>Ga0055584_100004451_pt1 | contig 13763 bp, 13 predicted proteins | sample OSDHelmetaG_FD_58716 | JGI IMG/M metagenome (GOLD analysis project Ga0055584, IMG submission 58716) | Pelagic marine sediment microbial communities from the LTER site Helgoland, North Sea, for post-phytoplankton bloom and carbon turnover... | ecosystem: Environmental > Aquatic > Marine >... | reverse complement strand
CTGTTTTCGCCGTGAGAGGGCGATGTCCTAGGCCGCTAGACGAAGGGGACGCGGGGACATAACTGTTTCATAGGCGAGCTATGCGAAGCGATCAAGCGCGTTTTACGCCGCAATCACTATTTACTGCCATCCAGCCTGATCAACCCAACCCTCTGACCAGTGGAAAAGTCGACTATAAGCAGAGCCTGTTCATTACTGTTGAGATCAAGCCTAACAACTAAACGATTGCCGTCGATCACGGTCTCAACCACTTTTGCGCCCTTGGGTATTTGAACGCGCTTTTCGCCAAAGCCATGTTCAATTGGAACAGACACGCCGACGGGCGATTTAATCGCCGATGGACTGTCGTTACCCTGCCTTTTGATCACTGTTACAATGACAACGGTCAATCCAACGACGATCAACACGCCCATCCCGATCACCAAACCCTTGAGCCCACGCATGGTTTATGCTCACTCTCCTTCTATGACGACATCAAACGATCAATCTGCCGAGGCGACCAGCCTTCACCATGTCATTGCCGATAGTGACGGCAATCGACTGGATCGACTGTTGGCCGCTGCTCTTCCCGACCATTCCCGTACACGCATTAAAGGACTTATTGAAAATGGGCAGCTTACCTCGGCGGGCCGGACGATAACTGACCCCTCATACAGGGTCAAATCTGGTGAAGAATTTACACTCTTTATTCCTGCCGCCGCGCCAGCTATCCCCCAGGCTGAGGCTATCGACCTCGACGTCATATATGAAGATGCAGATTTAATCGTCATCGATAAACCGGCAGGGCTCGTCGTTCATCCAGCACCAGGAAACAGCGGTGGTACGCTGGTGAATGCCCTCCTCGCCCATTGCGGTGAGAGTCTCTCGGGTATCGGCGGTGTGAAACGGCCTGGCATCGTCCATCGACTCGATAAGGAAACCAGCGGACTGATCGTGGTCGCAAAGAATGATCAGACACATGTCGATCTGTCCGAACAATTTTCAGCGCGAACGATAGATCGGGCCTATCAAGCGCTGGTCTGGGGAATTCCCCGCCCACCGAAAGGGACTATTGAGGGTAATATTGGCCGCAACCGTCATAATCGAAAAAAAATGGCTATCGTCCCAAGTGGTGGCAAACACGCCAAAACCGGCTATAGGGTGGTGCAACGCTTTGGTGATTTCGCCAGTCTCATAGAATGCAGACTCGCCACCGGACGTACCCATCAAATACGGGTACATATGGCACATATTGGTCACCCGGTGATCGGCGACACCATCTATGGCGGCGGTATCAGCGGCGCGCGGCGTGCCGCCTTGGATGAGCAAACATTACGCTTTATCAAAGGTTCACAGGGACAGGCCCTACATGCTTTCGAGCTGGGATTTCGTCATCCTGGCTCCGCTGAAACTGTCAAATTTTTGTCACAATTACCCATTGAAATGAGTGAACTAATCGCTTTATTAGAAAGTTTATAACCCTTGAAACTGAAGGTATTCGTCATGCTAATATCCGGGGAGAACTAAAAAATGAGCGACAGCAATCAAGACATAATGCGTTACGATGCAAATAAGAAATCTTTACTGATTGCCTATCTTCTCTGGTTCTTTTTTGGAGTTGCCGGAGGTCACCGTTTGTATATCGGGTCGAAAAAGATCGGTATTGCAATGCTCGTTTACACTTTGATTACCATTATTCCCGTAATTTTAACGGTGGTTGCCTTAATTTTGTGGATACCGCAGGTGATAATATGTCTAATTGATTTGTTTAAATTACCCTCGTTTGTGAGGGGTTTTAATAACAATCTTATTGATAAAATTGAGAGCCAAACGCCCATCTGAAAGATGTTTAAATCAAGGCGACTGAGACTTCATAGAAGGGATGGGGCTAGTTATAGAGCTTCTGAACTGAGATATGACTAAAGAGTGTGTTTTTCGTAGATGACAGATAAATGGTGAGACAGGCTTTCTGATTCATCACCCGCCCTCGATTACAGAGTTTTTTTCTCATTTGGGGGTTTCTTGAAATCCAATAATTGATTCGTTACGTACCAGCTCGGGAACCTGATGTTACAGATAGTCTGTAAGACTCTTCTCAGGAGAAAATAAATTGAGTATTTGAGTTACTATTTTTGATATTGAACATAAAATCGCCAAATTTGGCGTGTAGCCCATGCATATTAGACCGCATGGACAGCAATTTGAGGGGTAACGGGTATGACCACTAACCTTCCAGCACTTACCGGATTAGATCCGAGCACTAACTTGTCGCGCTATCTTTCAGAGATTCGGAAATTCCCAATTCTTGAAGCTCAGGAAGAGTTTATGCTCGCCAAAAACTGGGCTGAGCGGGAAGATACAGAATCCGCACATAAACTCGTGACCAGCCACCTCAGACTAGTGGCAAAGATTGCGATGGGATACCGAGGTTATGGTCTCCCCTTGGGCGAATTGATCTCGGAAGGCAATGTTGGCTTAATGCAGGCCGTAAAGCGCTTTGACGCTGATCGTGGTTTTCGTCTCTCGACCTATGCGATGTGGTGGATCAAGGCTTCGATCCAGGAATATATCCTCCACACTTGGTCTTTGGTCAAAATTGGTACGACGGCTGCCCAGAAAAAGCTCTTCTTCAACTTGCGCAAACTTAAAGGTCAGTTGCAGGCGATTGATGACGGCGACCTTTCTCCAGAGAATGTTCAAAAGATTTCTGAGCGGCTAAACGTTTCGGAAACGGAAGTCGTCAATATGAATCGGCGGCTTTCTGGACCAGATAACTCGCTCAACGCCCCGCTAAAAGCTGAAGGAGATGGTGAATGGCAGGATTGGCTCGTCGATGAATCGGCCAATCAGGAAGAAGTACTCGGTGATCGCGAGGAACTCGCTGGACGACGTAAACTACTCGCGAATGCCCTTTCGAGTCTGAATGATCGGGAACGTCATATCTTTGTCGAAAGGCGCCTTACTGAAGGCCCCAAGACACTCGAGGAGCTTAGCGAAGAATATAACATTTCGCGAGAGCGCGTCAGGCAGATCGAGGTGCGGGCATTTGAGAAAGTTCAGAAAGCTATCAAGGCCGCGGCTCTGGCGGCCTAATCAAGCAACTAAATAAACATCGCTAGGCTCGCGTTGTAATGTTGGCGGGCGCCTGAACCGCAACATTTTCTTCACTGGCGTCGTCATTTGACTCCGGCTCTGATGCCTCCTGATTTTTTGGTGATTCACCGGCGGGTAAAACACATTCGCCCCATTCCAGAATAAGTTCTTTTTGCTTTTCGCGCAGGACATAAATGCGACGCTTTGAATTTAAAGCCCGCAACATCGCAACGGCACCGGGCAGACCTAGAAACAACAACCAACCCATTCCGGCCGCGCTATAAACAATGAACCAGTAATAGACATCTGTAACGATCTTGATGGCGGTTGCCATATCGTGGCCAGAAAACCACAAGTTGATGAGAAAAGGAGACAATCCGCCAATATTCATCCAGGCGACACATATTGTCAGATAACGTCCCGGGGTTGTGTCAACGATTCGCGCAACCAGTGTCAATGCCAACCCCATGGCCAACAACATCGCTGTCGGCAAGGCTGCGAAAATGAGGACCAGGATACTGACCGCAATTGTGAGCGGTTTTCTGCCTCTGCTGGATTTTGCTGCAGCCATTTTTAATTTTCCTAATTTTCTAGGACAAGCCGACAAAAGTCATTGTCGCAATGGAAATCGAGGTACTGATTCCAGACGCGATACGCCAACCCAATCGTTGGGCGCTTTCTTGAAACTCTTTCGATTTTAATTGCGAGATTTCTCGCGCAGCAGCGCTAAATTCCTTAATAGCCTTCTTGCGAGCTAAATCATCCTGGCGAAAAACCTTGTCATTATTCAAACAATTCTGGAGGCTAATCAAACTGCCTGTACCCCCTATGCTCTGCACTCGGGCGCGCAACTGGTCTCGCATCGATTTGGCGTTTACACGATCAACCGTTGATTCAAGCTCTTTCGCCAGCCATTGGGTGAGATGCGGCAAATTTGCCGGTCCGTACTTAGATTGCAATCGAGCAAAAATCCCTAACATGCCGAGTCTCTTTGCCGTTATATCGCCCTCCGCAGAATCCAATGCCGCGAGCGGCTTATCGATATTGGCTTTGATGCGACAGGCGATAAAGGCAGCAAGATGCCGATCAACAATTGTTGGAAGAGACCCGTTAGTCTCGACAATCTTTTCGAGGGCCGGCATCAAATCTCGAATATTTTGGACATAGTGACCTTCGAGAATTTCGCTAAGACAGGGATAGGTTGGGTTGAGCATATAAAGGCAACGTTCAACCCTATATCCTGGGGCGGTATGTTTCAGCAAATGTTGCATTTGCTTAAGCTGATCAATTTCCGCTTCGTAAATTATCGTTTCCGCGCCAGCCTGCAATGCATACCAATCGGCAACGGACCCTGATGCAATTGAATCGGCAATACGCTTTATCGCTTTCTTATATTTCCTGAAAAATCCATCGGCCAGCATCAGACCCATTGCCGTCGGCATGGCAACCAATCCTTGATATCAGACAGGTCCAAAGCGATCCATAATCATACAAGTTTGTGCAACCTTGCGAGAATCCAGGTCTTTACCCGCTTGAGGTAACCCGCCAATTGACAATGTCTTTCGAAGGCGGTCGGCAACCGAAGAGTCAGCAACCCCTCGTCGCAGCCATTTTTCAAAAGACGGATCCAAAATTACCTTGCTGGCCTTCGACCAATTTTTTCCAAATGCGTCAGCGAGAGCACGGCAATTTGTATATTCCTTTCCAGCAAACTCAAAACTTCGTTCAACAGCGCCTGTTCGGACTTCCTGCACCGATGAACGTAATCCTCCTCCCAGCCACTGTTCCAGCTGTTCAAGACCCCATCTCTCGAATGGATCATCAGATAGGAGGCCCCTCAATAACTCGCGAAGCCCAAAAGGAGGCCGTTCGCCATCCATCAACGCCGCAAAAGATCCTCTTGCCAGTTTTGCGTCAATGATTTGTTCATCGGTACATTTTGCGAGAGGAAGACGGCCCTGGGCCATAACCAGAATTGTTATGCCCAGAGAATAAAAATCGTCGCGGATAGTTCCAACACCCCGACCAATTGGTGGCGTCATTCCAGATTCGATGGTCTCGTAAAGAACTGGCTGTAATAATGCGGGGGCATGTGAAATACAGTCGCCTAACAAAATTGTATTCCGGCCACCGCCATGCCAGTAAATATTATCAGCCCGTATGGAACGATGGCTAAGCCCGCGTTGAGCCATATACCCTAGCGTTAAGACTGCCGGCGCAAGGAGCGTTTTCGCAAGCTCTTCAGGATGTAACGGATTAATCTTTTCCTGATTAGCAGGCAACATTACGCCATGTTCTGGCTTGCGAAATACGATTGCAATTCGACGGCCTGATTCTCCCGGTAATACGATGTCTTCCCCTTCTACTGGACGAAGAAGATTAGCGTCCATCATATGTTTCAGATTGTTAAGAATATCCAACCGGGGAACTGCATCGGCAGGGTAAATACGGGCAAAAAGTGGGTCTTTTGGACTTTTATCATCGCGAACGAGGTAAGCCTTACCGGACCCCAAGTCCAAATCGGGCAAAGCAGAATCAAAAAGAATTCTATAACGATTGGCGACAGTTACCTCTCTGCCACCTGATTCAACAGAATTCTCGTCTTGTTCCTTATGTGTTGTGCTGGCCTCGGCCATAATTCTCTCAAACCCTGCAAAATTACAGGGTTAAGAGTAGATTAGTAATGCAAGGCAACCGTTAACGACGATTTCCGTAAAAGAAATAAAATCCGGCTTTATTGCTTCAAAATCACGAAAATCTCCCGTGATCACTAGGCCGAGAAGGGATCATGCACCAATATCGTGTCATCCCGCTCGGGACTGGTTGACAGTAAAGCGACCGGCGTCTCGATAAGTTCTTCAATTCGCCGAATATATTTTATTGCTGTTGCAGGCAACTCCGCCCAGCTGCGAGCGCCACAAGTACTCTCAGACCAACCTTCTAGTGTCTCAAAAATTGGTTCGACACCAGCCTGAGCGTCTCGCCCTGCTGGAAAAAAATCATACTCTTTGCCCTGATACCGATAGCCAGTACAAACGTCTAAAGTCTCAAATCCGTCGAGAACATCGAGTTTTGTCAGTGCAATTCCATCGATTCCACCGACTTTAACAGCCTGCCGTACCATCACGGCATCAAACCAACCACAGCGCCGACGACGACCGGTCACGGTACCGAACTCATGCCCTCGCTCGCCGAGCATCTGACCGACTTCATTATCTTGTTCGGTCGGAAAGGGTCCACTGCCCACCCGCGTTGTATAGGCCTTGGTAATCCCTAAAACATAGCCTATCGATTTGATCGCTGCGCCAGAACCAACCGCCGCCTGCGCGGCATGGGTATTTGAAGAGGTCACAAAGGGATATGTGCCATGATCGACATCCAGCATGGCGCCTTGCGCCCCTTCGAAAAGCACTCGTTTTCCGGTTCGTCGGGCTTCATCCAGAAGCTGCCAGACACTGTCGGCATAGGGTAATAGCTGCGGCGCCAAATCCCGCAATTGACCCAAGAGTTCATCTCGATCTATCAGCGGCGCACCCAAGCCTTTTAGCAATGCATTGTGATGCATCAAAAGCTCATCCACCCGATCGCCGAGTGAATCCAGCTCGGCCAGGTCGCATACACGGATGGCGCGACGCGCTACTTTATCTTCATAGGCGGGACCGATGCCACGCCCGGTAGTTCCAATTTTACCGCTACCGCGGGCTTCCTCACGGGCGCGGTCGAGAGCGCCGTGCAATGGCAAAATCAACGACGCGTTTTCAGCGACTTTGAGAGTTTCCGGTGTTACCTCAATCCCCTGACGGCGTATGCCCTCAATCTCTGCAAGCAAGGCCCACGGATCTACAACAACACCATTCCCAATAATCGATAGTTTTCCGGGGCGTACGGATCCCGACGGCAAGAGACTAAGCTTATAGGTCACATCGTCGATAACCAATGTATGGCCCGCGTTATGCCCCCCCTGAAATCGAACAACGACATCCGCTCGATTTGACAACCAGTCAACAATTTTCCCTTTACCTTCATCGCCCCATTGCGAGCCGACGACTACTACATTTGCCATTTTGGCTTCTACCCTTTTACCGGTTCAGGACCGGATTTCCCCATGAAATGTGAGCATGATAATTGACCTGCTTCCGAAGCAAGATCAACCTGATCATCTAGTGCGGAAACGGTGATCCAGCCCTGCCTTTGGAGATCAGATTTAACATCACGAGGCGTCGAACCAGGCACCAAAATCCTTTGGCTTTCCTGTTTTTTTGGCAACATTCCGAGAATCGTATCTACGTATAGCGTAACACCGGTGGCGCGTTCGCCGGCCTCATCATCAATACTTCCTTGAACGCGATATCGACCGCCCCGTGCCAACTCTCCGGATATTCCACGCGCAAATATCGTAAACCCAATCCCGGTATGATATTCGAAACCCCGATTTTCAACGGGATCAAGCGTCAATCTTAAATCAGATCTAGCGTTCTTCAGTCGAGATACTACTACCTCCAACCGTTCTCGTTCGGCCTTGGCTGTTTCGGGTAGTGACAAATTGTTTAATTTCTCCATGGCGCTATCCACAGAACCTGTCGCTGCTAACAATGCCGCTAAGGTGTCCGTCGCTGCGCCTGCCACAGATTTAACCGCTTCCGGATCTTTCCGATCTAACGCCGCTCTCACGGCAGCAGCATCGTCATCGGATAATCCGTACTGACCCAAGATGCTTGGCACCAGTCTCGGCACCGTGAGGTCTACACTAAACTCACTAATGCCCAACGCACCGATGGTATCAGCAGCCAATTCAATTATTTCCGTATCAGCGGATGGTGATGCAGAGCCAATAAGTTCCGCCCCAACTTGCATAATCTGCCGCTCGGGTCGTAACTGACTACCACGCACACGCAACACTTCTCCGGCATAGGAAAGACGGAGCGGCCTTGCCGTACGGCCTAAACGGGTACGCGCTATTCTCGCAATCTGTGGAGTAATATCCGCGCGGACCCCCATCATCCGCTGTGAGACCGGATCCATAAGTCGAAAGGTTTGTGGCGCCAACGCAACTCCCGCTCCACTGAGCAGCCCGTCCTCAAATTCTATCAACGGCGCCTTTACCCGGTCATATCCGTTTAGCCCAAAAAACATGACAATTTCTTCGACGATTTTCGCTTCAAAAGCGGCATCGCCTGGCAAAACATCTCTTAGGCCTGCAGGGAGCAGGGCATTTTTTTCATTCTCAGTCATGTTTTCCCGCCGCAGGCGGCTGATTACAAATTTCTGGTGTCGGTAGTGTACCGCGCGTGCCGCGGGCTATCTACCGGGTTTGGCCGTTATGCGCAAACGGTATTGAGACGTCTATCATAGTATAGTTGTTATTCCTTCCAACATGCCCTCGGAATTTACGAGGTTTACCCGCTTCCCCTCAATCACGAACCCCGTTTCAATACGCCTTAAAATATAGTGAGTTGAACCGGCAAACAGCCGTTGTTTTTCACCCCGGAACTCTACCAGCTGAAACCTGGAGGAAACGTCATAATTTCCTGAGGTTTGATCAACATTGTGCAAAACAACATTACCGACAATTCTGCTTGTTCGCGGTGGTGGGCTTTCGGCATGGATGTTCGTGTTATTAAGCCGTCGAACGCGCGTTTCCAGAAGCTTCCGATCATCATAGATGATCGAAACGGTATCAAATGGATTGTCTTGATCTGCCTCAATCGGGACCCAGTACCATCCATTATCAGAGAAAAGGGAGAGCCACTCATCAAAACGACGTTCATCCAACATCCCTGCCTCATCGAACAAAAATCGTTCAATGAGTCGAATATCATGATCAATCTGGTTTGCCATCGCCTTCTTACGCCGCCATGTAACCCGACCAGGCTTCAAACATATTCCTAATATGCAACTCACTCAGCCCATTCTCAGCACAAAGCCCCCCATCAGCATCTACGGCATCGCGGCCAAGCCCTCTGGCCATGGCGATCCAATCATTACCCTCCGTCGTTAACCCTCGGCGTATTCTGGAATAGGTTTCGAGATCATCAGTCAAGACCGGCGACGCAACAGCATTTGTAATATTGGCAAACCGAATGGTGTCGTGAAACATCTTCTCTGGGGCCCCTTTCAACCGGAAGCAAAAACCGAGAACTTCTGTCTTATCAACACTCACCGGCCTAATAACCCTAAGCTGCCGAAACTGGCTCATAAAAGAGATTGTTGGATAAATATTCGTATTCCAGCGTGTCACCCCGAGAATTTCCTGTGTCCTCTCCTTCCCTTTCGCGGCTTCCATAGCCTTAAAGTAATCAGCAAAGGATGGATCATTGCGGGCCGCAACCAACTTCGCATCGTCATGGTAATCACCGAGATAGCTGTGACCAAAGGGGTAGGCCCACGATCCCACCTGGTTCTCCCAGAATTCCCATGGCGCGCCGTTTTGGCGCATTTGGCGAACACCGATCTCGCCCGCACCGTCCGAGAAAACGGCATCGTTCTGTTGTTGAGCCGCCTCAATAGATGATTGATGAACACAGTTTGGGTGGAGGCCATCACACAGATTTTCGAAAACCAGCTTCCAGTTCCCGTGATAAAGATGCCGTGCTATTCCACCAGCCACCTCAATCTCGCCATCGGGTGCCCGATCAACCATATCGTCTATAGAGCTAGTGATGGGGCCGAGATACTCTTGCAACGTAGGGCCCGTAGGGGAAAGCGATGCGAAGACGAAGCCGCGATACTCAGCGACGCGCGGTACCGGTGACATGCCATATGCGGAATCTCCTGGCCGCACGTTGCTTTCTTCATATCCTCGCGGCTGGGGCACGGCCAATAGCGTGCCATCCATCGCGTACTCCCATCCGTGATAACAACACCGGAAAGTTTCAGCGCTGCCGCTTTCAGGGCTTACGACTTGAGCACCGCGATGACCACATCTGTTGTAAATAACTTTGACGGCACCATCACTATGTCGGGCCATGACGACAGGCTGCAGCGCAATTTCGGTACAGTAAAAATCACCTGGGTCGGGTATCTGGCTGACATGGCCCATATATATCCAGGCGACCGAGAAAATTTTCTGCAATTCATGCTCAAAAATTTCCGGATCGTTATATACACGACGGTGTACCCGCTCGGGCTGCACCAGCTGATCAAAATCCATCTTTAAATCCCGTTTTCGATCAGATCATGAAGCGTCTGCTCCGCTCGAGCAAGTCTGAGAGCTTGGCCTTCAACGACTTATAAGTTAACCCATGTTGAGGAAACATTTCTGGAATGTAACGTCATGGCGAACAGCCCAATCAATGGCTGGATAGAGCACGCAAAACAAGTTGCCGAGTCCGGTCCGCAAACAAATTACACCGTTCCGGCCAGTCGACTTGCAAAACCTATAGCTGCCATCGTCACGGCAGCTGACTTTCCGATTGACCCGCATCATCTCACAGGGGCGGCACCAGGAACGTTCTATGTGATCCGAAATACCGCAGGGTTGGTTCCTCCTGGTGCCGGAGATGGTGCAGATTTTTCAGTTGGCGCCAGTTTGGAATTCGCCGTGCAGATACTGGGCGTACAGCATATCATGGTCATGGTCAGCCCAAATTGTGGGCTCCTGAACTGCCTCCTCAACGAGGATGCTGCCGGAGTTGCTTCGATCGTTGACGGTCAGTACCTGCCAAGCTGGACTCAGCTGACAGCGTCAGCCATTAACCGCGTTGGCAGCGCAAATATTCCGGCCGAACAGCGGATGTCTATCTGTAGTCAGGAACTCACCCGAATTTCTTTCGAAAACCTGATGACATATCCCTGGATACTTGATCGCGTCTTTAACCGATCACTTGCCTTGCATGGATGGTATTACGACGAAGGCCGCGGGGTCGTTTCCTGGTTTGACCCCGCTGCCGACGAATTTGTTACCGACTAACTGCTGGCGTCAATCGAGGGGAATTTCAACTGCGTTGCTTCAAGCACGTGTGCAACGCCGCGAATTTTATCCAATACTTCGTCACTGATTTCTTTATCGAGCTCAAGTAGCGCGACCGCGCTACCACCCGGTTTCGTCCGACCAAGAATAAAGTTGGCGATATTCACGCCCTCATCAGCCATCGTCATACCCAGGGCACCAATGATACCCGGCATATCGTTATTAACGGTATAGACCATATGACGACCAAGGGATGCTTCCATGGGGACACCCCCGATATCAACGATCCGCGGTTTATCACCACCAATTAACGTTCCGGCAACGGAAAGCTGGCGCTCTTCTGTCGTGACAGTGAGGCGGACGAGCGTTTGATATTCACATTCGCGTTCATGATTAACGATGGAGACCCCAATATCCCGATCTCTCGCAATCACCGGGGCGTTGACCATATTCACCGATTCCATAGCCGGCGCCATGACCCCTTTCAATGCACATGCCGTAAGAGGCTTTGTGTTCAGGCCAGCAGCATGCCCCTCATACTCGATCGTGATGGATTGCAGGCCAGTTTGGATAACCTGTCCGGCAAAGCCGCCCAGCAATTCTGCGAGGTGCATATAGGGTTTTAATTTAGGGGCGTCTTCTGCTGATACTGATGCCATATTAATCGCATTCACGACCGCGCCACTGACCAAATAGTCAGACATTTGTTCCGCTACCTGTAGCGCAACATTTTCCTGAGCCTCCGCGGTCGCCGCACCGAGATGAGGCGTTGCAACAACGTTCTCCATGCCAAACAGGCTGTAATTTTCTGGCGGTTCAGTGGGGAACACATCGACCGCAAAACCACCGACTCTGCCGACTTCGAGAGCCGCCTTTATATCTGCTTCGACAACCAATTCACCGCGCGCGCAGTTAATGATCAGAATGCCATCTTTCATCTTGTCGAAAGCATCCTTATTGAGGACGTCACGGGTCGCATCTGTTAAAGGTGTATGCAACGTAATGACATCGGCGCGCGGGAACAGCTCATCGAGCTCGACTTTTTCGACACCGAGGTCCTGCGCCCGATCGGCGGTCAGGAAGGGGTCATAAGCCACGACGCGCATTTTAAGACCGAGCGCACGCTCGGCAACACGGGAGCCGATATTACCACAACCGATGATGCCAAGCGTTTTACCGGTCAGCTCGGTTCCCATAAAACGAGACTTTTCCCATTGACCCGCCTGGGTTGTCTGATCCGCCGCCGGGATCTGCCGCGCCAGGGCAAACATCATGGCGATGGCATGTTCCGCGGTCGTAATAGCATTGCCAAATGGTGTGTTCATAACGACAACACCATTTGCCGAGCACTCATCAATATTAATATTATCAACACCAATGCCCGCCCGGCCAACCACTTTGAGGTTGGTTGCCGCTTTCAGAACTTCCGGCGTGACTTTCGTCGCCGACCGTACTGCCAACCCATCATATTCACCGATACAGGCAATCAGCTCTTCAGGCGTCATTCCGGTTTTTACGTATACTTCGAGACCACGGTTCTTGAAAATTTCAACCGCACGAGGGCTCAGACTGTCAGATATTAGTACTTTTGGCATTTTATCCTCACTTCGTTTCCGTTAGGTCAGCTTTCACCGACGCATAAGCCCAATCGAGCCACGGAAACAAATCTTGTAAATCCTGGGTTTCGACGGTTGCACCTGCCCAGATTCGTAGTCCTGGAGGCGCATCACGGTAACCGTTGATGTCATAAGCAGCGTTTTCTTTTTCAAGAATAGCATCAATCTTTTTGGGGACACTTGCCTGTACATCTGCTGGCAAATCCTGGAACCAGGGATCAACAATGCTCAGACAAACCGACGTATTGGACCTAATCGCAGGCGTCGCGGCCAGAAATTCTACCCAACCGGTATCATCTACCCAGCGCGCAATTGCGTTTAAGTTGTTGTCCGACCGACCAGTGAGAGCTTCGGCACCACCAATCGACTTCGCCCATTTCAATCCATCAAGAGCATCCTCAACACAAACCATCGAAGGCGTGTTGATGGTTTCGCCACGGAAGATACCTTCAATCAGCTGGCCACCGGAGGTTAACCGGAAGATTTTCGGCAGGGGCCAGGCGGGAACATATGTTTCCAGCCTCTCCACCGCGCGTGGGCTCAAAATCAAAATACCATGCTGAGCTTCACCGCCCATAACCTTCTGCCAGGAGTAGGTGACAACATCGAGCTTTTCCCACGGCAAGGGCATCGCGAAAGCGGCTGAGGTTGCATCACAAATTGCGAGACCGTTCCGGTCCTCTGCAATCCAATCCGCGTTCGGCACTTTCACACCTGAAGTCGTCCCATTCCAGGTAAAGACGACATCGCGGGACCAATCTGCCTGTTCAAGGTCTGGCAATTCACCGTAGGGCGCGTTAATGACACGAACATCTTCAAGCTTAAGCTGCTTGGTGACGTCGGTTACCCAGCCAGAACCGAAACTCTCCCAGGCCAGAACATCGACACCGCGCGCGCCAAGGAGTGACCACAAGGCGATTTCAACAGCACCGGTATCAGAAGCCGGGACAATACCTATTCGATAATCATCGGGAAGGCCCAGTATTTCGCGAGAGCGTGTCAACACTTCGCCGAGACGCTGCTTGCCAGGACCAGATCGATGAGATCGGCCGACGAGCGCATTTTCCAGTACCGACGGATCCCAACCGGGACGTTTGGCACAGGGGCCAGAAGAAAAACATGGATTACTTGGTAGCCGCGCAGGACGCGCGAAGCTTTCATTCGTC
>Ga0055584_100004450_pt1 | contig 13764 bp, 9 predicted proteins | sample OSDHelmetaG_FD_58716 | JGI IMG/M metagenome (GOLD analysis project Ga0055584, IMG submission 58716) | Pelagic marine sediment microbial communities from the LTER site Helgoland, North Sea, for post-phytoplankton bloom and carbon turnover... | ecosystem: Environmental > Aquatic > Marine >... | reverse complement strand
TAATCAATTTCGATGCCGTCATCAACGTCGGCTGCCCAGGTGCCGAGATAGAAACCACCCGCACCAAGGTCCAGTCCACCAAAAGCCGATGAATTTGACTGGGGAATACCTCGATAAATGTATTGTGAGTTATAGCCAATGTTGGCCGATAGATCCACGGCCAATGCCGGCGCAGATGCGGTAGCCAGTAACATGGCCAGGCCTATGCTTGTGATGGAACATTTCATTTTCAGGGCTCCCGATTTGAGATTGATGATCACCCTTTTCAATGCACAATTTATGCCATTAATGATGTAACGATAAAAAACAGATAGTTAGATAAATTTGCCCTGTATTTTCCGGAGCCATCCATGCATCAGGAAAGAGCGCAGTGGGGCGGGTATGCATCATAATCGCGCATCGATGTGATCAGATTGAAAGACCTGTAGACACTGAGATCAGTCAACAACATGTATACGAATGTATTATAATTTTCAGAATACTAATAACATTCTTAGAGGAGTACATTTGCAATGAATCCCCCCCTGCTTTTTGCCGCTGTTCCTGTTGTATTCCTTTTATTCGCTGGCTCAGCCTTTGCCCAGGAAGAAGCCTCGGCGGCGATTGCCTACTACTCCATAGATAATATCGTTCTGTTCCTGTCGGCGGTCCTGGTGCTCTTCATGCAGGCTGGCTTTGCGGCGCTCGAGTCGGGCATGAGTCCACTCAATAACACCGTCAACATCATGTTCAAGAACTTCACCGACCTGTGTGTCGGTGTGTTGCTGTTCTATCTAGTAGGCTACAGCATCATGTATGGTGCAGACGCTTCCGGCGGGCTTGGCCTTTTCGGCTGGGGTGGCTTCGGCATAGCATCTGAATTAAGCGAGGCGCCCGGGCCCGGCGTTCTTCATCCCCAGGTGGACTGGTTGTTCCAGGTGGCCTTTGCAGCAACGGCGGCCACCATTGTTTCAGGCGCCGTGGTCGGACGCATGCAGTTTCGTGCTTATGTCGTATACAGCCTGTTTATCACGGCCATCGTATATCCGGTCAGCGGTTTCTGGAAATGGGGCGGCGGTTGGCTGGACCAGATGGGTTTTTATGATTTTGCAGGTTCCGTGGTGGTCCACGCGGTGGGCGGTTTCGCAGCTCTTGCGGCCGCCATTGTGCTCGGCCCGCGCATCGGCCGGTTCACCGATGATAGCGCGGCGCGCCACCTTCAGGGCCATAGCCTGGCGCTCGCCGCATCAGGTGTTCTGATTCTCTGGGTGGGTTGGTTCGGATTCAATCCCGGCAGTCAGCTGGCCTTTGCGGGCGAAGCCAACATCCATGCCGTAATGACAATTGCGGTCAACACTACCCTGGCCGCCGGTGCGGGTGGTGTGGCAGCCATGATCATGGCGAGCCTGATGTCGAAGTCGCACAAGCTCAGTCTTGCAATGCTGTTCAACGGTGTTGTCGCCGGCCTGGTTGGCATCACCGCCAATTGTGACTCAGTCACCAATCCCGAAGCGATTATTATCGGTCTGGTAGCCGGTGTGTTGGTAGTTGTCGGTGTTGCCCTGCTCAACCGTTTCAAGATCGACGACGTAGTCGGCGCCTGGCCGGCACATGGGCTTTGCGGAGTCTGGGGTGGTATTGCTACCGGTATTTTTGGTGGATACGATCTCGGCGTCCAGATTCTGGGCTCACTGGTCATTCCCGCCTGGGCTTTTATCACCATGTTCCTGCTCTTTGCGATACTCAAGAAGAGTGGAATGCTCCGTGTTTCCAGGGATCACGAATTGGCCGGGCTGGATATATCTGAGCACGGTGAAATTGAAGGTGAGTCCTACTAAATTGTTAAGCGTCTGAGGAGAGGTTCATGAGTAAACTGAAGTTTGAATACGTGTGGTTGGACGGCAGTACGCCTCTGCCACACATCAGGAGCAAAACCGCCATCCGTGATTCGGGTGCATTTAGTGGCTCGGTTGATTCTCTGCCTGATTGGTCCTTTGATGGCAGTTCGACCAACCAGGCTGAAGGGCATTTTTCAGACTGCATACTGAAGCCGGTGAAAGTCTATCCAGACCCAACCCGGTCGAATGCATTCGTGGTTCTGTGCGAGGTATACAACGCCGACCATACACCGCACCCCACAAATTTGCGGGCCTCACTGGATGATGAGCAAGAGGGGGATTTCTGGTTCGGATTTGAGCAGGAATATGTGCTGATGACAGATGACGGCCGTCCCATTGGATTCCCGGCAGGCGGTTATCCCGAGCCTCAGGGCCCGTATTACTGTGCAGTCGGATATCATAATGTGGCCGGCCGTGAATTCATTGAAGACCATCTGAATACCTGCCTTGAAGCGGGTCTGGGCATCGTCGGCATCAATGCAGAAGTAATGCTCGGGCAGTGGGAATATCAGTGTTTTGGTGAAGGCGCCAAAGCGGCCAGTGACGATCTCATCATGTCACGCTATTTCTTGTACAAACTGGCGGAGAAATATCAATTTGTGGTGAATCTCGATCCCAAACCGATCCCCGGGGACTGGAATGGTTCTGGTATGCATTCCAATTTTTCAACACGATATATGCGGGAGACGGGTGGCGAGGCTTATTTCAACGCGATCGCAGAAGGTTTCCGGCCCCATCATCAGGCCCACCTGGCTGAATATGGTGCAGGCAATGAGATGCGCTTAACAGGCGCTCACGAAACCGCTTCGTTCGAACAGTTCAAATATGGCGTCAGTGATCGGGGCGCTTCAATCCGTATCCCGATTTACACTGTGGAACACGGCTGGAAAGGTTACCTGGAAGACCGCCGGCCGGCCTCGAATGCTGACCCTTACCGCGTTACAGCCCGGATTATCGAGACGGTGCGTGAAGCGCATGAGAAGACAATTGCTTGATTCCCAATTCAAAAGGGACAAACAGACTGGAGAAAGCCGCCTGATGGAAATGCGTAGTCGATCGTTGAGGCTGATCAAATGGCCCTGGTCAATCGTGCCTGCCGCTAGTGTGCTTTTTGTTCTCCTTGCATGCGACCCCTCAAATGAAGCGCAACAAGTGGACAAAGATCCCGAACACACACCAGGGGTCAGCGCTAATGAAATCCTGCTTGGATCCTCTTCCGCTCTTGGTGGACACGCCAGCTTTCTTGGCACACAGTACAGCCATGGCGCCATAGCATGGTTCAATGAAGTCAACGCCGCAGGGGGCGTTCACGGACGACACATACGATTGATCAGTTATGACGATGAATATGACCCACCCAAAACGGTAGCGAATACTGAAAAGCTGATCAACGATGATGAGGTGTTCATGTTGTTCAATTACGTGGGCACACCGACCTCGGTGAAAATAATCGAAATTGTCCACGAGAATAAGATACCGTCATTTGGCTTTTTTACCGGGGCGGAGGCCTTGAGGACCCCATTCCGTCAGTACATGTTCCATGTGCGTGCATCGTATTACACGGAAGTAGAGGGTGCGATTTCCTATTTTGTGGATACACTGGGGCATGAAAAAATAGCCGTCATGTACCAGGATGATGCCTTCGGAAAAGCAGTCCTCACCGGGGTACAACTTGCTTTGCGCAGGCGGGATATGGAAATTGTCGCTACTGACACTTTTATTCGGGGAACCATGGATGTGCAGCCAGCGGTGGAGACTATCAAGTCAAGTGGTGCTGAGTCGGTGATCATGGTTGGGACATATAGTCCGCTCGCCAAGTTCATCAAACGGTGTCAGGAAGAAGACTTTAAACCTTTTTTCCATACGGTTTCATTCGTCGGGTCGAAGGCTTTTGGTGACGAAATCCTGGAGCAGGATATTGACCCATCCTGGTATGAACGCATAATTGTCACACAGGTAGTGCCTTCTCCTTTTTCCGAACAACTGGGGGCAGTCAGGGAATATCGTGAAACCATAAATAAGCATTTTCCCGAAGACGACCCAAACTACGTCGCCCTTGAAGGATTTGTTAATGCACAGATTCTGGTCAATGCATTGCGGAGCAGCGGTCCAGACCTGACACGTTCGACTCTGATCAATTCGATCGAGAACATCAGCGAACTGGATATCGGGATTGGCAAGCTTGTTTCTTTCAGCGAATTTGATCACAGTGGATTGGAAGGCATCTATTACTCGCGCCTGGACGAGGACGGGACATTCCAGTTATTCACACCATGAACTCCGGGCCAATCGGAAGCAGTTACGGGAAAAAAAGATGAGCGATGGGAAGTCGGGCATAGCTGCGTCGTGGCCCATCTATCTGTTTGCTGCATTGATTCTCATCATACTGACAGTGGTAGTCGTGCAGGTTGATGAACGTCTCATCAATCGATCACAACAGGAGATGGGACGCGAACTTTCCGCCGTATTGACAACCACCGAGGGCTCGATCAATCAATGGTTCGGGGAGCAGGGGGAAACCGCTGCTACCTGGAGTGAACACGGAGAAGTGAAGAGCGCTATCTTGAATCTGCTTACAGTCAAAGCCGATTCCGAGAGCCTCAGTGCATCCCCAAACCAGTGGTATATTGCAGAACTTCTTTCCCCCGTTGTTTCCAGGAAAGGGGTGCAAGGGTTCAGCGTATATTCTCCAGCAGGCGTCCAACTTGCGGGATCACGCACTGCAGATGTTGGCCAGAAAACATCAAATCAGGAGATATTGGCATTTCTGAGCAGTGTTCTTCAGCCAGGCATTCAAGCAGCCGTGAGTTTACCCCTGCGAGGCGCTGGAAAAAACTTTGCCATCATGCTGGCTGCATCAGCCGTTCATGATCAACAGGGTGAACCGGTGGCCGTACTGGCATTCCGGATTGATCCGGAACAGGATTTTACTGAAATTTTCCAGCGTGGCCGCATGGGAGAATCCGGCGAGAGCTACGCGTTCAGCCGGAATGGGAAGATGATCAGTGAAAGCCGGTTTGACGAAGATTTGAAGAAGATTGGCCTGGTTCCCGAATTGGGGCGTTCCATCCTGACTGTAGATATTCGGGATCCTGGTGGCAATTTGCTGGAAGGCTTCCGGCCGGATATCATCCGTGAAAAGCAGCCTCTTACCTTCATGGCGCAACAGGCCACGACTGAAGGACCTGGCGAAAACCTGACCGGATACAATGACTATCGTGGTGTTCCGGTGATTGGCAGGTGGGCATGGGATCCCGTTCACGAATTCGGCATGACGACCGAGATCGATGTAGCGGAAGCCTACGCCTCGCTGGAAGCAACCCGCCAACTTTTCTTTACACTGTCCGGAACGACAGGTGCAATGTTAGTCCTGCTGACCGTGTTTTTTGCCCTGAACCGGCGCAAAGCCGAGGCCGCCCATCTTCAGCTGATCCTGGCGCAGCGAGAGCGGGAAAAATCCATCAGGCTTACCCAACTGATCGACCGGTCCAGTGCTTATGCGGCGGAATCGGATTCATTTGAGGATTCTCTGGAATACATCCTGATCAATGCCAGCAAAACGCTCGGTTGGACCCTGGCCCACGTATACCTGGCCAACGATAACCATGACAAATTGCTGCCCACGGAAATCTGGTACCTGGAAGATCCGGACAAACACAAAGACTTCGTCAGTCTGACTCAGAAGACTGAGTTTGGTATCGGAGAGGGGCTGCCGGGAAGAGTTGCCGAAAGTGGTGAGCCGGTGTGGATCGAAGACCTGGCTCAGGATCAGAATTTTCCACGTAACAAGCTGGCAAGCAACCTGACTTTGAGCAGCGCCTTCGGCTTTCCGGTGAAAATTGGTCAGGAAACGGCAGCAGTACTCGAGTTCTTCAGTGAGCTTTCGGAGGCCGAAGTCCCTGACTTGATGAACATGGCCCGAAACCTGGGAAATCAATTGAGTGGTGTACTTGAACGCAACCGGTTCCAGAAATACGTCGAGGAACGCAACAGGGAGCTGGAAAACGTCAACAGTGTGATACTGAGGTGGTCACCCGACGCCACTGTAAGCTCGATGAACCAATATGGCCTTGAACTTTTCGGATTTTCAGAAGAAGAGATCGTGGGTAAATCCCTTTTTGAAACGATTGTTCAAGATATCGAAGACTCCCGTCATGGTGTTCAGCACATGGTGGATCATATTGTTGCGGACCCGGGAAGGTTTCTTGGCACTGAAGGTCGTAATTGCAATAAAGAGAACAAAGAACTGTGGATGGCCTGGTCGAATAACCCGATCATCGACCAGGACGGAAATCTTAAGGAGATTTTGGCCATCGGCCACGACATCTCTGAACGGAAAGCTTTGGAAGCGGATTTGAAACTGGCCAAAGAATTAGCTGAAGCGGCCACGAAGGCCAAAGGAGATTTCCTGGCCAATATGAGCCACGAGATCCGCACCCCGATGAATGCGGTGATTGGTCTGAGCGATCTGGCCCTTAGGACCGATCTTAGCGCCAAGCAGCAGGATTATCTGGAAAAGATTCACGGTTCTGCCGAAGCACTGCTCGGCATCATCAACGATATTCTGGATTTTTCCAAGATCGAGGCCGGCCGGCTCGACATGGAGTCGATTGATTTCGAGATCGACCGGGTACTGGATAACCTGGCGACGGTGGCCAATGTAAAAACGCAGGAGAAAGGCCTGGAACTGCTGTTCCGGCGCGAACCAGAGGTGCCCACGGTGCTGGTCGGCGATCCCCTGCGGCTGGGCCAGGTGCTGATCAACCTGACCAACAATGCGGTCAAGTTCACTGATAAAGGTGAGATCGTGGTGAAGATCAGCTTGGTCGAAAAGAAGGGCGAGCAGGTTACGGTGGAGTTTGCAGTGCGCGATACCGGTATCGGTATGACTCAGGAGCAGATGGACAAGCTGTTCCAGTCTTTCTCGCAGGCCGACACCTCAACGACCCGTAAGTACGGTGGAACCGGGTTGGGCCTGGCGATATCCAAGCAACTGGTCGAGATGATGGGTGGAGCCATCAGCGTCGACAGCGAGCCGGGTGTCGGCAGCACATTCCGGTTCACGGTGACCCTGGGCATTGGCCAGGGCGCCGAAGAGAAGACTTTTGCAACCGTCCCCGACCTGCGCGAACTGCATGCCATTGTGGCGGATGACAATCCCACCGCGCGGGAGATCCTCACCACGTACCTGGAGTCGTTCTCCTTTAATGTGGATCAGGCAACCAATGCCGAGGAACTGTTCCGGCAGATGGAGAGCGCGGAAAAGCCTTATGACCTGGTGCTGCTGGACTGGCTGATGCCGGGCATGCAAGGCCTCGAGGCGGCGCAGAAGATCAAGACCGAACTCAAGCTCGGGACGGACCCGCATATCATCATGATTTCCGCTTTCAGTTCGGGCGATGTGGTGGACAGGCCGGGCGGAGAACACATTGACCAGTTTCTCTCCAAGCCAGTCAGTCCCTCGCACCTGTTTGATGCCATCATGGCGGCCTTTGGGATTGAGAGTGAGCGAAAAGCCCCCGCCCAGAGTGGTCGAAGGCAGTACGATATGGAATCGATGCGGCCGGTTCAGGGTGCGGACATTCTGTTGGTCGAAGACAACGAGATCAACCAGCAGGTTGCTGGAGAATTGCTGGAGCAGGCGGGATTTTATGTCGACATCGCCAATCACGGCCAGGAGGCTATCGACAAGTTGCAGGAGAAGCCATACGACTGCGTGTTGATGGATGTTCAGATGCCGATCATGGATGGCTACACGGCGGCGCAGAAATTGCGTGAAGACGGGCGTTTCGATGAACTGCCGATCCTGGCGATGACGGCCAATGCGACCGTTGAAGATCGGCAGCTATCGCTGGATGCCGGGATGAACGACCATATCGCCAAGCCGATCAACCCGCAGATCCTGTTTGGCGCCCTGCTCAAATGGATACCGCATGCTGAGCGGGAACTGCCGAAGACATTGCAGGAGAAAGATTCGGGCACAGAAGAGCCTGATCTGCCAGATCTGCCCGGAATCGATACTCAAGATGGCCTGGAACGCCTGGGTGGCAATGTCCGATCGTATCTCAGATTGCTTGGGAAATTTGCAGACAACCAACAAGACGCGATCGAAGAGATTACGCAGGCATTCATGGATAAAGATGGTGAACAGATGGTTCGCCTGGCCCACACGCTTAAAGGTGTTGCCGGCAACATCGGCGCGACACGGCTGCAGGAATCAGCCACGGAACTGGAAGAGGTGCTCAAAGAAGGCGCGGCTGAACTGCCTGCCCGCCTGTTGGAAATAACGGGCAGAGAACTCAAGCGCATCATTGGCATGATCCGGGATACAGGGGATGGCAGTGAAACACCGGTCGAGGTAGCGAGCGAGTTGCCACAAGACCTGGTCGCGCAGTTACAGAGCCTGATGGACAAACTGGAGGAGTTTGACTCGGAAGCGGAGGATCTGTTGCTGCTTATCCTGGAGCAGGTGAAGGGAAGCCGGGTTCACGGCATGCTGCAGAGTGTGAAGAAGCAGGTCGGGGGCTATGATCTGGAAGCGGCGGCAGAAGAGCTCGAGCCATTGATCAAGGAGATAAAAAACATGACTGGAACTGACAGCGATGCCTGACCAGGAGAATAAACCCGTCATCCTGGCCGTAGACGACACGCCTGAAAACCTCGACATGGTCAAGAACATCCTGGTGCCGGAATTTATTGTCAAGGCAGCAATCAACGGCATGGTTGCCTTGAAGATAGCCGGCAGAAAACCACCTGATTTAATCCTATTGGATATAATGATGCCGGGCATGGATGGCTTCGAAGTTTGCCGCCAACTCAAAAACGACGAAAGCACGGCGCATATTCCCGTCATTTTCCTGAGTGGCGAGCAGGATTCATCCAGCAAGGCGAAGGGAATCGAATTGGGCGCGGCCGACTTCATTACGAAACCCATCGATCCACAAATTCTCAAAGCAAGCATACGAGAGCACATAGGAGCCTGTCGGATTTAACATGATCTACTCGGTAAACAGCTCCTGCGTTGAGATTGAATAAACATGGCTGATGCGAAAAAGAGATTCACTGTGCTGGCCGTCGATGACACGCCGGAAAATCTGGACGTGGTCAAGGGGATACTGACGCCTGAGTATGTCGTAAAGGTTGCCATCAATGGTCCCATGGCTCTGAAAATAGTCGAAAAACAACCACCGGACCTCATCCTGTTGGACATCATGATGCCTGGAATGAATGGTTATGAAGTCTGTAGCAGACTCAAATCCAACCCGGAAACCAGTGAAATTCCGGTCATTTTTCTGACTGCGATGGACCAGACCAGCGATGAGGCGTCCGGGTTTGAACTGGGTGCAGCAGACTACATCACCAAGCCGGTTAATCCGCCAATCCTGGAAGCACGGGTCAAGACCCATCTTGCCTTGAAAGTGAGCATGGATGAGTTAAACAAGGCCTACGGGATCATCAAGGTTCAGAAGGACCGCATGGAGGATGAACTCAATGTCGGTCGGGACATCCAGATGAGCATGCTGCCACTGGAATTTCCGGCGTTTCCTGACCGGGATGAATTGAGCGTACACGCTTTGCTGAAACCTGCACGCGAAGTAGGCGGAGACTTTTACGATTTTTTCTTCGTAAACGAAGATGAAATCTGCCTGGTGGTGGGAGACGTCTCCGGAAAAGGCGTGCCCGCCGCGCTGTTTATGGCGGTGACCAAGACCATGATAAAGACCCGGGCGATGGATGACCGTTCACCGGCAAGCATTATCACCCGAGTTAACGATGAGATGAGCGCCGACAACCCGTCCTGTATGTTTGTCACGCTGTTCGTCGCGATCTGTAATGTCAGGACGGGTGAATTTCGTTTTACTAACGCAGGCCATAATCCCCCCTATATGAAGCGAGCATCCGGAGCCCTGGAATGTCTGGATCAGCGCCATGGCCCCATCATTGGTGCTGTCGAAGAGTTGGCTTACAAGGAAAGCAAAACAACGATGTTGTCCGGAGACACCGTGTTCATTTTTACAGACGGCGTCACTGAGGCCATGGATACAGATTCGCAACTCTATTCTGAACATCGACTTGAGAATATCCTGGGCATGACAAAATGCAGCACAGTCGAAAACCTGGTCAATGAAACACTGGCTTCCGTGGAAAGTTTTGCGGATGGCGCCGAACAGGCCGATGACATTACCATCCTGGCATTCTGCCTGAATGAAGACCCGGAACAGTCGACTCGTCACCAGACACAGCTTGTGATTGATGCAGAGTTGAGTGAAATTGAAAAAGTCAATCAGGAACTGGACGCTTTCGCCAAAGAGCTCGAAGTTCCAGGCAGCATCATCAAGAAACTCAAGATTGCAATTGATGAACTCGTGACCAATATCATTTCATACGGCTTTGATGAAGGCGACGATCACTCCATTGAGCTCAGCTTCATTTGTTCAGATGAACAACTGGTCGTTGAAATTATTGATGAAGGGGTACCTTTTAATGTATTTGATGCTGCAAAACCTGACACCACGCTGTCGATAGAAGAAAGAGAGATTGGCGGATTAGGTGTCTTACTGGTCAATGAACTGATAGACGAAGTTGCCTACCAGAGACGCAACAATACCAATGTGGTTAGGTTGACCATGAATTTGAGGAATAACTAATGGAAATTGCTGTACGAGAAGCGAGTGGCGTAAATATCCTGAAATTTTCCGGAAGCCTTGACACCAATACGTCCCAGGTTGCAGAAATTGAAGTCAATAATTTGCTCGCAGCTGGTCACGATAAGGTTCTGTTTAATTTTGAAGAATTGGATTACATCAGTAGCAGCGGCTTACGGGTTTTGCTGGCAACTGCCAAGAAATTGAAAGTAAGCGGCGGATTGATGAAAGTCTGCAGCCTGAACGCCGTGGTTCAAGAAGTTTTCGACATTTCAGGGTTTGCCGGGATTTTGAGTCTGGCTTCAAATGAAGAAGAAGCTCTTGCTTCTTTCTGAGAGGAATAAAAGCCGATGAGCCAGTTGTCCGGAGAGAAGAAATGACTGATAGCGTAGCTAGATCACCGGTTGCCATATTCATGTCGGTTGATCTTGCGGGCTCTACTGCCTTCAAGTCGCAGACACAGGGTGACGGCGGAGGTCCGGCATGGCTTCCGGCATTCGAGGCATTCTTCCGCGAAGTCCCTTTGATTATGATGGGGCAGATTGCCCGCGCGTTTGCGATGGAGGATGAGGCTCCCGACTGTGCCGTCTGGAAAGTCATTGGAGACGAAATCGTATTCATGGCGCGCCCATGCACGGCCAGGGAGGCGCAACTGCTGACTATTGCGTTTTACCGCATGGTCATCAACTACGACAAAAAGATATTTGAGCGCTGGCCCCTGCGCATCAAGGGTTGCTGTTGGGCGGCCCAGATTTCAGGCCGTAACAGGGAAATTGAAATTCCCGAGATGCTTGGCACGGACAAAGACGGCCTTTACATGGACTATCTTGGCCCGGACGTCGATACAGGATTCAGGGTTGCCGCCTGTGGCGGACGGGGGCAGGTCATCTTGTCATCCAACCTGGTGCAACTTCTGGCTGGCCTGGAGGAAACCGAAGGGATCCAGTTTCACTTTACGGGCAGCAGGGTTTTGAAGGGTGTGTATAGTGGGCGGCCTTATCCGCTTTTCCTGATGACCATGCCCGATTGCATGCCAGAAACCTGGGAATGGGAAGCAGAGCACAACGAAGGGTTACGGGTACTCCGGGAAAACTCACCCATGCCACCAGATGAAGTACTCGATTTTTTAGAACGCATAAGCACTTATCTGAATCGTATGTGCCATGCCGGAATTGAACCATTGGAGTTTTAGTTTTATTCAGGAATCTCCACAAGCCCCTGCTGATCGCAGATTTTGTCACCGCACAAATTCAGAGAGCTCTCTGAGCCCTGTACACTCATAAGCGCGATTGGAGTCCGAATCCTGTAGTTCCCAGGCTGCGTATGGGCAATAGCCCCGGCAACAACCCGCAAGCTGCCGGAAACCAGGTTAAGTGTAGCGTTATCACTATCGACGCCTTCGTAGATGTATTGCTCAATGATCAACGAGGATTCGGGTCGCAAAGTCAGTTTTGCGCCATCCGCCAGCTGAAATACGGCAAAGCTGCGGTTGCCGACGTTGATTTCATCGTGTTCGTAAATGTAGTCGCCATGCTTCAACGGACGTGTTTCATTGTTCGAAATCACTGAGACTTCCCCACGCGATGAAACGACCATACCGGAATTATCTCTGGCAATGCTTTCAGTCGATGCCAGCATGAAAGCAACCACAAGAAAAAACTTAGAAACTTTGCCTCCGGTTTTCATTGCTGTCCAAATTGCCTGCTTTCCTTGTTGATTTTCGTCACTGGTTTGTACAAACCAGCTGGCGGAAAGATGATTCTCGGATGGGAATTATAACTCACCGCTATTGGCAGCTGTGCGTGCATCATCGAATGAATTGAATTCCCTATCAAAATAATTAACATATTCACGACTAATGAGCGAAATACTGTTGAATATTTAACTTTATGTCTAATATAATAGACGCTCTGTAATTCATTCATCGTGCAAATTCAGGAAGAAAAAATGAGTATCAACCCTTCAGCACTGGATACCTACTGGATGCCGTTCACGGCTAACCGGGATTTCAAAAAACAACCGCGGATCTTCGTCGGAGCCGAGGGCCACTACTACCACACGGCAGACGGCCGCAAATTATACGATGCCTTTTCCGGATTGTGGACCAGCGGGCTGGGCCACTGCCACCCGAAAATCGTCGAGGCGGTGCAAAAACAGGTGGCGACGCTGGATTACTCTCTGGGGTTCCAGGCCGGCTCCGACAAGGTCTTCGAACTATCCAGCAAGCTCACCTCCGTGGCGCCGGATGAATTCAACAAGGTTTTTTATACCAATTCCGGGTCCGAGTCCGCGGATACTTCGCTGAAAATCGCCCTTGCTTACCACCGCGCACGGGGTGAAGGCCACCGTACCCGCCTGGTGGGTCGTGAGAAAGGCTACCACGGTGTCAACTTCGGCGGCATGTCGGTGGGAGGCATGACGCCCAACCGCAAGGCATTCGGCGCCAGCCTGCTGCCCTGTGTAGATCACCTGTCGCATACCTGGAACCCGGAGCATAATGCGTTTAGTCGCGGTCAGCCGCAATGGGGCATGCATCTGGCGGATGACCTGGAGCGCCTGGCGGCTCTGCACGACGGTGGCAACATCGCAGCAGTCATCGTGGAACCGGTGGGCGGCTCAGCAGGCATATTGCCCCCGCCCGTGGGTTACCTGGAGCGCTTGCGCGAAATCTGCGACAAGTATGGAATTCTGCTGATTTTCGATGAAGTCATTACCGCATTCGGCCGTGTCGGCGATTCTTTCGGCGCTCAACGTCTGGGCGTCATGCCCGATATCATCAATATGGCCAAAGGGCTGACCAACGGCGTGATTCCGATGGGCGCGGTGATGGTGCGCGACGGGATTTACGATGCCTTCATGCAGGGCCCGGCAGAGGCCATCGAACTCTTTCACGGTTATACGTACTCCGGGCATCCGGTCGCAGCGGCCGCCGGCATCGCCGCGCTGGACGCTTATGTCGAGGAAGGCACATTTGAGCAGGCGCGTTCCATTGAGCAGCATTTTGAAGATGCTCTGCATTCGCTCGCTGATCATCCGAAAGTCTCTGACGTAAGGAATTTTGGACTGATGGGCGGCATAGATATCGTGAGTCAGCCGGAAGCGGTTGGTGCGCGTGGCCTGGAAGTTCACAAGAAGTGCTTCTGGGAGCAGGACCTGGTGGTTCGCAACGGCGGGGATATCCTGCAATTCTCACCGTTCCTGAATTCCCGGCCGGAAGATATCAGCATGATTTTTGAAAAAGT
>Ga0055584_100004448_pt1 | contig 13767 bp, 12 predicted proteins | sample OSDHelmetaG_FD_58716 | JGI IMG/M metagenome (GOLD analysis project Ga0055584, IMG submission 58716) | Pelagic marine sediment microbial communities from the LTER site Helgoland, North Sea, for post-phytoplankton bloom and carbon turnover... | ecosystem: Environmental > Aquatic > Marine >... | reverse complement strand
GGGGGGGTGTGGACTCCGCTGTGACCGCCTCACTATAGAGAGCTAGCGCGAACATCCAAGCCCTCGATATATCCGCGCATGCGTCAAGGTGATAGCATGATTTGATGTATCTGGCCTGCCGCACTGCCGCATGCCAACTCAAAACCGAAGTTAAAAACCGTAGCCCGGCATCAGAGATTGAGTGTCTGATGTCCGGCATTTGAGGTGACAATGAAAATTCTGGCGATTGGCGCACATCCCGATGATATCGAGTATTTTGTTTATGGCACGCTGGCGGCCTGTGTGGCACGTGGTGATGAGGTCAGGCTGGCTGTTGCCACCGATGGCGCGGCTGGTGGCAGTGGGCCGGCGGCCGAGCTGGCGCAGCGACGCGCTAACGAGACAGCAAAAGGTCTGGCGAAACTGGGCCGCCCGAATTTGCTTGGCTTTCCCGACGGACAGCTTGCCAGCCAGCCTGATGCCGGCAAAGCGATTGCCGATCTTGTATCTGACTTCCATCCCGATGCGGTGATCACCCATGCGCCAGAGGATTATCATCCTGATCACCGCGCTCTGTCTCGCCTTGTCGAGGATGCAGCTGGTTTCATATGCCCATTGTTCTTTGCCGATACATTGATGGGCGTTGGCTTTGCGCCTGAATTCTATGTCGATACCACCTCCTATTACGCGGAAAAACAGGCAGCGATTATGGCGCATGACAGCCAGCATCCTGCAGGCCTTGCTGCCGCTGCAGCACTGCAGAATCGGTTTCGCGCTGGCCAATGCAATGCGCCAGATGGACATTATGCTGAGGCGTTTCGTGTTTTCCGACGCTTCCCCTTTGCCGATGCCGGGGCAATTCTGCCGGCACCACCACCACGCCGTCCCTTCTATATTCCTGGCTCAGACGCATTTCTTTAGTAGCCTTCTGTTTGGTTGGCATCCGCATGGCGGCAAGTTAAATAATCCGTCGCTGGACAGAAGATCTAGATCCAAAGAAGAGTATTTTCTGTTGCTCTATCCACTTCTGAAGATGCTCGTGAATTGAATCGAACTGCTTACCTGTTACGCTATGCTCCTCGCCAATTAATTCACTTCATCGAAAGCAAGCGTGCCAGCTGTCGCTACAATGTTAATATGCGCCGCTTATGGTCATGCCCATTGAAACTCAGGTCGCGAACAAGCGAGTCATTCTCGGGCTCTCAGGGGGTGTGGATTCCGCTGTGGCCGCTATCTTGCTACAGAGAGCTGGCGCAGATGTCCAGGCCTTGCATATGACCAACTGGGAAGACGACGATGGCTACTGCACCGCTGCAGATGATCTCCAGGATGCCCGGAATATTTGTGAGCAATTAGGCATTACTCTGCACCATGCTAATTTCTCCAGGCAATATCAAGATCAAGTGTTCGAGTATTTCCTAGAGGAGTACAAAGTCGGACGAACGCCGAACCCGGATGTGCTTTGCAATCGCGAAATCAAGTTTGGTGTGTTTCGAGACTATGCCAAACGCCTCGGCGGAGATCTACTGGCAACCGGGCACTACGCACAGTCCGATATCGTCGACGGTACTGGGGCATTGTTTAAGGGTGCTGATCCTGGCAAGGACCAAAGCTACTTCCTGCATGCCGTGAGTGCCGACGCATTAGCTGAAACCGTTTTCCCTTTGGGCGATATTCAAAAGAATGCAGTACGGCAGATTGCACGCGATTCCGGCCTCACCGTTCATGATAAGAAAGACAGCACAGGCATCTGCTTCATCGGCGAACGTCCTTTTCGAGAATTTCTTGCGACCTATCTGCCGGCAAAACCCGGCCTTATGGTGACTCCAGGTGGCGAAGAAATTGGTATGCACCAGGGCTTGATGTATCACACACTTGGTCAGCGTCGAGGGCTTCAAATCGGTGGTCGCACCGACTCCAGTGACGAACCTTGGTATGTCGTTGGTAAGAACCTCGAAAAGAACCAATTGATCGTCGCCCAGGGCGAGCATAAAATGCTATTTAGCAATTCGCTGCTAGCTACGGACGTGAGCTGGATTGGTACCGCGCCCGCGGGCCTTACAGAAGGACTACGCTGTCGCGCCAAGGTTCGCTATCGGCAAGTAGATCAGGACTGTGTTGTCCAAGTGCTGAATGACGGTACAGCAGAGGTTCTTTTTGATGAACCGCAAAAGGCTGTCGCACCGGGGCAGTTCGTGGTCTTTTATGACAACGAGCGCTGCCTAGGCGGTGCGGTGGTAAATAAAATAGGATAAGCAGATTCTCTGCCCATTCGCTATAATACGCACCCCCTGCGGTCGTCTGGCCGCTCTGTACAACCCGAATTCCGGAGAAACAACATGACGGACAGCTTTAGCGCACGTGGAGCGCTTGAAGTCGGCGACAATGAATATGAAGTGTATCGCCTCGACGCTGTGAAAGAAGGTCACGTAGACCGCCTTCCCTACTCCCTTAAAGTTCTGCTTGAGAATCTACTGCGCCATGAAGATGGCCGCGATGTCACTCGAGACGATATTCTAGCGCTTGCCAACTGGGATCCAAAGGCAGCACCAAGCACCGAAATATCGTTTACACCTGCTCGAGTCATATTGCAGGATTTCACTGGTGTCCCCGCTGTTGTCGATCTCGCAGCGATGCGTGACGCTGTCGTAAAGCTTGGCGGATCCGCTGCCGACATTAATCCATTGTCGCCTGCCGAACTCGTTATCGATCACTCTGTTCAGGTCGATAATTACGGTGCTGCAAACGCTCTGGACCTCAATAATAAAATTGAATTCCAACGCAATAAAGAACGCTATTCATTCCTGCGCTGGGGTCAGTCTGCATTTGAAAATTTCCGCGTTGTGCCGCCAAACACAGGTATCGTCCATCAGGTCAATCTTGAATACCTCAGTCGTGTCATTTTTGATGCGGATAAGAATGGTACTCGCTCAGCCTACCCGGATACTGTTGTTGGCACGGATTCACATACAACGATGATCAATGGATTGGGCGTGCTCGGCTGGGGCGTCGGCGGCATTGAGGCTGAGGCCGCAATGCTCGGACAGCCAATTACAATGCTGATACCAAATGTCGTCGGCTTCAAGCTAACTGGCAAGCTTCGTGAAGGTACAACCGCGACCGATTTAGTCTTGGCCGTTACTGAAATGCTTCGCAAAAAGGGCGTTGTTGGCAAGTTCGTCGAATTCTTTGGCGACGGCCTCTCACATATGCCGTTGGCTGACCGCGCGACGCTCGGCAATATGTCCCCTGAATTTGGTTCCACTTGTGGAATTTTCCCGATTGATGGCGAGACGATTCGGTACCTCGAACTCTCTGGGCGTGACGCTGAACAATGCGCACTGATCGAGGCCTACGCCAAAGAGCAAGGCATGTGGCGCCATGAAGGCCAGCCGGATGCGCTGTACAGCGATACGCTCGAACTCGATATGGGCGACGTTGTGTCCAGTATTGCTGGACCTAAGCGCCCGCAGGATCGAATCGCAGTTACCGACGCCGCTAAATCCTATGCAGGCATCCTTGAATCAACGATTGCCGATCGCCCAGAAGGTGGCACCGGTGTTGCGAATATTAACGGCACTGACACCGAGATTCGTGACGGTGCAATTTTGATCGCCGCAATCACCAGCTGTACAAACACCTCAAACCCGGCCGTCATGCTGGCCGCTGGGTTGGTTGCACAAAAAGCTGCTGCAAAGGGCCTAAAGGCCAAGCCATGGGTAAAAACGAGTCTCGCGCCGGGGTCACGCGTTGTAACCGACTACCTTGAGAAATCAGGCCTGCTTGACGACCTTGGTGCTATTGGATTCTTCAACGTTGGCTACGGATGTACGACCTGCATCGGCAATTCGGGGCCCCTCATGCCAGAGATCGCCGCAGCTGTGAAAGACAATAATATCGTTGGGACAAGTGTTTTATCTGGAAACCGCAACTTCGAGGGCCGCATCCACGCCTTGGTGCAGCACAACTTCCTGGCATCGCCACCGCTCGTGGTTGCTTACGCGATTGCAGGCAATATGGACTTCGATTTGCTCAACGATTCGCTTGGCGATGATCAGGATGGCAATCCGGTCTATATGAAGAATATCTGGCCAACGCAAGCGGAAGTGCAGGATGCCGTAGTCAACAACATCGACTCGACCATGTTTAAGTCGAGCTATGACAGCGTGTTCGAAGGTGACGCCAACTGGAAAGGTATCGACTCCCCTGAGGGCGAAATCTACACTTGGGATGCCGACTCCACTTATGTAAAGAATCCACCCTACTTCGAAGGCATGTCCAAGACCCCAGCCGCGGTCAGCAATATTGAAGGCGCTCGCGCGCTCGCGCTGCTGGGTGATTCGGTTACAACCGATCACATTTCACCCGCCGGCGGAATCGCCTTGGATAGTCCAGCTGCCGAGTACCTGAAGGCCCAGGGCGTCGAGCCGCATAACTTCAATTCCTATGGCTCGCGACGCGGTAACCACGAAGTTATGATGCGCGGCACTTTCGCAAACATTCGTTTGCGTAACTTGCTGGCACCCGGAACCGAAGGCGGTTGGACCTGCCATCAGCCAAGTGGCGAGCAGATGTCGATATTTGACGCATCGCTAAAGTATCGTACTGAGGGAACACCCTTGGTTGTCATCGCAGGCAGCGAATACGGCACAGGCTCCTCGCGTGACTGGGCTGCGAAAGGCACAGTACTTTTGGGGGTCAAAGCGGTCATCGCCAAGAGCTTTGAGCGTATTCATAGATCCAATCTGATTGGAATGGGCGTTCTTCCGTTGCAATTTATGGAGGGTCAAGACGCTATGTCTTTAGGACTTACTGGCACCGAAATATACGCCATTAGCGGCCAGACGGACCCCGATGCCAAAACGGTAAAGGTCACGGTCACTTCCGGTGATGGTCATGTAAGCAGCTTTGAGGTGCTAGTCCGGATTGACACTCCTAAGGAACGCGATTACTACGAAAATGGCGGTATTTTGCACTACGTCTTGCGTCAGCTGGCGGCGTAAAAATCTCTAAATCCTAGTAAATGCCTACCCAGGTTGGAATACTCTTCCAGCTACTGTTTAGATCTTTATCCAGTTGCCTGTAGTTCGGCTCGTATTGCCCGACGAGTCGCCAGAATCGTTTTGAGTGGTTCATGTGACGCGCGTGACAAAGCTCATGAATCATGACATAGCGAAGATGTGCCGGATCCAGAAACATCAAACAGTAGTTCAGGCTGATCGTCCCGGTGCTGGAATGGCTTCCCCAGCAGGTGCGCTGCCCACGGACATGCATTTTAAGAAAAGAGTTTCCGGTCCAGGCCGACAATGACGATAGGATGGGTGCGTATTCGGCGCGGGCCAGGCCGGTCAGCCAGCGCTTCAAGGCGGCAACACACAATCCTTCATCACTGGTCTTACCGGTCAGTAGTAGCATCCCATCCTTCGCGCGATACTTAACGACTGTCGCACCTTTCTCGGGCTGATATCGAACCTCAAACTGCTGACTGATACCATTAAGTCGCACGGTATCCGGTAATTTGAAGGGTTCTGGCGGATGATCTGCCGCGAATTGCTGTTGGGCCTTTTCTATCCAGTCTCTGTGGCCTTCAACAAATTCGCGAACATCGTTGGCATTCGTTCGTTTCGGTACAACGACCTCAACCCGACCCCTCGGAAAGACCTTAATCGAAAGGCGCCTTGCCCTGCTGCTTTCACGCACAGAAAAGCCGGACATTGAGTCGGACACGTCCGCGTCCCTAAAAAGAGAAAGTTGATTAGCTGCGCTTTGCACAGTACCTATTCTACTTAAAATTAAGGCTTATCGCCGCTAAAGCGTATGGCATCCAATATTGCTAGCACGCGAATTTTTGCAGCCTCTGTACAGCGTCTTTAGCGCTAGCAGGAGTCGATACTATTCGCTACCCTTGCAGTATGATCATCGCCTTCGAAGCTCGTAATATTCTGAAGCATTACCCCGGCGTTCGAGCCGGAGATGGAGTCAGCTTCTCGGCGCCAGAATCTTTCGCTGGGGGCGGCATTCGACGCTGCCAAATCCATTGATCGATATCGGCGCAAACATCGCGCATGACAGTTTTGATGAGGATCGCATCGAAATGATGCGGCGCGCTAAAGAGGCGGGTGTCGAAAGAATTATTATTACCGGCAGCAGTGACGAGAGCAATGTAAGGGCTGCAGAGCTCGCAGCAAATTCTGCGGGCATGCTTTATTCGACGGCCGGCGTTCACCCCCACTACGCGTCTGATTACAGCGACGATAGTGACGCATTAATACGCTCATTAGTTGAGAGCGACGCGGTAGTTGCAATTGGCGAATGTGGTCTCGATTATTGCCGAAACTTCTCGCCGCGCGAAGCACAAATTACCGCGTTTCAACGACAGCTCAACATTGCAAAAGACACTGGCTTGCCCGTCTTCTTGCACCAGCGAGAAGCTCACGATGACTTTGTCAAAATTTTGGGACCGGTGTTACCTGATCTGCTCCGCGCGGTTGTGCATTGCTTCACGGGTGAGGGCGAGTCATTGCGCGAGTATGTCGCAATGGGGTTGTACATCGGGATCACTGGATGGATTTGCGACGAACGGCGCGGAAAGCATCTGTACAATATCGTTTCGACCATTCCTGATGACAAGCTGCTTATAGAAACAGATGCGCCGTATTTGCTGCCTAGGTCGATTCGACCAAGACCGAAGAGCCGTCGAAATGAACCCATGTACTTACCCGAGGTTGCCCGCATTATTGCCGAGGCACGAGCGCAGTCTATCGAGCATGTGACCAGGATAACGACGGAAAACGCTATCCGCTTTTTCAACCTCGATTAGCTCGACTGCATTTGAATGGCTTGCAAGGTCGGCACAGCCGCCTACGTCGAATCGCTAGTTAACGCTGCCTTACGAATTAGGTCCCAGTGTGGCTTGAATGCTTCAATCTTAGGATTCGCAGCGCTCTTATCAGACTCACCAAAATCGGTAACTAAATCAGTCACACCTGTTACAAGATCCGGCACGCCCTTGGTGAACTGTGCTCCATCAAGGAACAAAATCCGACCGGCAACTGGCACCTGGCGTACGATCTCTCGAACAGCAGCAATACGATCGTAGAGTGCCGGCTGAGGATTCGAAAAGGTATAGCGGCGGTTATTATTAATGACAGACCAGTCCTGTAATTTATTGCCGCCAAACACGATTCCCTGAGCGTCATTGACTTCGAGGATCAGCAAACCCTCCGAGGTTAGCAACAGGTAATCGATAAGAATCTCTCCTTCGTCGGCACTTGGAATAATCAGTCCTTCGATTCGGTCAAAACTGATCTCGGCTATAGCACCTTCCAGGCTCTCCGCTTTACCGCGGACAAACCGATACAGCACCCAAACAAGCAGTAGGAGGCCAACGCCACTCAGTGGTAGCAACCAGGGAGCTTGAAGAGTTTGGAAAAAGTCAGCCATAGCCAGCGATCGTCTAGTCTTGAAGCGCGGCGGCAAGTGAATTCAGAGTCGGATCGATACTGACTGCACTTGCGGGCCGCGCCAATATATATTCAAGGTCCGGTGGCAACGGAATCGCTTCTCCGATTAACGGCTCAACAATCGTTTCGAACTTCGCAGGGTGTGCTGTCGCTACCATTATCCAATCATGCTCTTCTGTCAGTGCCGGGTCGAGGTTTCGCCAAGTATGGGTTGCAGTCGCAGTGTGCGGGCAAGTCGCAAACCCAAATGATGCAAAATCCTGGCGCAAGGTAGCTTTGATCTCATCGTCACTTACGGACGACACGCTCAGCTGGTCGCGAAGCACGTCAGCCTCGCCGATCAAATGGCGTAGGCGCTCCATGTTGCTCGGATCCCCTACGTCCATTGCAGATGCCAGTGTTTGCAAACTCGCACGCGGCAACCATTCCAACGATTCAAAATAGTCGGCTATGATTCTGTTCGCATTCGTTGCGAGAATGATTGGGCCAATCGGCAATCCCATTTCGCGGGCCATAATGCAAGCCGATGCATTCCCAAGATTTCCAGTCGGAATGATAAAACCGGGTTTGTTTCCAGTGCGACGATAATGACGCAGACTTGCGTCGGCATAATATGTACTTTGTGGTAGCAGGCGACCGATGTTGATGCTGTTTGCAGAACTGAATCGGTGTACCGTGGACAGCTCCTTATCCGCCATCGCAGCCTTCACCATCAACTGACAGTCGTCGAATGAGCCTTTTACCTTTAAGGATAGGATATTGTCGCTCCAGCAACACAATTGATGCTCCTGACGAGCGGATACACGGCCATCCGGAAATAGCACTGCGACCCTTATTCCAGCACGCGAATCAAAGGCTGCTGCGACTGCTCCACCGGTATCACCCGACGTTGCGACCAATATTGTTAATGGCGAATCAACGTCCCCTTCAAGCCGCGTCAGGCAAGCCGCAAGAAATCCGGCACCGACATCTTTAAAGGCGGCTGTAGGTCCATGATAGAGCTCCAATAAAGCTACACTCTTGTCGGCAACCTGCAGCTCTCTAGTCGGAATCGTGAAGCTGAATGTCTCTTCCAGAATTTCCTCAATATCGGACTCCAATACAGAGCCTGCGAAGAACGGCTTTAGTAATACACGAGCAACATCCGGTATTGACTCGGCATTATTAAAATCAACAATCTCAAATAACGGCAAGGACTCTGGCAGATATAAGCCACCATCCTCTGCGATACCACGTCGCAAAGCCTCATCAAGACTGACGGGACCAGCGCCTCGAGTGCTGAAGAAATTCATAATTACGCCTCTATACACGCGCCGGGTGCGTTCATCGAGCTCACCCACGACTGGCAGGCAGTGCCGCCTACCCTACACGCCTGCTCCATGACACTGGCGATGTTCTCGGCATCACTATCCTTACAGAGTGCAAAAATGCTCGGACCACTGCCGGATAAAGTGCAGCCCAGAGCGCCAACCCTCATCGCTGCAGCAACGACATCATCGAAACAGGAAACGGCGTCCTTGCGATGTGGCTCAATAATGACATCTCGTAAGGTTCTACCAATCAGCTCTATGTCACCTGACGCGCAGGCATGAATAAACCCTGCCAACAGACCTTGCTGGTCCAGCCATAGCTTCGTTGACACCGACTTTGGTAGCGCCTTACGTGCCTGCGCTGTATTCACTTGCAAATCTGGGTACAGCAATACAGCGCTTACACCTGCTGGCGTCGGCAAGCGAATAATCTCGGGTAATAACACATCCGGACACAGGACCAATCCGCCGAAAAGGCTCGGCGCGACATTATCTGCGTGTATTCCACCACTCGCATATTTTTCACCCTCGAGCGCAAACGGCAGTAACTCTTCTACAGCCAGCGGAGATGGCAGAAGAGCGTTGATCGCGACAGTAGCTGCCACAGCCGACGCAGCGGAACTACCCATTCCCGACTGCAGCGGCAGGCCCTTTAAAACTTTAAGCTCCACTCCACCAGCATCGCCATGCACATCCCAGAGAGCCTGCGCAGCAATCGATGCCGTATTCTCATCCGCTTTCGTCGAGAGATGAGGATGCAACTTGCCATCCAGACCGCGTACTTCCGAAACGGTTACAGAATCGCCATCGGTTCTCCGCGCCTGAACACGGTCTCCTGCACCCGACAACGCTAGTCCCAACATATCAAATCCAACACCGACGTTACCGATGGACGCGGGTGCATATGCCGTTACAAAATCAGACATAACCTTTACCTGTATTCAAAAAATTAGCGAGCCGTAATAAATCCGCGAACACGCCTGCGGCTGTAACTTCAGGGCCCGCACCAGGGCCTTGAATAACCAGTGGATTAGCCGAATATCGTTCTGTTTCAAATTGCACGATGTTGTCAGTCAGATTAATATTGCAAAATGGATGCGCATCATCAATGGGTACCAAGTCAACTGACGCATTACCTTCCGCATCCAGTTTCGCGACATATCGGAGCTTCTTACTCTCTTTAACTGCGCTCTTGAACAGCAACTCTATTTCATTGTCGTAGTCTGGAAGCTTCTCAAGAAATTCTTCGACCGAGCAATCTCGTAAGGCATCCGGAACAAGGTTCTTGACCGGAAATTCACCGATTTCGATTTTCTGCCCGATCTCGCGAGCCAGAATTGTCAGTTTTCGTGCAACGTCCATTCCCGACAGATCGTCTCGCGGATCCGGCTCAGTATACCCATTCACTTTCGCAGCTCGAACAATCTCCGAAAACGGTGTCGTACCGTCATAAACATTGAACAGATACGCAAGCGTTCCCGAGAAAATCCCCTGGATAGACCGGACCTCATCGCCCGTTTTGATTAGATCGCATAAGGTTGTAATGACAGGCAATGCAGCGCCGACAGTGGTCTCGTAGAAATAATGTGAGCCGCCTTCTGTAGCTGCCTGCTGCAGTGCTTCATACTCGGAATACGAGTCACTGAAAGCCTTCTTGTTTGGTGTGATGACGTTGATACCGCGCGATAGCCAACCCGCATAGTGGGATGAAATTTGATCGCTCGCAGTGCAGTCGATAATGACCGCATGCGGCAGGTGATCAGGTGTAAGGTGCTTCTCGAAAGCATCAAGGTCAGCATCAATTGACGATGACTCAAAATCGTCTCGCCACGTCGCCAGGTTAATTCGCTTGTCCGCAAACAGCATCTTCTTGGATCGCGATATGGCGCGAATACGTAGGTCCAGATTGAAGTCTTTCGCGAGTTTATCGCTCTGCTTCTCGATCTGACGCAATAATGCGGCACCAACAGTTCCTGGCCCAATAAGCCCGATTGAGATAGTTTTAGCCGAAAGATAGAAGCCAGAATGTGCAGCTCTCAGTGCCTTGGTTGCATCATTCGAGTCAACTACCGCCGAGATGTTTCTTTCCGAAGAGCCCTGAGCAATAGCATGAATGTTAACGCCTGCTCGACCCAAGGTGCCGAAGAATTTGGCTGCAATACCGGGAATTCCCGCCATACCATCGCCAACGACAGCAACAATACTCTGCGCGTCAGTCACATCGACGCTCTGTATTTGCCCACTCTCAAGCTCATCGGCGAACACTTCAGTCACGACGTTGCGCGCCCTTACGGCCACATCCTGCGGTATCGCAACACAAATAGAGTGCTCAGAGCTTGCCTGGGAAATCAGCGTTACCGAAGCCCCCGCATCCTTAAGTGATGCGAACAGGCGGTCAGCAGTTCCAGGCACACCAATCATGCCGGACCCTTCGAGATTCAGTAGAGCCATACCACTAATGGCAGTAATACCCTTAATGTTTTCAGAGGGCATGGATTCTTGCTCGATGCGACTACCTGGGTGTGTCGGGTTGTAGCTGTTTCGGATAATAACTGGAATATCATTTTCGATCGCTGGCCCAAGCGTTTTCGGATGAATAACTTTGGCGCCGAAGTATGCGAGCTCCATTGCCTCGTTGTAGGTCAAATGATCGATCACCTGAGCTTCAGGTACGAGCCTCGGATCGGCGCTCATTACACCGTCCACATCAGTCCAGATGGTGAGTAATGACGCCTTACTTAGCGCTGCAAATATCGAAGCCGAGTGATCACTGCCGTTGCGACCAAGTGTCGTTTGCAGGCCCTCTTCGTCCGCTGCGATAAAACCTGTAATAATAGTGATGCCGGTGAAATCACTGGCTAATTCAGAATCGAACTTACTCTGGGACTCGGGCCACAAGACGGTCGGCCCCAATTCAGCGTCTCTAACCACTACCACATTTCTCGCGTCGATCCAGGTACCTGCGAGTGCTGGTGCCTCTTGCCCGAGAAATGCCGAGAGTAGTCGAGCAGACCATATCTCGCCGTAACCAGCGATCACATCACGACTTCGTTGCGGCGCAGACTTAACAAGCGCTATTGCCTTGAGTACATCTACGACATCGCCAGAATCTTTACTCCAAGCGGCCAGAATTGCGGCCCGGGTATCACCCTCTAGTAATGACTTCGCTACCTCAGAATAGCGTTCGCCAATCGCATGTAGCGCCGGTACAAATCCGTCGTCATCCTGCTCTGCAAGAATCGCCAAGTTGATCAGTGCATCGGTCATACCGCCCATCGCAGATACAACAACACCCATACGACTGTCGTCGTAGTCCAGCAAGATTCCTGCTACACGCCGAAAACAAGCTGCATCCGCTAGGCTGCTGCCGCCAAACTTATGAATTTTCCAGCGTTTGTCCGCCACTGCTCACCACTCTCCCGTGCACAAAACGGTGAATAATAACGGCACTTTACGGCCCCGTCGCCTGTTTTATTCGAAATTATTCCGAAAGCGCGACGAAGCCTCATAAAGCACATAGGTCGATTATCCCGCCAAGCGCTCAGGGGTTACATGTTGAGTTTTTGTGGGCTTGGCTTTCTGGGCACACTAGGTTGCTCGCCATTAGACTCACAATCGTTAAAGCTGGACTCACAACATTGGGCCGCTAGAGCTTGAGCTTCTCCCATTTGCTCCAGTGTCATCATCGCTCTAAGTGATTTCATATAAGGTGCAGCCTCTCGCACACCCTGCGTCTTTACCATTGAAAACCAGACGTATGAGCTTACAAAATTTTCAGAGATCCCTATGCCCTTATAATACATATGAGCAAGATTATACTGTGCATTCACTTGTCCTTGTGCGGCCGCTTTGCGATACCACTTAAGGGCTGAAGCTGCGTTGGCGGTCACTCCTGCGCCGCTGCGATACATTAAACCAAGATTATATTGGGCCAAAGCATGCCCTTTCTCAGCGGCCATTCGCCACCACTTAACAGCTTTGACATCACTTTCCGGTATGCCCCTACCCTCATCATATAAAACACCCACCCTATAAGCGGCTGCAGCATGCCCCTGCAATGCCGCCCTGCGAAACCAAAGACTTGCCTTTGAGTCATTTTCGGGGATAACGTCACCCTCTTGATACATCATGCCTAGATTAAACTGTGCATTTATATCTCCAGATTCAGCAAGCTTGAGGGTTCTTTTAAAATCAGCTGCATGGGCGTGCATGCATGCCAGCAAAGTAGTAAGCATCAATAGATGTCTCATGAGATGCGTTTCTCGTTAATTGATAGTTACAATTATATCGCACAGATATAATTGGATGAAATATGCATCTAGATTGCTCATACTGCATTCTCTAAAGTGAATCTAAGAGTGATTAGCCTCTAATGCGAATAGCCCGTGCAACTGTTATGATCAGTATAATACTTCTCGTTCCATCACTAGTCTGGTTGGTGGCTGGGATGTTCGGCCTGTTACCAACAAGCCATCTCTCAATTGGCGGTAGTTCCGGGGAGCGAACTCTTGCTAGCGTAGCCGTAGCAAGTTGTATCATTGCTGCAATCGCCTGCTTTAGGTTAGAAAAGGAGTCAAATAAATGATTAAGAATTCAGACAAGTTTATCTTATTGGCAGTGGCGATATCATTCGCACTATCAGGGTACTTATGGTTCACGGGGAATCGCGAGGAAGGTCTCTTCACGGCTTTATGGGTGCCTTCGATATTGTGCTTTGGCATCTACTTTAAGTTGATGGGAATAGTCGGGAATAGACAATGAGCACCTCAGTTATACTCGGCTTTGCTTTTGTCGTATTCGCTCTTATGTTAACGGGGCTTGCATTAACTGCCCGCGAGTTTCTGAAGGCCTCAGAAGACCCGTCGATCAGAAAAGGGGGTACAGAAGACCCTTCGATCGAAAAAGAGTAAGCAGCACCAACGTATCGCTGTCGGAAATGAGAGCACTCGGATTTTAAAATGGTGGGGCGTGTAGGGATCGAACCTACGACCGGTCGGTTAAAAGCCGAATGCTCT
>Ga0055584_100004445_pt1 | contig 13768 bp, 12 predicted proteins | sample OSDHelmetaG_FD_58716 | JGI IMG/M metagenome (GOLD analysis project Ga0055584, IMG submission 58716) | Pelagic marine sediment microbial communities from the LTER site Helgoland, North Sea, for post-phytoplankton bloom and carbon turnover... | ecosystem: Environmental > Aquatic > Marine >... | reverse complement strand
ATTTTGACAGTCATATGTCTATCCGGCGTTCTTGCTGGATGTACGTCGGGATGGTCCGTGTCCAGTTTTCGGAATCCTTTTCATCGAGGAAGTTCATCTTCATCGTCAAAAGTGTCTGTCGCTGAGTTACACAGTCGTGCCAGACAACTGGAAAACATCAAAGAGTATGACATTGCAGAAGAGCTTTATGCAGAGATATTGAAAAAGGATCATCAGAACGAGTTGGCTAAAGAACGTCTGACCGCATTGCAGCGAGTCAAACATGGATTGCCGCCACAGAGCGTCGAGAGAGGTTCTATTCGCGAAGTGATGCCCGAATCGATGATGAGGCCAAATACCACTGTTGCCCGCAGTGACTTGCCCAGAATCAGCCCTGGAATCAAGTCGGATCAACCACCTTTTGTGGAAGACCGAATACCAAATGACTTTAACGGAACGAATACCCGTTCGTTTTCATTGAATCGATTACAGGATGCGGGAGAAGTTCCAGAGTGGGTGGTAGGGAGTGAGGCTTCCTCAGTTTCATCCAGCCCTGGCAGCCATCAAGTGACAAGTTCTGAAATGATGACAGATGCAGAACTTGTGGCCAATGAAGCTGTTCGCGACCGCAATATGCCGGACTGGGCAACCAATGAGAATCTGTCGCAGTCAGAATCTCAGAACTCGAAAGTCGGATTGCGGAATCGACAGAATCATGTCGCAGGTCAGATTTCAAGCGATTCTTTCGTACAAGGTAATCATGAGCAGTCATTAAATCAGCCGTATGAAGTGAAGACGATTGCAGATTTACAGGAACGACTGGTTGTCAATCCGGAAGATCAGGCAGCAATCTCCGAATTGATAAAACGGCTTCCTGATGCGAATCGAGACGAAATGTGGCAACTATCGAGTTCTTTAGAGGTTTTGGCTCAAAATGAGTATTCGCGAGTTGTAATCCTTTCGAAATTGTCTAAGTCATTGGCGTCGAATGAGATTGTGTTAAAGATGAGTGCTTTGAAAGTGATCGCCGGTTTAGGGGCGACAGCAAAAGAGTTAGCCCCGCTTGTGCGGCTGAGGATGAATGATGAATCAGAGCAGGTGAGGGATCAGGCGGCCCGCGTGATCACGGCAATAGGTGCATAGCGCGCAATCCTGATAATTGCTACCAGTGATAACAGCAGAAAAAGTCACAGTCACGTTTCAATCATCCAATAAGAACCAGGGATTGCGATAGACTCTGAGTGAAATCAGGACGATATCGAAGATGAAACATTAAGTTTTGTGCCACGGATAGGTCGAATCTCTGTGTCTATTTTCAAAAGACAACTCGGAATACTCCTGCTGATTGGGAGTTCATGTTGGCTAACGGGATGTTATGCCTGCATGGATGAAATCCAACAGACTGAGACACACATTCTGAATCAGATGAAATCGCATACTGCCTGGTGGCGAGTCAATGATTGATATGACGACGTTGGGCATGGCTGGCATTTTGCAGCTGGGTTCAAGGCCGGGTATGTTGCCGCTGCTGAAGGGGGAGCTGATATTTGCATCCCTTCCACCCCTCCTCGTAAATATTGGGGTGTTCATTATCAAAACTGTAAGGGCCGAGACAAGGTCAATGCATGGTTTGAGGGGTATGCTCATGGGATTCTGGTGGCAGCACAAGATGGAGCTGCGAATTATTCCATGATGCCCACTATGGGGCTTCAAAATTATGGAAGTCATCAAGATGCGACTCATGAAGTGTATATGGAAAGTGACTTGAAAGAGAACCGGGTGCCCGCTCCGGCTCCATCAAATCAATCGCTGCCGACTCCGTTATATGATTCTCCTGAGACAGGCCATTCCATGAATGGTTCTCCCTCTGAGAAAAACGCATCTCCCTTAAATAATCAAGTCCCCATGCCTCAGCCGGATCCCTTTGAGGAACCAATGAGAAATGGATCAGAGTCAACTCCATTGCCTGGGCCTGTGTTTGAAAATCCTGAGCAGCCAGTTCTTCCATTACCGGAAGCGAGATATGACTCTCATCGAGATCAAAACCAATGGGCGAGAAGTGATTCACAATCACAAATACAACCGACTCAATACCAGAATGTTCGTATGGTTGAGCCGTGGTGGGATGCTCAGAGTCGACAGTCAACCGAATTGTCGCGTAACCCGTTTACTCAGCAGAATCCTTGGGAATAATTAGAATAACTCTATCTGACAAAATGGATTGTTAGATTAATTGGAAGGAATCAAACACATGTTAAAACATGGTAAAGGAATACGACAGGGTGTCGTCATCATGTTCATGGCGTGTGCGCTCTCTGGATGTGCTTCTTTGACTTCAGGGATCATGGGGATTCCAGCAATTCCCGCTAATCGAGTTCCCCCTGAGGTTCTCAATCAGATCAACAAAAATGATCTCATAGACATATCATTAACAAGGCTACGACAAGATCCGCCTGATGTTTATCTGCTTGCATCTGGTGATGTTCTCGGTGTGTATATTGAAAATGTTCTCGGAAGTGAAGACGAATCACCACCTGTCCATTTTCCAGAAGACGGAGATGATCCTCCTGCCGTAGGATTTCCAATCCCGATCAGAGATGATGGGACAATCAGTCTTCCATTTGTGAATGACATCTATGTTGAAGGTAAAACTCTGGATGAAGTTGATCGACTCATTGAGAATGAATATACAGTTAAACAAAACATTTTGACTCTTGAAGATGGTCAGGTCTCCGCGAAGATTATTGTGACATTGATCCGAAAAAGGCAGTTCAGAGTGTTGGTCGTTCGTGAAGAGTCTGGTGGTCTTGAAGATGTCTCTAAGCGTGGACGTGGCGATAACATCGATCTCGATGCTTATGAAAATGATGTTTTGCATGCACTGAATGAAACCGGTGGAATGCCGGGTGTCGATGCAAAAAACGAGATTGTGATTTATCGTGGATTGTTTGAATCTGGTTTGCACCGTGATGAAATTCTGGCACAAGTTGCTGCCGGAAGAGATCCATGCTTCTGTGCTCCGCCAATTCCTGGTGATCCGAATATTATTCGAATTCCTTTAAGATATCACCCGTCGCAACCACCACGTTTCGATGAAGAGGATATTATTTTACAAACCGGTGATATTGTCATGATCGAATCACGTGATCGTGAAAAATATTACACGGGGGGAGCACTACCTGGCGGCGAACATCCTCTACCACGTGATGAAGATCTCGATATACTTGGAGCCATTGCCCGTGCCGGAGGCTTCGTATAAGCTGCTGGAACAGGACTCGGCGGAGTTGGTCAAGGAGGTGGTAGTAACCCGAGAAATTCTTCGGGGAAAGCACCTTCTCAAGCAATTATCCTGCGGAAGCTCTGTAATGGTGGTCAAATGGCGATTCGGGTGGATCTCAATCGAGCCCTTATGGATCCTCGTCAACGAATTCTCATTCAGCCAGAGGATACAATCATAGTTCAATACACACTGGTTGAAGAATTATTCAACACTGCGTTAGGATTGTTCCAGGTCAACTATCTGATCAATGGTTTGGGTGGTGGTGCTGGATTCTAAATCACATTCAAAAGTTTGTGAATACAATACAGAATCATGTTTGTTTGATGAATTCAGATAACGTCAGTTAAGAGACGCTGGCATTTGTATTCGATACCGGTCTAAATCGATATCCGATTCCACGCACTGTTTCGATGAGTCCCGATTGATTTCCCAGCTTCTGTCGTAAAGCGCGGATATGGACATCAATCGTTCGTTCTAATGCATTCGCGTCTTCTCCTCGCGATGTGTCCATCAATTCGTGCCGAGAAAATGGACGTCCAGGCTGTCGAACAAATGTCCAAAGCAATCGAAATTCGGTGGGTGTTAGCAGAAGTTCTTCTTCCTCGCATTTGGCGACGTGATTGACTTTATCGACTTCCACACCGTGTGCGATAAGTAATTCATTGTCAGAGTCACCTCCGATACCCCGTCTCAATAACGCTTTGATGCGATGGATGAGTGGTTTGACTTTGAACGGTTTAGTGACATAGTCATCTGCCCCCATGTTGAATCCGACGATTTCGTCAACATCCTCACTGCGTGCCGTTAACATCAATACACGAATGTTTTGAGTGCGTGAGTCGCTGCGAATCTGCCGACAGACTTCTAATCCATCCATGACAGGTAGCATCAGATCGAGAACGATCAAGTCTGGTTGATTGAGTTGAGCACGTTGAAGTCCTTCTTTGCCGTCGCTGGCGGTCAAGACTTCATACCCTTCTTTGGTCAAATTGTATGTCAAAACTTCTGCGAGATCTCGCTCATCTTCGACGATCAGAATTGTTTGCTTGGTCATGGCAAATGAATCCAGTGTTTATGAGTAAAAGAGGTTGAAAGTGGAACGCGTATTCATGCCTCAGTATGTGATTCTAATTTCAAGCGATGGCGAATGATTTCACCCTCGACAAGATAGACAACATCTTCTGCAATATTTGTAGCGTGATCTGCAATTCTTTCGATGTGGCGAGACGAAGAGAATAGATGTAGTCCCGCTTCAATATGTTCACTGTTGGTTTGCATGAGCACTGTCAAATCATTGATGATTCCACGATTCATTTCATCTATGACTGAATCTTCCTTGATGACTCTTTGGGCAAGTTGACTATCGAGTTCGACATACGAGTCAATGCTTTGATGTAGCATTTCGAGCGAACTCTTTGCCATTTCCTGCAATTTTTCAGGGACGTTCATGCTATCGATGCTCAATAAACTGCATGCCCGTTCTGCGATGTTCACAGCCAGGTCGGCGACACGCTCCAATTCACCGGCGATCTTCATCACCGTAGTTATGCGTCGCAAATCAATTGCGACCGGCTGATGTAACGCCAAAATCTTGAGACAGTCTTCCTCGATCTTCACATCCATTCGATCGATGTCGTTGTCGCGTTCCAACAATTCAGTGTTGAGTTCAGGACGTGGTTGTAAAAACCCTTGTACGGCGATGTGAATCATCTCTTCGACATTGGCGCACATAGAGAGAATGTCTCGATGCAGGTTTTCGAGGTCTCTTATTAAATGAATTGACATATTCCAAGTTTCCTAATCAGCGTGGATGTGTGTGCTGAACTATCCGAATCGTCCGGTGATATAATCTTCTGTCTGTTTCTCACTTGGGTTGGTGAACAATTCCTGAGTTTGACCCACTTCGATGAGTCGACCTTGGTAAAAGAATGATGTGTATTGACTCACACGTGCGGCTTGTTGCATGTTGTGTGTGACGATGACAATTGTGTATTGTTTCCGCAGTTCGAAGATCAAGTCCTCGATTCTCGCCGTCGATGCAGGGTCGAGAGCCGAGGCAGGTTCATCCATCAAAATGACTTCCGGGTTTGTTGCGAGCGTGCGAGCGATACATAGCCTTTGTTGTTGTCCACCCGATAAGGCCATCGCAGAATCATTTAGCCGATCTTTGACTTCATCCCATAATGCTGCTTGATGTAGCGAACGCTCGACGATTTCTGTGAGCTTTGCTTTGCTGGTTGTGCCTGCGATACGTGGACCGAATGCGATGTTGTCAAAAATCGATTTCGGAAACGGAGTCGATTTTTGGAAGACCATTCCAACTCGGCTACGCAGCGCCACGACATCAATGGAAGGATCGTAGATGTCTTGGTCATCGAGTTTGATGGTTCCCTCAACACGAGTTCCTTCAATGATGTCGTTCATGCGATTCAAAGTTCGCAGGAATGTTGATTTGCCGCAGCCGGAAGGGCCGATGAGTGCCATGACCGACTTTTCGGGAACCGATAGGCTCACGTTAAACAGAGCTTGCACATCACCGTAATAAAAATTGACATCGCGGACATCAATCATCGTAGGGGCATTATCATCGCTTGGTTTGGAGCGATTCATGTTGCTGCCACTGACGAGCGAGCGTTTGGTTTCGTTTTGATTCGGTTCCATTTGTGAATGATCAGCCATTACAGGATTGTGAGGGGCAGCCGACTCGTCCTGACTGATTGGCTGTTTGCTCTCTTGGGATTCGTTCGATTCCGGATTCGGAGAGTTTTGTGAATGTAGGTTCATCAGATCACCACTGAATTTTATTTTGGAATCGAACGCGGATGTAAACGGCTGTGGCATTCATGAGCAGCAAAACACCCAGCAAAACGACAATCCCGGCGGAAGCCACATATTCCTGGAATTCGATCTTCGCAAATTTAACCCAGTTGTAGATTTGCATGGGCATGCAGGTGTATTTACTAAACGGAACTTCCAACAAACTGCCGGGATTAGTGACAATATCACCGAGTCCATCAATGCCACCTGGAGTAGATGTAATAAAAGATGCCGCTCCCACCATCAATAATGGGGCGGTTTCTCCAATAGCTCGTGAGAGTGAAAGAATCACACCTGTCGAAATGCCGGGAAGGGCAGCAGGGAGAACCTGACTACGAATGGTTTGCCACTCGGTCGCTCCCAGGGCTAGAGACGCATGACGCAACGAAGGGGGTACAGAACGCAATGATTCCTGTGAAGAGATAATGACAACTGGTAAAATTAAGAGACTCAGTGTCATTGCTCCGGTAATGAGAGTTGGTCCGAAGGGAAGTGGAATCGAAAGATTGGTAACGATTAACGACAACGTTAAAACTGTTTGCTCCTCTCCCGAGAACATATCAAACATGCGGGCGAAAACGGTCAAACCCAAAATTCCGTAGACAATGGAGGGAACACCAGCCAGGTTGGCAAGATTCACCTGAATGAAAGTTGTGAGTCGATTCTTGCGGGAATATTCTTCCAGGTACAACGCCGCTCCAACTCCGATCGGGATCGAGAAAAATCCCGTTAAAATAATCAGCCATAAACTGCCCCAGAGGGCTGCTTTGATTCCTGCATCTTCAGGTTTGCGAGAGTGATGGTTGGTCAGGAAATCGACATCAATCCATCCCCACGACTGGTAGATCACGCTGATCAGTAAGACACAGAGAACTGACAGTGCTAATAAAACGGCTCCCAGGCAAAACAGTTCAAACAATTTGCTGGTGCGGTGTCGTGAAGAGATGCGGGATGAGAATTCCGTCGGAGGCTGACTCATTGATAAACCTCCCGGAATCGCTTCAACACCCACTGAGAGAGGATATTCATTGCCAGTGTCGCCAGAAACAGAGTGAAGGCGACGGCGTATAAGCTTTTGTATTCGATGGAGCCAACCGGGGTGTCACCAGAACTGACATTCACGATGTATGCGGTCATAGTTTGCGAAGGTTCGAACGGACTCAGCGATGTGCTGGTATAAAGACCGGCAGCAATGGTGACCGCCATCGTTTCTCCAATGGCGCGAGAGATTGCCAGCAGAAATGAAGCGATGATGCCCGATAATGCAGCCGGTACGACAATTTTTGTCGAGACATCGAAGCGAGTTCCGCCTAACGCGTATCCAGCCTCTCGTAAACTACGCGGGACCGAACGCAGGACATCTTCACTCAAGGACGAGACCATAGGGATGATCATGATCCCGACTACGATACCAGCACTGGCGGCATTGAAGATCTTAACCTCAAAGCCCAGTAAGTCAGAAAAAATGGGTCGAAGAATATACGGAGTGATAAAGATCAGAGCGAAATATCCGTAAACAACAGTGGGAATTCCCGCAAGGATTTCCAATGTTGGCTTAATCGTGTTTCGAGTACGAGGAGCTGCGTATTCGGACAGATAGACGGCTCCGGCAAGACCGATAGGAAGCCCGATGATCGCGGCAATGCCAGTGATTTTGAGCGTGCCAATCAGTAATGGCAAGATTCCGAAATGACGATCCTGTTCGTACTGTGGAGTCCATTGTGTGTCAGTCAGAAAGTCCCAGGCGGAGACTTCCTGGAAAAACGCGGTTGTGTTTTTATTGGGAGAATAAACAGCATTCGAAAGCAAAACGTATAAAATTCCGACCGTCGTGAGAATCGAAAGTAATGCACACAACAATAAAGTGAACTTGATCAGTTGCTCTCGTGTGCGCGTCCAGGTTCGACGAAACTCGAGAGATCGATCGTTTGGTTGAGAAGGTGGTGGTATTGCGGACGACAAAGGATCGCCTTGTTTGTCTTGGAAAACAGGACTCTCTTTCCGGCATCATTGCCGAAAAGAGAGTGTCCTGAAAATATCGAGTAACGATGATTGCTGTTGAGACTACTCTTCTTCTGTAGCAGCTTCATCTTCACCGTCGGAACTTTTCTTGGCAGCTTCGATGCGTGCCTTCATTTCTTCAACAATGCTATCTTTCAGAGAGACATAACCAACCTCTTTGACATACTCTTGGCCGCTTTGTAGATAGAAATCGACAAATTCCGCAACTTCCGGTCGTTCCAGTGCCTTGTTACTGACGTAGATGAACAGCGGACGTGACAATGGAGTGTACTTACCACTTTCAACAGTTTCATCAGTCGGAACAACAGCATCTTCCACTTTGTCAGTTGGAGAAATTCCAATGGCCGTCAATTTCTCTTTGTTTTCGATGTAATATGCGTAACCGAAATATCCAAGAGCATATTTGCTTTCGGCAATGCCGAGGACCAGGATGTTGTCGTCCGAAGACGCCGTGTAATCACTGCGGCTACCTGTTTCTTTTCCACAAATTTCTTCAACGAAGTAATCGTAGGTTCCCGAATCAGTGTCCGGTCCGTACAGATTGATTTCGTGATCTGGCCAGCTGGGATCGAGGTCACTCCACTTTTTAATTTTACTCTCTTTTTGCCAGATGGATTTCAACTGGGCGACGGTGAGTGCTTGACACCAGTCGTTTTCGGGATTGACCATCACGGTCAAGCCATCAATGGCAACAGAAAGCTCAATGAAATCAATTCCGTTTTCTTTGCAGAGTTCCGCTTCTTCGTCCTTTATGGGACGAGATGCATCGCTAATGGCGGTTTCACCACGAGCAAATGATTTGAATCCACCACCGGTTCCAGAGGAGTTGACGATGACGCTGACATCGGGGTGAAGTTTTTGGAACTCTTCAGCGACGGCGGAACTCACCGGAAAAACCGTGCTCGAACCATCAATGGCGATTTCACCACTCAATCCACTTCCAGATCCGGAACTGCTCGCGGTTTCAGTTTTCTCTTCAACTGTGCATCCGGCAAAGTTTGCTGCAATTGCGAGGCATGCCCCGATAGCCAAAAGTGCCTGATATTGGGATGATTTTGCTGATTTGTTCATTGCCTAATGAGTCCTGTTTGCATGGCGAATTGAATCATCAGAGAACAGACCGATTGTTCTCCTGCTTTCATTGGTCATGATCATAGGGATGAAATGTTAAGATCGGGGACTTCATAATGTTAAGTGTTCGTGAATCTTTCAACCTTCTGACTATGATGCTTCTTCTCTGGGGTTCAATAAGATGATGATTGCAAAGGGTTTATGAGAGCAGGTATTCTGGGGGCAACTCAACAGAAGGAGATTCATATGACAATCTTCACCAAAATAATCAGTCGCGAAATCCCGGCAGACATCATTTATGAAGATGATTTGTGCCTTGCCTTCCGGGACATCAACGCTCAGGCACCCACACATGTTTTGATCATTCCTAAAGAGCAAATTGCATCTCTGGATGATATGAACTCCTCCCATCAAGAGATAATGGGGCATCTCCTACTCAAAGTTCCCGAGATCGCCAAGAGTTTGGGGCTTATCGACGGATATCGTATTGCCGTAAATTGTGGGGAAGATGGCGGACAATCTGTCGATCACCTTCATATTCACCTGCTGGGCGGTCGAAAAATGAATTGGCCTCCCGGATAAGTTGGATCAATGATCATCCGAACGCCAGAGTCATTGCTCTCTTTCATCAAGTAAGCTTCCCATAATGCCACAAGATAGTCCCCTGACAGTGGTCTTCGCACCAGACTGGAGAGCGGGTAACTCGTATCAGCAGCATCTTGCCGAGGCATTGATGGCTGAAGGAGTCCGAGTGGACTTTCTCAGTCACTATCGTCGAGTGTTCCCGCTTGCTCGGGGGATGAAAGAATTTCCGGCGAACAGTTTGATTCATCTGCATTGGCCCGAAGCATATATGGGAGTTCCCGGTCAACGACTCTATCCGTTTCGGCAAGCACGTTTTCCATACGATCTGATGCTTGCCAGTCGAGAACGCCCATTGGTGGTGACGGCACACAATATCTATCCGCACAATTGCCCTCGAACTCAACTTCTGAAACAAAATCTCAAAGCGATGTATGAGAGAGCCGATGGTGTGATCGTACATTCGCAGGCCGCAAGCGATCAGCTTTCTCAAGAGTTCGATATCTCCCTGAATAAGATGAGAGTGATTCGACACGGAGAAGTCTCCGAGCTGATTGAAAATCTACCGACGCGAGAAAATGCTGCGGAAAGTTTGGGGCGTTCTACTGAAGAGCCTGTCTGTTTGATGTTTGGAGCGGTCAGTCCTTACAAAGGGATCGAAGGAGTGCTGGAATTCTGGAAGGTACATCAACCAGAATGCCGACTGGTGATTGTCGGTAAGCCAGATTCGATTGAGTACGGAGATGCTCTGAGAAAACTTACCGGTGAACATGATCGGATCACCTTTCGCCTGGAATTTGTGACCGATTTGGAACTACGACAATGGTTATCGATGGCCGATTGTTGTCTGTATAACTACCAGCAAATATTAACATCGGGTTCGGTTCACCCACCTCGTGCTTTGGGGATTCCCATTCTACTGCCGGAAAGATTTACAACTCTCGACTTGGGAGAGCCATGCGAGAGAGTGTTGCGGTTTTCCAACCACGATACACTCGGCCAAGAGCTACATCGAGCTTTGGCAATGGGAGTTGACTACGACTCTGCACATCAGTGGCGTCAGGATCACGATTGGTCCAGTATTGCCGAAAAAACAAAAGAGTTGTATGAACAGATCGCAACTGTTGACGGTTATCAGGGTGGGCAATGAATTTCGTTTGATGATCGATTCCAAAAATCAGGATTGGAACTATTTGACATGTGTGGTGTGGCCGGTTTTATCAGTCGCCAGGTGAGCTCGGGAGAAGCCGATTCTCGACTGGGTGAGATGTTGCGCCGGATTATCCACCGCGGTCCCGATTCGGAAGGTCGTTTGATAAATCCGGAGTATGGCGTGTATGCGGGAATGCGTCGCCTTTCAGTGATCGATCTGGAGAGTGGCAACCAACCGATCTGGAATGAAGATCGAACCGTTGCTGTGCTGTTTAATGGTGAAATATACAACTATCGAGAATTGCGTGCTGAACTGATTAAGCGGAATCATCAGTTTCAAACGAATTCCGATACCGAAGTTCTCGTGCATCTTTATGAAGAGTATGGATGTCAAATGTTCCAGAGGTTACGGGGAATGTTTGCCATCACACTCTTCGACTTTAAGAAGAAGCAACTGATCTTGGCTCGCGATCACTTTGGGCAGAAACCTTTGTATTTTCATTCGTCGGAGGGGCTGCTGGCTTGGTCGTCGGAGTTGAAGGCGTTATTGGCGATTCCCGAGATTTCTCGCGAACAGGATCCCCAGGCTTTTGAGGAATTTCTGATCTGGTTGAAAGTCGGCCCCGGACGGACACATTTTCGAGACATTCAAAAGCTCAATCCAGCTCATTACATGGTGTGTGATCTTGAATCAGGTGTCGTCTCTGAGCCGGTCCGGTACTGGCGATATTCCGACACTCCACAAGTATCTATGGAGGAGAACGAAGCTGTCGAACGACTCGACGAATTGATGCACGACTCCATGAAAATGCATCTACGCATGGATGTCCCCATGGGGCTGTTGCTTTCGGGAGGCTTGGACAGTCGGACAATTGCCTATTATGCCGACCAAAATCTCGATCAAAACGTGCGGACTTATACAGCAGGGTTTCATGCTGACGAAGAGAGCGAACTGGAAACCGCCGCGGAAACGGCGCGTGATATCAATTCGTCAGGCCATACCGAAGTGATAGTCTCCGAGAAACACTTTCAGGAGAGTTTGGAAAAGGTGGCCTGGCATTTGGATGAGCCAGTCGGTGATCCGGCCGCATTCGCGGTCATGGCTGTCTGTCAACGTGCGAGTGAAGATGTGACCGTACTGCTGGGAGGAGAAGGGGCGGATGAGCTTTTTGCAGGCTACGAACAATTTTATAGTGGCGGTCGTACGACATTGGCTCGTACTGCCCTTTATCGAAAAATAATGTTGGGGATGGTGTCGCCTCCGAAACGGTATCCGAAATCAAAACTTGACCGTTTTCTATATGCAGCTGGAATGACGCCCGGTCCACGCATAGCCTCTTTAAGATCGCTTGGCTTTCCGGGAGACGTTCGTTCGCCCAGGGGGTTGAATGCGACGCAGTTGAATCAAATGGCCGATTTATGTCGTCAGCTATCCAATCAACTTTATCAGCCACACACTGATGTTTTGATGGAGTTGACTTCGTTTGATATTGAATGGCATCTCGCAGAATCGTTGTTGCAGAAGTCAGATAAGATGAGCATGTCGGCCTCTGTCGAGTTGCGTTGTCCGTTTTTGGATGTCGAGTTGGCACAATTTGCTGCGCAGTTGCCGCCACATCTGAAAATCGCCCCTAATGGTGTTGGGAAATATGTCTTACGCAAAGTGATGGAAAAAAGATTCCCTCATGAAATGTCTCGTCCGAAAAAAGGGTTTCCGATCCCTCTGAGGGAATGGTTCAGCGGAGGGCTGAGGCCGATGATCGAAGATCTTGTCTTGGCTGACTCAGCGCAGAATCGACAGGCATTAGATGGGAAATTGTTAAAGACGGCTTGGGATGATTATCTTGCCGGTCATTTGAACGGGGACTACATCTTCTATTCACTGCTATTGTATGAACTCTGGTATTCGCAAATGGTGCAATCGGGCGGTTCACAATAATTCATTCGAGGTTGGAATATGGGGTTCACAGGTATCTCTCAAATTGAGTCGGCGTATATTGATCTCTTTCCGCTGTCTGCAAAGCAATCGCAGGCAGCGAGAGAGGTCTTTCCTAACGGCGTGACGCACGATTCTCGTCATCATGAGCCGTTTCCCGTCAGCGTGAAAGAAGCACAGGGCTGTTTCAAAACAACCCTCGAAGGGCATTCACTGATTGACTTCTGGATGGGGCACGGTTCACTCTTATTGGGACACGGACATCCAGCAGTGGTGCAAGCTGTGCAAGATCAGATTGTGAAAGGAACTCACTACTCGGCCTCACATGAATTGGAACAACAATGGGGCAAGTTGGTCATTGATCTGGTCCCGTCTGCCGAATTGGTTCGATTTACGAGCAGTGGGACCGAAGCAACATTGATGGCGATGCGTATCGCTCGTATCGCGACTGCAAGAACAAAGGTCCTGAAACTTGCCGGGCACTTTCACGGCTGGCACGATCAATTGATTCCTGCCGCAGACGGCACTCCTTTTGATGGCAACTGGCAACAACCTGGGGTTAGTCCTTCTGTTCATGGTGATCTGGTTGTTGTGCCACCCAACGATATTAGTGCCGTCGAGCAGGCCATTACGCAACATCAACCTGCCTGCGTCATTCTCGAACCGACTGGCGGGCGTTGGGGAGCAGTCCCGATTCGTGGCAACTATCTACAACAACTTCGTGAAGTCACAAATCGATCACAAACGATTATGATCTTTGATGAAGTCATTACCGGATTCCGAGTGAGTCCCGGCGGCGCGCAACAGGAATATGAAGTCACCCCCGACCTGACGACGTTGGCCAAGATTCTTGCGGGAGGATTACCGGGAGGCTGTTTAACGGGTCGATCTGAACTTATGCGATACCTTGAGTACGATCACCCGAGTGG
>Ga0055584_100004444_pt1 | contig 13770 bp, 12 predicted proteins | sample OSDHelmetaG_FD_58716 | JGI IMG/M metagenome (GOLD analysis project Ga0055584, IMG submission 58716) | Pelagic marine sediment microbial communities from the LTER site Helgoland, North Sea, for post-phytoplankton bloom and carbon turnover... | ecosystem: Environmental > Aquatic > Marine >... | reverse complement strand
AGGGGTTTGGAGGCGAAGAAGGCGTCTACATCGGAAAAAAGGAGCTCTTTGATCACTTGATAAGTCAGGACGGCAAACTCTTCGTGAATGCCGATGACACGAAAGTTGCAAACGCAGCACAAGACGCAGTATGCGTGACCTATGGCAAGTCTGACGCTTGTCACTTTCAAGGAGAATTTGAGATTCAAGACAATCGCCTAATCGTGCACTGGTGGCGAGACATTGATCCCTATAAGAGGACAATCAAAACGCAACTTACCGGAAGCTATAATTTCTCCAATGTAATGGCAGCGGTTGCTGTCGCCCGATACTATGGTGTTCCCGATGTAGACATTCGACGCGGCATAGAAGCCTACCGGCCGGATAACAATCGTTCCCAAATAGAACATACCAATCGCGGAAATACGTTGATCGTAGATTGCTACAATGCGAATCCAAGCAGCATGCAGGCAGCCATTGAAAACCTCAGCCTAGAATCCTCAGAAAGGAAGGTGGCATTGGTCGGTGACATGCTAGAATTAGGAGCTGTTGGGCCGCAAAAACATCAAGAGACCGTAGATCAATTGCGCACCAATGGGATAGAAGCCTATTTGGTCGGGGAACTATTCGGTCAGGCAGACACGACTGGTTTCGAACATTTCCGAACTACAGAGGAATTGGGTGCTTATATAAAAGTAAACCCAATTGAAGGGGCATGCATCCTTCTCAAAGGCTCAAGACGAATGAAGCTCGAGCAATTGCTCGAGCTTCTATAAGTCTCACGAATATATCGATGCAGGATTACCCTTCGTCCAAAACGGCACGACTGATCACGATGCGTTGCACTTCGCTGGTACCCTCGTAGATCTGGGTAATCTTAGCATCACGCATGAGTCGCTCTACATGATACTCTTTCACAAACCCGTATCCGCCATGCACCTGCACTGCCTCGACCGATGACTTCATCGCCGCTTCTGAGGCGTACAATTTTGCCATAGCGCTGAACTTTCCAAAGGGAAGTCCTTGGTCCTTCAACCATGCTGCTTTTAAGCAAAGAAGTCTAGCCGCTTCGACTTCCGTAGCCATATCAGCCAACTTGAAAGCGATGGCTTGATGCTGACTGATCGGCTTACCAAAGGCCTTCCTTTCTTTCGAGTAGGCTGTCGCCAATTCCATTGAACCCGATGCAATACCCAAGGCTTGAGCTGCAATACCTATCCGTCCGCCTTCGAGCGTCTTCATTGCGAATTTGAATCCGAATCCATCTTCGCCGATGCGATTCTCCTTAGGAACTTTTACATCATTGAACATCAGCGTATGGGTGTCGCTTCCACGTATTCCTAGCTTATTCTCCTTTGCACCAACAACAAACCCTTCCATATCGCGCTCTACGATTAGGCAGTTGATTCCCTTGTGACCCTTTTCCACATCGGTCTGCGCTATCACCAAATAGGTAGAAGCATTTCCGCCATTGGTTATCCAATTTTTCGTTCCATTGAGGAGGTAGTGATCTCCCATGTCAATAGCGGTAGTTCGCTGACTTGTCGCATCAGATCCCGCTTCAGGCTCACTTAAGCAGAAAGCTCCGATTTTCTCGCCACTTGCAAGTGGAACCAAATATTTACGCTTTTGCTCCTCGTTGCCGAATTTCTCTAAGCCCCAGCACACTAAGCTGTTATTCACCGACATGCATACGGATGCACTTGCGTCAATCTTTGAAATTTCTTCCATGGCCAAGACGTAAGACACTGTATCCATTCCGCCTCCACCGTATTCTGGGGAGACCATCATGCCCATGAAACCAAGCTCACCCAGTTGCTTCACTTCTTCCCGAGGAAAGGTTTGTGTCTCATCGCGATCGATGACACCTGGCTTCAAAACGTTCTGCGCAAAATCACGTGCAGCATCTCTGACCGCCTTATGCTCCTCTGTTAATTCGAAAATCATCTAATTATTGCGTTTTCCTGTTATACTTTGTGGTGGCGGACAAAAGTAACTTTTGCAGTGAAATCAACAGTACATAGAGGAATTGGTTTGATGTGCGGCACATCTCAAGATGGACTTGATCTCGCAGACGTCAGTTTTACCCTTCATAGTGAGCCTGGCTGGACCTACGACCTCCATCACGGAAAGACGTATTCTTTGCCTCCAGAACTTCAATCGCGCTTGAAAGAAGCGCAAGAAGCTTCTGCTTTGGAATTGGCAAAGCTAGATGTGGCTTTTGGTGCGTTTTCTGCCGACATTGTCACATCCTATCTACGAAAAACGGGCTCCACGGCTTCTTTTATCGGGTCGCACGGTGTGACCATTTTTCACCAGCCTGACGCTGGGTTTACAACTCAAATCGGAAGTGGTGCCACGATTGCGGCTGCTTCGGGGCTTCAAACGGTCTCAGACTTTCGTCAGCAAGACGTGAGTAAAGGAGGCCAAGGCGCCCCTTTGGTACCGAGCTGCGACGCGCATTTGTTCTCTCAGTATGCGCGTACACTAAATCTCGGTGGCTTCGCCAATGTATCCATTCTCGAGGGAGCAATAAGAGGTTTCGACATCGGGCCGTGCAATTTACTTCTGAACCACCTGGCCAATGAACGTGGCCTCGCCTACGATGCAAATGGTGCCCTTGCTCGGAGTGGTGTTGTTGACCCCTCGTTTTTAGACGCACTTAACACATTGCCTTATTACCAAGGCGAACCCTCATCTCTGGGTGCTGAATGGGTATTGTCTGAAGTGATTCCAACAATGGCGAAATTTACATTTCTGCCCCTTCCGGATCGGCTATGTACGGTCAGCCATCATATCGCTCAGCGAATTTCAAAACATTTACCTGACGCTGAGAATGTACTCGTCACAGGCGGGGGCGCTCACAATGCATTTCTCGTACATCTGATACGAACCGAGAGCCGCTGCGAAGTAGTAGTTCCAAACACAGCATTGATCGACATGAAGGAGGCCATTTGTTTCGCCTTTCTTGGATTGAAGAGGATTCTCGGGGAAGCGAATATTTACAGCTCGAGCACGGGAAGCGAGCGCGACTCGTGTGCCGGCGCCTTGTATTTGCCCTAATTCGATCAGAAACCTGCTGACATAGCGTCAACGAGCTCGCTTTTTATACATTTGCAGCGCCTTTTCAAAGGGTATAAAATACCTCGTTATGAAAGAACTGCTCGAGAGATTTGAGAACAAGACACCTGAGATCGTTTTTGAATGGAGTGATCCAGAAACCGAGGCTACGGGGTGGGTTGTGATCAACAGCCTCCGAGGTGGCGCTGCTGGCGGTGGTACGCGCATGCGTTTAGGGCTTGACAAACGAGAAGTGGAGTCACTAGCTAAGACCATGGAAGTGAAATTCACGGTTGCGGGACCACCGATTGGCGGAGCAAAGTCGGGCATCAACTTTGACCCAAACGACCCTCGCAAGGACGGCGTTTTACGAAGATGGTACAAGGCGGTCTACCCACTTCTAAAGAATTATTACGGCACCGGTGGCGATCTCAACGTGGACGAAATTCATGAGGTGATTCCAATCACGGAGAGTTACGGCTTGTGGCATCCGCAAGAAGGCATTGTAAATGGACATTTCATTCCGAATCCAGGTCAACATTTGAGCAAGGTGACACACCTCAGACAGGGTGTCTCCAAAGTACTGAACAGTCCACTTTATTCGCCAGAAGTCTCTCGCCAATATGTGGTTGCGGACATGATTACCGGTTATGGTGTATCCGAGGCTGTACTGCATTATTACCGCATCTGGAAGAAGTCCGACGTTCGCGGCAAGCGCGTCATCATTCAAGGGTGGGGCAACGTAGGCTCGGCCGCGGCCTTTTACATGGCGCAAGCAGGAGCAAAAATCGTTGGCATTATTGATCGCAATGGTGGGCTCATCAAAGAAGATGGATTCACGTTTGAAGAAATTCGCACCCTTTTCCTTGAGAAAGAAGGAAATACTTTGATCTCAAAGAAGATGATTCCTTTCAAAGAATTGGATGAACGCATCTGGAGCATCGGAGCAGATATTTTCCTCCCCTGCGCTGCATCGCGCCTAATTACAAAGGAGCAAAGTGATCAATTGATCGAAAGTGGCTTGGAAGTAATCTCTTCCGGTGCGAATGTTCCCTTTGCCGATCCGGAGATATTCTTCGGCCCCATCGGGGACCACGTAGACAATAAAATCAGTCTCATTCCAGACTTTATTGCCAATTGTGGTATGGCACGGGTATTTGCCTACTGCATGAGCGACGATTACGTTCAGACGGACGAAAGCATCTTCCAGGACACTTCGAATACCATTGGCGAGGCCCTGCAAAAAGTGCACAACAAGCATGCCGCTGATAAAAAGATAGCCAAGACAGCATTTGAGATTGCATTGCAACAGCTCCTCTGATGAATAGCATGGAATATTTAGACGACATATATTTTGGGAATAGCGTACAAGACTATTTGTGGGTATTAGGCTCCTTGCTGTTTGGTGTCATCTTGCTTCGTTTTATTGCGCACCGCATAAGCAACCTAATTTTCCGACTCATTGTTGGAAAGACAGAAGGTGTTGACAAGCAGGAGCTATACGAATTACTTGAGAAGCCATTGAAGTGGTTGATCATGCTCATCGTACTCTTGATTGCAACCAGCCACCTTGACTATCCGCCGGAATGGGACATCGCTGCGAAAGACGAATTCGGCATCAGGATGCTCTTGCATCGATCCTATGTAGCCTTCTTAATCATCGTTATCACTTGGGCAGCGCTGCGTCTCACAAAGTTTTTGGGCATCATCCTCATGGCCCGAGCCGAATTGACAGAAAGTAAAAGTGACGATCAGATCATTCCCTTTTTGATGGAGATCATCAAGATCCTGGTCATCGTGCTTAGCATTTTTATTTTCATGGGGTCCGTTTTCAAGGTTGACGTTGGCGCCCTAATCGCCGGACTTGGTATTGGCGGATTAGCCCTAGCGCTCGCCGCAAAGGAGAGTCTTGAAAACCTGCTTGCTTCCTTCGTAATTTTCTTTGACAAACCCTTCGTGATTGGCGACTTGGTTAAGGTGAGCGGAGTAACTGGGACGGTTGAAAAAATAGGTTTCAGAAGCACAAGAATCAGGACATTAGAGAAAAGCTACCTGACACTTCCGAACCGTCAAATGATCGACAATGTCCTCGACAATTTATCCATGCGCACCTTCCGCAGGGTAAGCTTCAACATTGGTGTTCTTTATGGCACAAGCGAGGAGCAACTCAAAAATATCGTCGTCGATATTCAGCGATACATTGATGAGCACCCACACACGAATCAAGATGGAGAAATCCACTTTATGCAGTTCGGTGCAAGTTCATTGGACATCATGATTCTCTATTACATCGATACAATGGATTGGGGAGTCTTTTTAAAGATCAAAGAAGAAATCAATTTTGAAATCATGCGCATTGTGGAAGAGCAAGGCGCTGACTTCGCGTTCCCCACACAAACCATTCACCTCGCAAAAGACTAAAACAGTAAGACTATGTATTTATTGATGGTTGTCGTTTTCATTCTTGGATATCTCGCGATTGCACTGGAGCACCCGATCAAGATAGACAAGGCCGCTACCGCCCTCCTTATTGGTTCAATCACTTGGACGATCTTCGCCTTAGGCGCCGATACGATCATGGACGGCAGTCCCCTACTTGCGGAGTATATGAAAGAGTATGCAATGCTCAACGATGGGGCGCAGACGGATGCCTTGCATTACGTCACCCATGAATTAGGACACCACCTTTCAGAAATTGCGGAGATTCTCTTCTTCCTATTGGGAGCCATGACGATTGTAGAATTGATCGATGCTCACGAAGGATTTGCGCTCATCACTGACCGCATCAATACTGCCAACAAGGTGAAGCTTGTATGGGTCCTTTCCATCCTTACTTTCTTCCTTTCCGCAGCCCTTGACAACCTTACCACGGCCATTGTCATGTCGGCGCTCTTGAAGAAATTGATCAAAAGCAAAGAAGACCTTTGGCTTTTTGCGGGCATGGTCATCATCGCTGCGAATGCAGGTGGTGCGTGGTCGCCAATCGGTGACGTTACAACCATCATGCTTTGGATCGGTGGTCAAGTGACGGCAGCCAACATAGTCATCAAATTGTTGATCCCATCAATGGTGGCCTTGCTCGTCCCGTTACTCATCCTCACCTTTACGCTCAAAGGTGAAGTAGAGCGAAAATTGGGAATGGTAGACCGTGCTCATCTAGAAGATAGAACGACTCCAAATGAGCAGAAGTTAGTACTCTTCCTAGGGGTGGGAAGCCTGCTCTTCGTGCCCATCTTTAAGACCGTCACGCACCTTCCGCCATATATGGGAGTGCTCTTTGGCTTAGGTGTCCTCTGGACCGTGACCGAGATCATGCACCGTTCCAAAAACATGACCGACAAGTCACAGCTCACGGTCATCGGCGTGTTGCAAAAAGTAGACACCCCTAGCGTGCTCTTTTTCCTAGGCATTCTTGCCGCAGTAGGATCGCTTCAATCGGCAGGTCATTTGCGCATTATGGCGAAATTCCTTGAAGATTCTGTAGGCAACATGTATGCGATTAACGTAATCATCGGACTCCTCAGCTCCATCGTGGATAACGTTCCATTGGTCGCGGGAGCAATGGGTATGTATGACCTACTACCAGCTGGTGCCGAGGCCGTCTCTGGCACCGCCTATCCTGTTGACCACAGCTTCTGGGAATTCCTTGCTTATTGTGCTGGAACAGGAGGAAGTTGCTTGATCATCGGATCAGCTGCGGGTGTTGCTGTAATGGGCATCTTGAACATTGATTTCATCTGGTACATCAAGCGAATTACCCTACTTGCACTGGTTGGATACATCGCTGGTGCTGCAGTGTTCATCGCGATGGATATGTTCCTGCATTGAATTAACAGCGCGCTCTTCACAATTACCCACTATTGAAAGCGTTGAGGGAGGGATGGGGAATACCTTAGTACTCCAAATAATCCCTTTATATGCTATTGAATCTGCTTCTACAGATCACTCCCGATATCAATACTGCCGCAGAAGGCGTTGAAGAGGTCGTACCGCACGAAGAGACGCTCTCCGTCATCGAATTACTTGCCAGCGGTGGCTGGTATATCATGATACCACTCGCCGTATTGTCGGTGGTGGCCATCTACATATTTATCGAACGTTTCCTAGCGATCCAGAAGGCGACAAAGGAGGATCCTAAATTCATGGATCAGATCAAAGATTTCATCCACGACGGAAAGATAGACGCCGCCAATCACCTCTGCAAGCAAACGGACACCACGTTCGCCCGTATGATTCAAAAGGGTGTAAAACGCATCGGAAAACCGCTGAGTGATATCAGCGCCGCCATCGAGAATGTTGGTAAGCTAGAGGTGTACAAGCTCGAAGAGAGTCTTTCTACACTCGCAACCATAGCTGGGGCGGCACCGATGATTGGTTTTCTAGGTACGGTAATAGGAATGATTGTCGTTTTCCACGAAATGCGCATCAGCAACACCGGCATTGAAATTGAACAACTGTCTGGCGGTATCATGCAAGCCATGGTCACAACTGTAGCGGGACTCGTAATCGGCATCATCGCATACATCGCTTATAACGTGCTGGTCGCGAAGGTTGAAAAGGTGGTCTACAAAATGGAAGCTACCACCATAGAATTCATGGACCTTCTTCAAGAACCAGCTGAACAATGAGCATCCGATCAAGAAATAAAGTGAGTGTGAGTTTCAACATGTCGAGCATGACCGACATTGTATTCTTATTGCTCATTTTCTTCATCATACTTTCTACCTTGGTCTCGCCTTATGGCGCTAAAGTAGATCTACCCACCGGCAAGGCTCGGACCAAAGAACATCCGAAAATTTCGGTTACCATTCGCCCTGACCTTTCCTACAGTATCGATGGACAGGACGTAACCAAGGAGCAGGTAGAAGGAATGCTTGTGAAGCGCAAGAGCGAAGTGGATAAACCCAGTATCGTTTTGCGTGTAGATAAGCAAGTTCCCACTGGAGAAACCGTCGGTTTCTTGAGCATTGCGAAAGAATATGGCTTTAGCGTCGTTATAGCAACGAAGCCTTGATATGAAAACGGAACAGGATAAGAACAAACGCCGCGGACTCATAGGAACCATCGCGTTCCATGTGCTCTTGTTGATCGTATTCTTGTTCACAGGCCTCACGATGCCGGTACCCATTCCTGAAGAAGAGGGACTCCCTGTTCAATTAGACTTGGGAAACACCGATTTCGGACAGGGCGATGAGCAACCACTGAGCAGCACCGAACCTGAGGTATCTGAACCCATTTCAGAACCTCAGCCGGTTGAAGCTACTCCTGTAGAATCACCCGAAGATTTGGCAACTCAAGACGAGGTGTCTGACCTTTCCGCACCTGAAGAAACGAAACCTAAAAAGCCGGTAGAGAAAAAACCAGAGCTAGACGAAAAGCTCAAAAAAGTGCTTCAAAGCAATCCCTTCCAAACCAAGGACGACAACGACAGCAAGGGTCAAGGCGACTCGGACCAAGCAGGGGACCACGGGAAGCCCGATGGTTCGCCGGAAGGTAATTCTTTGCACGGAGATGCCGCTGGAGGAGGAATTTCCTTCGACTTAGGGGGTCGTTCAGCCAAGAATTTACGGGCCATACCTGGCAACTACCAAGAATCGGGACTCATTGTCATCGATATCGTCGTAGATCGGGAAGGAAATGTACTGCGTGCATCGGTGGGTAGAAAAACCACCATCACCAATGCCTCTTTATTGAAGGCAGCGGAAGCCGAAGCCCGAAGGGTGAAGTTTACGCCCAATCCATCGGCTCCTGAGGAGCAGCGGGGAAGGATCTCTTACCCCATCATCCTCCAATAGTCGATGTCTTACACAGAGACGCTCAGCTACCTCTTCCAACAGCTTCCCATGTATCAACGCATCGGAAAGGCTGCCTACAAAGCCGATCTAGACGCGACCCATAAGCTCATGAAATTGCTCGATTATCCGCAGCGCGGCTTGAAGTGCATTCATGTAGCTGGCACAAACGGCAAAGGATCTGTCTCGCATCTACTTTGCTCCGTTCTGCAGGAAGCAGGCTATAAAACCGGATTGTACACCTCTCCGCACCTTGTTGATTTTAGAGAGCGCATCCGCATCAATGGGCACATGATTCCCCAGGAGGATGTGATCAAGTTCGTGTCTCAGTACAAAGATCCGTGCGAAGAGATGGGGCTCTCCTTCTTTGAATGGACGGTCGGCTTGGCCTTCGACTATTTCAGAACGAATGAGGTAGACATAGCCGTGATCGAAGTTGGTATGGGCGGTCGGCTCGACTCCACCAATGTGGTCCAACCAGAGTTGTCTGTGATTACCAACATCGGCATGGATCACACGCAATTTTTAGGCGAATCATTGGACAAGATTGCCAAGGAAAAGGCGGGCATCATTAAGCGCGGAAAACCTGTCGTCATAGGACGGTCGCAACGCGAGACGGAAGGCATCTTCCGTGGCATAGCGCTTCAGCTTGATTCAGCCATTGCTTTTGCAGACCAGCAATTTCCCATGGGCGTGCCTGATTCAGCGCTCACGGGGACGTACCAAACAGAAAATTTTCAGACGGCTCTGATTGCTCTTGAAGAATTGAAACGGCTCAGTTGGAACATCACCGAAAACCACATAGAAGCTGGTTTTAAGAACGTACTGACAAATACGGGACTGCGAGGCAGGTGGGAAACGATTCAAGAGGAACCTCGCGTAATTTGCGACGTCGGGCACAACGCGGAGGGCATCAACCACATGGTGCAACAACTGGCGAAAGAGTCTAGGGGTAGGCTCTATCTAATCCTTGGATTCGTGGCAGACAAGGATGCCAAGGAATTGCTCTCTATGTTTCCTAAGGATGCTGAATACCTGCTCACTGCCCCTACCATTCCTCGTGCCCTTCCCATCACGGATCTTTCGGAAATGGCAACTGAAATGGGTGTGAAACACGATCTCTTTCACCAGGTTCGCGATGCCTATAGTACAGCGCTAAAGAGCGCGGGTCCCGGCGACACCATCTTTGTAGGTGGCAGCACCTTTGTGGTTGCGGACTTGCTTACAGCCATCCAATAAAAAAAGCCGCAGACCGAAGCCTGCGGCATGATGAACCTAACTTCCCTTCTTATCTGGATGCCGTATTCTTTTCAAGAATCTCGGCGGATCGCATCAACTGCAGGCACTCCCTTCGGTAACCCTCCTTGTCTTTGCCCAAGGCAGCCTCCGCCAATTCAATGATGTTCTCGTACGTAGCATTACCTTTTTGCTCACTCTTTCGGAGAAGCATTCCGAAGCCAGCTACACTGGAAGACCACTTCAAGTTATTAGAGGCCATATTCAGCTTACTAACATCATTGCTCACCACTCTTGAAAGCAGCTTGCTCTGCTCACCATTGGGTTCCTTATACCGAACCTTCACCGTAGCCATTTCATTTGAATACGTGCCCGCAATGGCCACGTCCTCTACCTCACCTCCCTGGTACTTCAATGGATCCACTGCAGCACCACCGCCTTTTCCAACCGGAATCACCTCATACAAGGCGGTCACCACATGTCCAACGCCCATCTCACCAGCGTCTTTGGTGTCGTCATTGAAATCTTCGTTGTTGAGCTTTCTATTCTCGTATCCGATGAGTCGGTATTCCGCAACCACAGCAGGGTTGAACTCTACTTGCAATTTCACATCCTTTGCGATGGTAAACAGCGTACCGCCAAACTCGCTCACCAAGGTTTTCTTGGCCTCTGTCAAGTTATGGATGTAGGCATAATTTCCATTGCCCTTATCCGCCAGCGTCTCCATCTTGGAATCCTTGTAGTTTCCCATGCCAAAACCGAGCACGGTAAGGAAGACTCCTTCCCCTCTCTTCTCTTCGATCAATCGTTGCATCTCTCCATCGCTGGAAGCTCCCACGTTGAAATCACCGTCTGTGGCAAGGATGACTCTGTTGTTGCCTTCTTTGAGTAAATGGTCTGCAGCAACTTTATACGCTAGCTTAATGCCTGCACCTCCTGCGGTAGAACCTCCCGACTCCAATTGATCGATGGCCTGATTGATTTTTCCTTTTTCAAACCCAGGCGTTGATTCCAGCACTAGGCCAGCTGCCCCAGCGTAGACCACGATTGCTACACGGTCGTTATCCCTCAATTCGCCGACCAGCATTTTCATGGCAGATTTCAACAGAGGGAGTTTATTTGATGCCCCCATGGAACCTGAAACATCGATCAGAAACACGAGGTTGCTCGGAGGCAACTTGCCCTTATCCAGCTCTTTCGCCTTGATACCAATGTGCATGAGGTAATGATCCTTGTTCCAAGGAGCTTCTGCAACTTCTGTAAATACTTTCACCGGATCATCTCCCTTTGGAGCATCGTAGTCGTAGTCAAAGTAATTGATCATCTCCTCTACTCGAACTGCATCGATTGGAGGCAATTGACCGAGATTGATGAAGCGGCGTACATTCGAGTAGGATGCACGATCCACGTCTGCACTGAAGGTGCTGAGCGGCTCGTCCTGGACTCGGTGAAAAATATTCTCATTGATTGCGCTGTAAGACTCCGTGTTTCTGAACTCAGCAGGAGCGTGATGCCAATTCCCAGCCATGCCATTGGAAGTACTGAAGGCTTTGTGATGTACCATTCTAGGGACAATGGGCGAACTCATGTCCATGCTGTATTGCACATCCTCCTCTTGTGTAACTACCTCTAAAACATCCAATTGCTCAACCCTAGGAGCAATGACTACACTCAAAAAGGTCTGGTTGCCGACCTGCAATTTTCGCAGTTCAAATCCCTTCTTGTGGACAATGATTGCCTGTAAGGGTGAGGAAGAAAACAATGTGAAGAGTCCATTCGTATCTGTGAAGGCTGATTCCGTTGTATCTTTAGAATTCAAGATAACCACAGACGCAAGGGCTTTCCCATGAGGATCGGTTACTTGACCTTTGAGTATAGTGTTCTTTTGCTGGGCCTGAACGCTCATGATCAGAGCGATGACGGCGATGAAGGTGCTTAGCTTTTTCATAGTCCATTAATTTTGATGTTCACCAATAGGATGCAAGCACCTGCGAGATTCCATAAACAGACCTAAAGAAATTTGGTAGAGACCACCATCATAGACATTGCAAACGCTCCTCAACGCAGTGATGAAGCGCTGTTTCGCGCCTACGCCGAAAAGAAGGACAAGGAGATCATAGCCCTGCTTTTTCGGAAATACATGGCATTGGTCTTTGGTGTGTGCATGAAGTACCAACGGGAGAAACACGCAGCCCAGGACAGCACAATGGAAATTTTCGAGAAGTTGATGCAGTATCAACCTGACCGAGACATCAAGAACTTCAAGGCCTTTATGTATGTGGTTTCGAAGAATCACTGCCTGATGAAACAGCGGGGCGAAAAAATGCTCACCATAGATATTTCCGATGCCGATATGGAAAATGCATTGGAAGTGCATCCTATTGATAGTAACGGGCAGGAATTGCAAGAAGAAATCTTGAAAAAATGCTTGAAAAAGCTAAAGGAACTGCAAAAAGATTGTTTGCACCTCTTCTACTTAAAAAAGAAGAGCTATTCGGAAATTAGTCGTGAATTAAAAGTCACGCTCAACGCTGTGAAAAGCCATATCCAGAATGGAAAACGCAATTTAAAGGTCTGTATAGAAGAAGGATAATGAAGCACGAAAGCGACATATTAAAACGCATTAAAAACTACTTCATGCGACGCAAGAGCGTAGATGAAGCATACCGTTTTGAGCGTGAGATGGAGCGCGACGCTTTTCTGTACGAGGCCATGGAGGGATACGAGGACATGCTCACTTCCGACATCCAACAGGCGTTGGATGAGTTGGATGATCGACTGGACGAACGATCCAACCGAAAAGGATTCATTTTTACTTGGCAAGCGGCCGCCATTGGTTTGATCATCATTGCAGGAACCACTGTATTTGCCATTCTAGGGGGGACAGACGATCAGATTGACACAGCCACCACAGAAGAAAATAACTATGCGCCGCGTTCTTCCCAACCTTCATTTAAGGCCATGGAAGGAGAACCAGCTTACGTGATCAACGACTCCTCAGAGAAGGAAGAAGCGCTTGTTTCCAGTCCACTCAAAGAAGAGTCGTCACTTCCTTCCCCGACGGATGCTGTAGCTTATGAGCCTGTTGAAGCCGCTGCCGATAGAGAAGAGGATCTGAAATACTCGTCTACTTCACAACCAGAATCATTGACATTTTCTAGCGCCGGTAATGGCATTCAAGCCGATAGCTTGGGCGAGATTGCATCCAATGAATTAGAAGACTTTGTGGCGATAGCAGAACCTGAGCAAAAATCGCTGTTACAATCCACGGAGGTAAACAACGCTCCGACCATGGAACCTCGCGTAGCATCATCAAAGCGCGCGGAAGAAGCGAACGAGGCGGCTCCAGCTCCATCCCCCGAAGGAGGAATGGATGCCTATAACAAGTACTTGAAAAAGAACTTGCAACGCTCTGCGGGAATGCCACGAGGCAATGTGGTGTTGAGTTTTGAGTTCGACCGAAACGGAGGTCCCAAGGACATTAAAGTAGAGAACTCCCTTTGCACTGCATGCGATGCAGAAGCCATTCGACTGGTGGAAGAAGGGCCTACGTGGAATGTTTCAGACCGAAAGGACAGAGCTATAATTACAGTGAGCTTTGACCAATGAATGGATGGCGGTCCATAGTAACCTTTCTACTAATCTGTACGTCTTCAAAGATTTCGGACACAACGGGTTTAAAATTAAGTTAGATTTTGATCAT
>Ga0055584_100004442_pt1 | contig 13772 bp, 11 predicted proteins | sample OSDHelmetaG_FD_58716 | JGI IMG/M metagenome (GOLD analysis project Ga0055584, IMG submission 58716) | Pelagic marine sediment microbial communities from the LTER site Helgoland, North Sea, for post-phytoplankton bloom and carbon turnover... | ecosystem: Environmental > Aquatic > Marine >... | reverse complement strand
TTCTTCAAAAATGCTCAGACTCTAGCTAAATCTTCTTCCACTTGGGAGTATAGCTGGCTAAATACCAATACACTGAACTATGTCAAAGAATTCAACGAAGACCATAGAATTAATGCTACTGCAGTATTTGAACAGTCATATAGCAACAATTATAACTTTGCTGCTAGTGCTTATGACTTAACTTTCGAACGATTAGGTTCAGATGCCTTGAATTATTCAAATAGACAAGAGGGTGATTCGTATCGTTATATCAACACGCTACTCTCTGGACTCTTCCGTATCAACTATGTATTCAAGAATAAATACATGTTGACTGCTTCTCTTCGTGCTGATGGTTCCTCAAGACTGCATGACAAATGGGATTATTTCCCATCTATGGCTTTGGCTTGGAACATTAAACAAGAGGCATTTATGGAAGACAATGATGTGATCAGTCAATTCAAACTTCGTGCTGGGTATGGTTCTGTTGGTAATCAAGCAATTGGTGCATACCGAACAGTTTCTCAGATGCAATCAGTTGTCAATTCTGACGGTTCTGTATCTTATGTAGTAGGACGTCCAGCAGCTCCTGATTTGAAATGGGAAAAGAATAATCAAATAAATATAGGTACCGATATTGGATTTCTAAACAATCGTCTTACATTCAGTATTGACTGGTATGACAAACGTTCAAAAGATGTCTTGATGGAAGTCCAACAACCTGCTCACACAGGATGGAATGACCTCTTGAAAAATGCATGTGAGATTCGCAATACAGGTATAGAACTAACCATGAGTGCAGATCCTTATGCTTCTAAAGACTTTAGCTGGCATACAGATGTTACGTTATCTCACAATAGAGGTACTTTTGAGAGTATTCCTACGATAACTGGGATGCAAAATCTAGGAGACAAATACGAAGATACAGTCATGAAAATGATAGAAGGCGAACGTATCGGTTCTTTCTGGGGATTTGTCAATGAAGGAGTATGGAAGACGACAGATGTAACAAAAGAAGTCACAGTCGTCAAAAATGGAGTTGAGACAACTGGTACTTACGAAAGTATCTATAAAGTAGTCCCTGGACAAGAACGCTTGAAAGATGTGAATATGGACGGTACATACAATGAGAATGATAAGACAATCATTGGTAATGGACAACCATTGCTTAATTGGGGATGGAACAATACCTTCACCTATAAGCAATTTGATTTTGCTCTATTTGTTATAGGAATGCATGGTTTCGATATTTACAATGCAACAAATCATTTCTCATACGCAAATAGCAGCGGTATACCTGGACAAGTAGATGTAATCACACCTAATCCAGAACTCCTAGACCGATGGACTCCTGACCACGAAGATACAAATATCCCTGGATTTGTTCATCTAAATAAATCAGTTAAAGCCTTCAATAGTCGCTTTGTCGAGAAAGGTGATTTTGTGAAAGTAAAAAGTATCACTGCAGGATATACACTTCCTCAATCTATTTGCAATACCCTTTCAATAAATAAACTTCGTGTCTATGCATCTATACAAAATCCGTTCTTATTCACAGGATACAATGGTATGGACCCTGAAGCAACATTGAACAAACCACTAACTTCTGGTGTAGATTGGGGTACTTATCCTAATGGAAGAAATTACCTTTTTGGTCTTAACTTCTCATTCTAATAGATACAATTATTTAATATTGAACAACATGAAATACATATATCTAACCATAATGGGCCTATTGGGGCTTTTGGGATTCAACTCTTGTGTAGATTTGGATCAGGAACCGAAATCTTTTTTGACAGAAGAAGAATATATCAAATTACCACAGGATATTGGTACTGTTGAATTAGCAGCTACAGGCTTATATCATAGCTTCTGGTACAAAGCTTATGGCTTTTCAAGCTATTGGGCACGATATGAGTGCCTTGATGATGCATTGCTTACCTCTCCCAAGCCAAACAATGCATCTGAGGTTTTAGTCACTCTGAATCCTGATGCAGGTATAAATGGTAGTTCTACATGGACTACTTGGAAAAATATGTGGGCAGTTATTTCTGGAGCTAATAAACTCATAGCAGGTACTCCACTCCCAACAGACGAGGTCGAAGCTGAAAAATACAGAGCCGTACTTGCCGAAGCACATTTCATGCGTGCTTTGAGTTATTTCTTTCTTGTACGTTGGTTCGGAGATGTACCAGCTATAACTAACCCTGCAGAAGCAAATAAACCACAACAACGAGTTGAGGTAGAAACAATATACAATGATATTATTGTTCCTGATGCACAATATGCAGCCGATCATCTTCCTTTGGTGAGTCGCTCTGGTAACAGTTCCACTCCTTCACAATGGGCGGGTAAAGCCTTGTTATCAAAGGTATATCTAACCATGGCAGGATGGCCATTGAAGTTGGGTACTGAGTACTACAAGAAGGCTGCAGACACAGCCCTCGATATAATCAACAATAACACCTATTTGTCTCTTACCCCTACCTATGAAGGGCTATGGAAAGAGGATCGCAAAGAAGAAGCCAATGAGCACCTATTTGCCATCCACAATTCCGTTGCCAAGAAAGTAGCCAGTCAATATGGAAAATCATACTATCCAAGAGATTACATACTCGGCGGTTGGGCAGATATACACGCAAATCCAGATTATATGAATAAGTATCCAGAAGGAGCGAGAAAAGAATTTGTATACATGACTTCTTGGCCTACTTCCAATGGAACTGTATCTTGGGAGAATAGTTTGGATGGCATGCCATGTATAGCTAAATATCAAGATTACAATCAAGGACCAGCAGGAAAGAGTGCCACCAGCAATGGAATCACTCCGCTATTCCGCTATGCTGAAGTGCTTCTCATATATGCTGAAGCATCTAACCTAGCTACAGGCACAGTGAATAGTCAAGCATTGGATTGTTTACAACAAGTAGAACGAAGAGCTGGCATAGCCGAAGCAGACTTGACCACGACAACCAATAGCGAGGCTTTTGATGCTGCCGTATTTGCAGAGAGAGGATATGAATTTATTGCAGAAGGGAAACGATGGTTTGACCTCGTCAGAAGAGAAAAAGTAGCGCAAGTGAAACCTGAATATTATGCTGCATCTATATTTAAGGAATTTGGACACTATTATCTCCCACTGTCGCCAAATGAACTAGCCTTAACAAATTGGGATAACAATCCTGGATATTAATTGATCCTCTTTTGTCGATCACAATCAACTGATTGTGGTCAGCAAAAGAAGAACAAACAAATCCCCCACAAACTAGTAGTAGTTTGTGGGGGATTTACTATATGAGTGATAAACGATTATTTCAAACGAATACCATCTGGTTCTATTATAATTTTGCGACGTTTATACAACTCACTCAAAGCGCGTTTAAACTGTTTCTTACTCACTTGGAATGTGTCATATATCTCTTCCGCAGAACTCTTATCATGAAATGGCAAGGTACCTCCTGCTTCTTGAAGTTTCTCAAGAATAGTATCAGTCAACTCATGACGTTGCTCTTTCCCGTGACGTTGTAGCATCAAATCAATCTTTCCATCAGGACGAACCTGACGAATGTAAGCTTGAAGCCTATTTCCTACGCGGACAGGCTGAAAGATTTCATTATCATAAATCAATCCCCAGAAGCGATTCTCTATGATACATTTAAACCCAAGTTCAGTACGTTGTCCTACTAGGATATCGATAGCCTGTCCTGGAGTATATGTAGGCATCTGCTTGCTCATATATCTATCAACCTTAGCACTACCCATGATACGGAAACTCTCCTCGTCAATATGACAATGAATCAAATAGAACTTATCTTGTTCCATTTTTTGTTTCTGTTCACGAAATGGAACAAATAGGTCTTTCATTAATCCCCAGTCCAAAAAGGCTCCATGTTCATTGGTCCAATTGACTTTAAGAAAAGCAAATTCACCTACTTGCACGAGTGGATGCTCAGTAGTAGCTACCAAGCGCTCCTCACTATCAAGATAAAGGAATACATTGAGGGTATCTCCAATGATATAAGTACTTGGGACATATCGTTGTGGAAGAAGAATTTCCCCCACTTCACCTCCATCGAGGTACAATCCAAAGTCAACTTCTTTGACTATGGTCAATTGATTAAATCGTCCGAGTGATAATTTCATCTTGTCGTTTATTTGTCATTTTAAATACTAGCAATTTTCAAATGATTTCCAAAGGTTATCATTTGCTGGTACCGGAGCAGTCACATCGATTATCTCCTTGCTTACAGGATGTTCAAATCGAATACGGCGTGCATGGAGTGAGATACTACCATCCTTATTGCTCCGAGGAGCACCATACTTCAAGTCTCCTCTAATAGGAGAACCGATTTTACTCAATTGGCAACGTATCTGATGATGCCTTCCAGTCATCAACTCGACTTCAATAAGATGATAATTCTGAGAAGAATTAATGAGCTTATATTTCAATTTAGCTACCTTAGATCTCGATTTCTCTTTATGATAAGCGTAGCATTTATTCTTTTGTTCATTACGAACAAGATAATGGCTCAATTCTCCCTCTTCATATTCAGGTCGTTTCATGACGATAGCCCAATAGGTCTTCTTGACCGTTCCTTCTTGAAACATCTTACCAAGACGCTGTAAAGCCTTACTTGTCTTAGCAAATACGACAAGTCCTGAAGTTGGTCGATCCAAACGATGAGGCACACCGATAAACACTTTTCCAGGTTTATTATGCTTCACTTTTAGATACTGTTGTACCAATTCAGAGAGAGGAGTATCACCGGTTTTATCCCCTTGAACAATCTCCCCACTCTTCTTATTTACTATGATAATGTGATTATCTTCGTATATTACTTGCATAGTCTATTACATATTCATACCACCGCAGCAGTGAATCACTTGTCCACTTACATAACTGCTTAAATCTGATGCCAAGAAAGTTGCAACATTTGCTACATCCTCTGGAGTACCTCCACGTCGCAAAGGAATAGCTTTCGCCCATTCTTTTTTCACTTCCTCAGACAATTCATTTGTCATCTCTGTTATAATAAATCCAGGTGCGATACAGTTCGCACGAATACCGCGAGAGCCAACTTCCTTAGCGATAGATTTCGCTAAACCAATCATACCAGCCTTAGATGCTGAATAGTTACATTGTCCAGCATTTCCAGAGACACCTACGACAGAGCTCATATTGATAATACTACCTGATTTTTGACGCATCATAATAGGAGTACAAGCATGGATAAAGTTAAATGCAGATTTAAGATTCACATTGATCACCATATCCCATTGTTGTTCACTCATTCTCATCATCAAGCCATCACGAGTGATTCCTGCATTGTTAACTAAGATGTCAATAGAACCAAAATCAGCATGGATTTCTTTAACGACACGTGCTGTGTCATCGAAATCGGCTGCATTAGAAGCATATCCTTTAGCTTTTACACCAAAAGCTTCTAATTCTTTTTTAGTTTCTTCTGCTATCTCATCTATTTTAAGGTCAGTAAATGCAATATCTGCTCCTTCAGAAGCAAATTTCAAAGCTACTGATTTTCCGATTCCACGAGCTGCTCCTGTGACAAGAGCTGTCTTTCCTTCGAGTAATTTCATAATCTATCTTTTAGTGGTTATTTATAAATATCTTCATTCTTTATTCTCTTCTTCTTTTTGCTGCTGAGCTTTGAGCTGCTCCTCAATAAAATGTTCGTTATTGCCTTCAGGTCTATGCAAAGCCCCCAACACCATATCAGCAACTAACTGCTTGCGTTTCGTTATATCTACCGCTGGAGCTATCTTACCGCGTATATGTGGGACCTCAATCCCTTTCACACAATAATGCATGAGCGTAGCCGTCATACGGGTATCATTGATACTAAAGAACCCCTTACTGACTCCTTCACGAAGCACTTGATCAAAAAGTTCAATCTCGCGATAATCAAATTTCTTACGTACCTTCTCTACAGCCCAAATATCTCTAAAGAAATTGGCACGCAGCGTACCATTACGATAAACCACTTCTTTTACCGCATCGAGACGAGTATATATCATCTCTATTATCTTCTTGTCGGGGTCAATATTCCGGTTCGCAACACGACGCATCATTTCAGTAAGGATATCGAGTTCACTCTCTACCACTGCCCAATAAAGTTCTTCTTTACTTTTGAAATAAGTATAGAGTGTACGTCTACCTTTTCCTGATGCCATAGCAATATCATTCATCGTTGTATGTTCGTATCCTACACGAGCAAACAATTTACGAGATACATCCACTAAATGGGTGCGAGTCTTAACTAATGGCATAATTATCTTATTGTTTGTTTGCGACAAAAATACGTATTTAGTAGCGCTTACCCAAAGAATTGCACATAAAAAGGGTAAAAGTGCGATTACTGCAAAGAAGAATGGAGATAAGACCACGAAAGAGGCCTCTAAGTAAGCATAGCTCACCAAGAGGCCTCATTATAATTATTCTACACCACAGAGATGCAGATTAGCAATCAGTTCATTAGTCCTTGCATTTAGCAGAGATAAATTCACGGTTTAGACGAGCGATATTACTAATAGTAATATTCTTAGGACATTCAGCCTCACAAGCACGAGTATTCGTACAGTTACCGAAACCAAGTTCATCCATTTTTGCAACCATCGCTTTTGCACGACGTACACGCTCTACCTGACCTTGAGGAAGAATCGCTAGTTGGCTTACCTTAGCAGATACGAAAAGCATGGCAGAACCATTCTTACAAGCAGCTACACAAGCACCACAACCGATACAAGAAGCACTATCCATTGCTTCGTCAGCGATTTCTTTAGAGATAGGTGTCGCATTCGCATCCTGAGGAGCACCTGTATTGACAGATACATATCCTCCAGCTTGCATAATAGTATCGTAAGCTGTACGGTCCACCATCAAGTCACGAATTACAGGGAAACCAGCAGAACGCCATGGCTCTACAGTGATTGTCTCACCATCTTTGAACTTACGCATAAACAACTGACAGGTAGTCACACCACCTTCAGGTCCATGTGGATGTCCATTGATATAAAGAGAACACATACCACAGATACCCTCACGACAATCGTGATCAAATACTATAGGTTCTTCTCCTTTACCGACAAGTTCTTCATTGAGGATATCAAGCATCTCCAAGAAAGAGGTACCGCCTGAAATGTCCTTCATTGGGTATTCTTTAAATTCCCCTTTGGCCTTAGGGCCTCTCTGACGCCAAACTTTTAGCGTAAATGATATATTTTTATCCATCGTTTATTATACTTTGTAGTTACGGGTTTTCACCTCAGTCTCTTCGTAGACTAACTCCTCTTTGAGCAGTTCTGGTTTCTTATCTTCTCCTTGATAATTCCAGCAAGATACATACATGAAATCCTTATCATCGCGTTTTGCTTCACCTTCCTCTGTCTGGTACTCCTCACGGAAGTGACCACCACAAGATTCTTCACGGTTAAGTGCATCGTAAGCCATCAATTGACCCATATCGATGAAGTTAGCTACACGGATAGCTTTTTCAAGCTCAGGATTCATATCGTCAAGTTCTCCAGGAATAAACACATTACTCCAGAATTCCTTACGTATCTCATCGATTCTAACGATAGCTTGTTCCAAACCTTTCTTGGTTCTTCCCATTCCTACGCATTCCCATAGGATAAGTCCAAATTCTTTATGAATAGAGTCTACAGTACGTTTTCCCTTCACATTCATCAACTTCTTCATCATATCGTATACTGACTTTTCAGCAGCTTCGAATTCAGGAAGATCTGTACTAAAACGAGGAACAGAAATCTGGTCTGATAAATAATTTTGAATAGTATATGGAAGCACGAAATAACCATCAGCCAATCCTTGCATCAAAGCAGATGCTCCTAGACGGTTAGCACCGTGGTCAGAGAAATTACACTCACCAATAGCAAATAACCCAGGGATAGAAGTCATCAACTCATAATCAACCCAGATACCACCCATTGTATAGTGAATAGCAGGGAAAATCATCATTGGAGTCTTGTATGGATTTTGGTCAGTGATTTCTTCATACATTTGGAAAAGGTTACCATAACGAGCTTCTACAGCTTCAGCACCTAGACGTTCAATAGCATATTTAAAATCAAGGAATACAGCAAGACCTGTCTCGTTGACACCGAATCCAGCATCACAACGTTCTTTAGCAGCACGAGATGCCACGTCACGTGGAACTAAGTTACCAAATGCAGGATAACGACGTTCCAAGTAGAAGTCACGATCCTCATCAGGGATGTCTGTTGGTTTCAATTTGCCAGCTTGAATAGCCTTAGCATCTTCCAATTTCTTTGGTACCCAGATACGACCATCATTACGAAGTGACTCTGACATCAACGTCAATTTTGATTGTTTGTCACCGTGTACTGGAATACATGTAGGGTGGATTTGTACATAAGCAGGATTTGCAAAATAAGCCCCTTTCTTATAACATTGGATTGGTGCAGATACGTTGCAAGACATTGCATTGGTAGACAAGAAGTATGAATTGCTATATCCACCTGTTCCTATAACTACAGCATGAGCAGCAAAACGTTCCAATTTACCTGTAACCAAGTTGCGAACGATAATACCACGAGCACGTCCATCGATGATAACAAGGTCCATCATTTCATAGCGAGTGTACAACTCAACAGTCCCTTTGTTGATTTGACGGCTCAATGCAGAATAAGCACCGAGTAGTAACTGCTGACCAGTCTGTCCTTTAGCATAGAAAGTACGAGATACCTGAGCACCACCAAAAGAGCGGTTATCAAGTGAGCCACCGTAATCGCGAGCAAAAGGAACACCTTGTGCTACACATTGGTCAATGATTGCATTTGATACTTCTGCAAGACGGTAAACATTTGATTCACGTGAACGGTAATCTCCACCTTTAATAGTATCGTAAAATAGACGGTAAACAGAGTCACCATCATTTGTATAATTTTTTGCTGCATTGATTCCACCTTGTGCTGCAATAGAGTGTGCACGACGTGGTGAATCTTGAATACAGAAGTTGAGCACTTTGAAGCCCATCTCTCCAAGAGATGCAGCTGCAGATGCACCAGCAAGTCCTGTTCCTACAACGATAATGTCTAGACGACGTTTGTTTGAAGGATTGACGAGTTTCTGGTGATTCTTATAATTGGTCCACTTTTCGGCTAATTTGCCTTCAGGGATTTTTGAATCGATCTTAGTCATAATGATTTATTCAATCTAATTTTTACTTGTTAAAAAGGTCTCGTTGAATGAACTCTATAATATACCTGCGCCGAAAAGAATCACGACAGCAGCAAATCCTAAACAAAGGATTGTTGTATACCACAAAGAAATAGTCTGAAGACGACTTTGCCATACCTTATTGTTCCAACCAATAGTCTGGAAAGCACTCCAGAAACCATGATTCAAGTGGAACCAGATAGCAGCAATCCAGATCAAATAAAGAACTACATTGTACCATTGCGAGAAGGTGTATTGAATAAGAGCTGCACCGTCTGTTGGTGAGATTGCGTTCCCGTTGATAACGAATTCTTTTCCGTTAGTCAACTCGACAAGCATCATCTTAGACCAAAAATGAACTAAGTGAAGACCGATACCAAGAAGAACGATAACACCCAAAACCAACATGTTTTGAGAAGACCATTCGACCGATTTAGGGCGGTCTGTTACCGCATAACGATCGTTACCACGTGCTTTGTAGTTTTGGAGTGTAAGCCAAAACGCATAGACAATGTGAATCACAAATAGCGCTGCTAGTCCCATAGTAGCTACAACTGCATACCAGTTTGCTCCTAAGAACTCACAAACCATATTGTAACCCTCAACAGAAAAGAGTGCTACAAGGTTCATCGCCATGTGAAAAGTCAGAAATAGGATGAGGGCAAGTCCTGTTACGCTCATAACCAGCTTTCGTCCTATAGATGAATTGTTTAACCACATAAATGATTGAGTTTAAAATATTGAATAATTGAAATTGAATTCTGTTATCATTATGAATATCTCTATCCACTTTAGTACACACTACACTACAGCATGCCCAATTGACCGCAAAAATAAACAGTTTAATCAACACTAGCAACTTAATAAAGAATTATTTCTTTAATTTTTAATTTTATTATCTTGTTGGGGAGTGCATTGTAGTAAAAAAGTCTTCTTCTTGGTCTTTTACAGGAGTAAAGACTGTTCCATCCACTTCTTCTGGTTCATCAGGAAAAACCGGTTCTGTCAAAACTAATAGAGATTGAATATCCTCTCCATTTGCACTCCGTTTACGCAATGAGCGAGGAGTATCTCCAAAGGAAGACTTACAGAAATGAGCAAAGTGCGAAAGGGAATCGAAACCATACCGACTCGATATGACATTGATACGGTCCGAAGTATGTTGCAAATCATTGATAATACCTTGACGCTTTTTATCTAATATCCACTCATAGACGGCCATACCATATACATTCTTAAAGATACGACGGAAAGTACTTAGATTATACCCTCCGATATGAGCAAATTCTTCCACATTCTTGACTTGACGAAAGTTGGACATTACAAAATGCTGGAAAGACTGCGTATAACTACCAATAGTATAGAAGAATTTACGCAATTCATGCACATTGATATGGCGCATGATCAGATAAATCAGTTCTTTAGCTTTCAGCTCATAATATAGATACTCATGCTCTTCCGACTCATCTACGAGAGTACAAATATCCTGAACACAAGAAAGTACTTTCTTGGGCAACTCTAAATAAGGATATGAGATAGGTGCTTCATTGTTTTGCATCATATTCGAATATGCATCCTCATTGATTAAAGGGATATCATTAAATTCAAAGACCAACAAATCAGTATCTACAAGTGCTAGATATTCCACTTTACTCCCGATAGGTTGCAAGATAACTTGCTGAGGTCTTATAGTAGTACTTGGATAAAGATAACTATTGACTAGCAGTTCACCAGATAACACAAACAACATTAGATTTTGATTGCATTTCTCCGCAGGGTGATGCATCCCCCTCACGTGATGCTCATGTTTAAAATGAACATCACATCGTTTTAGGTTCGCATGACGAGTAGCTTTTTTTATCAGACTATCTACTACCATAATACTTATATTTATAGTTCTATTTACTTGGACTTAAGAGTTCCTCATATTGAGCGCTAGTAATGATACGTAATCCATTTTTAAAATCTGGATTATCAGCATTCATTATCTTATAGTAAGCAGCCATACCCCAGATATCTCGAGCCAACAAAGCTTTGAGTTGCGTATTTAATAGCCGGTTATCAGAAGCATCACTAGTATCTATTCCTTCTTGATTGGCTAGCTGCTCCAATTCAGATAGCATAGTAGGTAAATCATCGAAACTCTCAATGAAGGCATCCGCACTAGTATAAGCTGTCAACAATTCTTGACGATGGGCCGCTATATAATTCGAGACTTCCCGCAAAAGAAGTCCTTTGCTTACTACATGGCGATAATAGATGCTTGTCGTATCTATAGGAACAAAATAATCAGGCATGATGCCACCACCCCCGTAGACAACTCGTCTATTCTTGCGTGTGTACACCTTCAGACTATCTGGAAAATGTATGCTATCTGCATGCTGTAATTCCCCGCGATTAAAACGGTCGATAAACTCTCTGTTATACTCTTCGCGAGACGTGTAAGGTTTCTGTATACAGCGTCCAGAAGGGGTAAAATATCTAGCTACTGTCAATCGTATCATACTATTATCTGGGAGCATAAACGGACGCTGTACGAGACCTTTTCCGAAACTCCGTCTTCCTACAACGACTCCTCTATCCCAATCTTGGATAGCCCCTGTGACGATTTCACTCGCACTAGCAGAGAAGCCATCTATGAGTACGATTAGACGTCCTTTCTTAAATTTTCCATATCCGTTGGCTTTTATCACAGTATCGTCTTGCATCCTTCCCTTGGTATAGACGACCAATTCATCATCATCCAAGAATTGATTAGCCACACTTTTTGCTGCAGCTAAATAGCCACCGCCATTACCTCTGAGGTCAAGTATCAGATTCTCCATCCCCTTCTTCTTTAGAGATTTAAGCGATTCGATGACCTCATCACCTGTCTGCTTAGCAAATCGGTCAATCTTGAGATAACCGACATCTGGCGTAACCATATAAGCAGCGTTGACACTATACAAGGGGATTTTGTCCCGCTTGATAGAGAATGTGAGAGCCTCTGGGATTCCACTGCGAAGAACCTTTATATTGACGATGCTCCCTTTCTTACCTTTAATCCGTGAGATGATGTTCATGGCGGACATCTTCACTCCAGAGATAGCTGTATCATTCACAGCAATGATATGGTCACCAGCCAAGATACCCGCTTTATCACTCGGACCATCAACGATAGGCTGTATCACGACAAGCGTATCTTGTATCATGTTATATTCTATACCGATACCCTCAAAACTACCATCTAAGGGTTCTTGAAAGGATTTCACTTCATCAGCATCACTATATGAAGAGTGAGGGTCTAAGTCATCAAGCATACCACGTATAGCACCTTCGGCTAACTGATCGACATCGACACTATCCACGTACATATGATCTATCATATACGCAGCCAATTCTAGCTTATGAAATGCTCGTTGACGACTAGTTTGTCCAGATTTCCCTTGCTGAGCGTAAGCCACAGAAGACAACCCACAAGCAAGAATCAACAAGGCTACAAACGAAGTACACTTGGCTATATATATAGTACTATTTTTATTCATCTCTATTGATTTAATTAGATAAAGAGATACGGTCTCTTCGTATTACACAGCGGCTGAGAAAGTTCATTATTCACGGTCTTCCAATTCAAATGAATCAGGAAGCATCATAGAAATATCTTTACCAAAACGAAGTAACTCTCTACAGATACTACTACTCACACTGGTCAATTCAGGTAGTGTAAACAATAGCAAGGTATCTATACCACTGATTTTCAGATTCACATCAGCAATAGTACGTTCATACTCCATGTCGGCCACTGTACGTATGCCACGGATTATATGGTCTGCTCCTATTTGAACAGCAAAATCAACGGTTAGTATATCGTAAGCTTCGACTCTGATACGCTGGTCAGATGCATAATACTTCTGAATCATACGTATCCTCTGCTCCACTGTAAAGAAAGTGCGCTTATTCGCATTAAATCCAATGGCTATCACTATCTCATCAAACATCTTTAGAGCGCGTTTGACAACATTGGCATGCCCTGCTGTAAAAGGGTCAAAAGTACCAGGAAAGATAGCTATTTTCTTTTTCGCTTGACTCATTAGATTTCCTCCTCTACGACTAAGTTTTCAATAATAAATTCTTGTCTTTCACTTGTATTTTTACCCATATAAAAGTTCAGCAGTTCTTTCACCGCATCTGTTTTCTTAAGAGACACTTGGTCTAATCTCATGTCTTTACCGATAAAATATTTAAACTCATCAGGAGAAATCTCTCCCAATCCCTTAAAGCGTGTTATTTCAGGATTCTTCACCTCATCAATAGCAGCCAACCGCTCTTCATCGCTATAGCAATAGCGAGTCTCCTGCTTATTGCGAACCCTAAACAGTGGGGTTTGCAATATATATACATGTCCTTTCTTGATTAAGTCAGGGAAGAACTGAAGGAAGAAAGTAATCAGGAGCAAACGAATATGCATCCCATCAACATCGGCATCAGTTGCCACAATGACTTTGTTGTAGCGCAATCCTTCTATTCCCTCCTCTATGTTTAGAGCCGCTTGCAATAAATTAAACTCCTCGTTTTCATAAACCACCTTTTTAGTTAA
>Ga0055584_100004441_pt1 | contig 13778 bp, 7 predicted proteins | sample OSDHelmetaG_FD_58716 | JGI IMG/M metagenome (GOLD analysis project Ga0055584, IMG submission 58716) | Pelagic marine sediment microbial communities from the LTER site Helgoland, North Sea, for post-phytoplankton bloom and carbon turnover... | ecosystem: Environmental > Aquatic > Marine >... | reverse complement strand
GTGGCCGGCCGACTCGCCGCGTCGACGAGCGAGAAATCATGTTCGCCCGGGCACGTCTGGAGCCCGGAAGCCAGCAGTTCGATACCTACTACGCCATGCGACCAGAGCACCGCGAGAGTGATGATCGAACTCGCTCGCTGCCGGGCCTGCTCTCCCTGAACGCCCCTGCAGCCGAGCCGGTCGCATTCGGCTCCGCCGACGCGTCCTTCTCCATCACCGAAGCCCTACGCGACGAGGTCGACGGACCGGTGGCAACCAGTCGAAACGAGCGGCCGGCGTCGGAGGTGACAGCCACCATGAAGCGACTGGCCCTTCACTACGGGGCCTGCGACGCGGGCGTTACCGAGCTGCAGCCGTATCACGTCTACAGCCACGTCGGACGTGGCAGCGGCGTCTGGGGCGAGCCCGTCGAGCTCGATCATCGCTGGGCGATCGCTTTCACGGTCGAGATGGACCACGAGGCGATGCGGACGGCGCCTGCAGCTCCCGTCGTGGCCGAATCAGCTCGCCAGTACGTGGAGTCGGCCAAGATCGGCATTCAACTCGCCGCGCTGATTCGCTCTCTCGGCTATCCTGCTCGAGCCCACATCGATGGCAACTACCGGGTGATCGCCCCCTTGGTCGCGCGGGATGCCGGCCTCGGCGAGATCGGCCGGATGGGAATCCTGATGACACCCCGTCTCGGTCCCAGGGTCAGGCTCGGAGTGGTCACAACAGACCTGCCCCTGACACCGGATCGACCCGGCGACGACCACTCGGTCCTCGACTTCTGCACGGTCTGCAAGAAGTGCGCAGAGAACTGCCCGCCCAACGCCATTCCGTCCGGCGGCCGGGAGCCACTCGACGACGGCTGGCGTTGGGCCATCGATCCCGACAGCTGCTTCCGCTACTGGAACGCGATCGGTACCGACTGCGGTCGCTGCATGACGGTATGCCCCTATTCCCACCCCGACAACTCGGCCCACAATCTGGTGCGCTGGGCAAATCGGTCCTCGGGCGCCGCCCGCCGTGGCGCCTTGTGGCTCGACGATCTGTTCTACGGCCGTCGGCCCAGACCCCTCTCGTCGAGAGTGTCCTGACCCGGGAGACGGATCAGCTTTATTCAGGATTGGTGCCTCAATCCGGCAGGGTGCTGAGGTCTTCGCCGTTCTCCAACAGCTGGCCGGCAAAGGGTCCGGCGTTCCGTACGAACACGACTGTGGGCAGGTCTCCGATCAACCGTTCCAACCGCTGGGCGTAAGCGGTCTCCCCGCCCTCCTCGGGCTCGCGGAGTCCGAGAAACACCAGGTCGGCGTCCTTGGACTGCTCCTGGATCAACGCCTGGACATTGGCGTCGGCATCCCAGGGAGTGATGTCGATTCGCGCCGCGATTCGGTTGTCTTCCAACATTCGCCTCAGGGTCTTCTCGGTGTGTTCCTGCATCATCTCGCTCGTGGCGATACTCCGAATGCAGATCTCGGCGCGCCGCCACTCGGCGTTCAGAGAGACCAGGTAGGCGAGTAGCAGCAGCATGTCCCCGTTGTTCTGCATCCCTCCCCACCAGACATCGATACGGCGCGGCCGAGCCCCCCAGCTCTGGGGCAGAACGCGACAGATGATCGTGGACTTTCCGATCAAGCTCACCTCGCGCATGATGCGCAGCTGACTCGCCCGCCGCTCCTCCTTCTCGCTCCAGCCGAACAGGATCGTGTTCGAGCTGATTCCCGCAATGCCGTTCGCCTGCGCGATGGCAATGACTCCCTCCTCGAAGCCCGAGACAATCTCCACTTCGGAGAAGGCGGCGATGCCCTCGGCCGAGAGTATCTCGTCCATTTCCCGACGTTCGCCCTCCACCTGGCCGGCGAACTCCTCTCTGGATCCGACGATCACCTTGCTCACCGTCAGCAGCCCTCGATCCTGATTCAGCCACGCAGCGAGCCGGACCAGATCCGCCCGGCGTTCGACATCTCCCGCGAAGACGAGGATGTTGGGTCGCCAGTTCTGGGGAGCGATGGGCAAGTTTCGCAGGCGCAGCAGTACGGCGCGGGCGAGGGACATCAGGGCGCCGTATCTCACATCGCCCCACGATGCCTTGATCGCCTTCCTACGAAGGTTCGAATAGATCAGGACCTCGAGCAGTACGGCGACCAACGCTGCCGCCTCGTTGATCAGGAACATGACCCACAGACAACCGACTGCGCCGATCAGGGAAACTATCCAGGGAACCTTGATGGACGGACGGTAGAACGGCGAGCCACTCAGCAACTCCAGACCGGCCACCAGGTTGATGACGCCGTAGGTGGTGAGGAAGAACATCGTCAACACCGGTGCTACCGCGTTCAAGCCACCCAGGCCCACCGCTGCCAGCGCCACCAATGTCGCCAGCGCATGAAAGAAATGGTGACGCCACGACCATCGGGTTCTTCTTCGGACGGCCTTTGACAGCACCCCGTCATCCACCAGGGCTTCGAGAGTTCTGGGCGCTCCCAGAATGCTGCCTACGGCGGACGACAGGATGGCACCCAGCAGGCCCGGAATGATCAGCACAGGAAAGATGGCGATGTCGAACCAGATGAGGGTATTGGTCGCCAGAGCCCCCGGGGCAGCCGATGCAGCGAGAGCGACCGGTACGACCAGGTAGACCACCAGACCGGTCAGAACCGCTGCAAGTGTGCCGCGCGGAATGCTCCGCTTCGGGTCCTTCAGGTCACCCGACAGACTTACTCCCGCCATCAATCCGGTGACCGCCGGGAAGAAAACGGCAAACACCAACCAGAAGCCCACCCCTTCACTGACGCCCTGCCCTAGGGGCACTCCCTCCCCACTCTTCAACACACTGCCGATCAGTAGAGCGGCTAGGGCGAGCCCGATCGCCACCATGATCGGTAGCTGCAGCTTGAGAGCCATCTCCGCTCCCCACGCCGCAGCCAGAGAGACCAGGACGATCACCACTGCGGCGATCAATCTAGACGGCGCATCGGGCCAGAACAGGCGAACGCCTTCCGCGAAACCGAAGGCATAAAGGGTGACGGAGAAGGTCTGCGCAAGAAAGAGAGGGATGCCGATGGCACCACCGATCTCGAGGCCCAACGAGCGAGAGACCATGTAGTAGGCGCCACCCGCTCCCACCCGCATGTTCGTGGCGATAGCGGACAGCGATAGAGCCGTCGCCAGGGTGATGACATGCGCCACCACCACGATGGCCAGGGCAGCACCCAGCCCCACCTGCCCGACGACCCAACCTGTTCGCAGGAAGAGAACGACGCCGAGAATGGTCAGGATCGACGGAGTGAAGACTCCGAGGAAGGTCCCCAGCTTGCCGTCTGAATTCGAGCCGCCCATAGCGTTCGATCTGCTCGACTACCTCACGAAAGCCTTCGACTCTAATCTCGCAACACGAGCTGACAACGGACCGGATCCTCCCCCTCGTTCACCGTGACTGGCTCAGGACGAACTTCGACACGAGCGGTGTCGACCCCAGCAGTGTCGACCAGATACGAGCGGATGGCCTCCGCACGAGCGCCGGCGAGGGACTGGACCTGGACCTCGTCGATGGCCTGCGCGGCGATCAACTCGTCTAGCAGAGCTGTCCGGTAGGCAGGCTCGTCCAGCGTCGGCTCCTCGGTGCCCGAGGTGTACCGGGCTCGAATGCTATCGACATCAGATCCTGGAGCCTTGTTCCGGACCCTCTTCTCCAAACTGCTGAGCTCGCCGGTCTTCAGCTCTGCGATGTCGATTCCTTCGGAGCCCAGTTGGTCCTCCAGAGCGGTCTTGCGCAGGCCGGCCGCATCGGCCTCTGGGTCCACCGTTCCGGCAATCTCTAAAACCAGAGCGGGGCGCTCGGCGAGCGCCTTCGCCAGGGTATCGAGATTCGTCGTCACAGGGGATTCGAGCTCGGTACTGCCCACCGCGAAGTCCACGAACTCGAGATTCTGGTCATCGGAGCCTCCAGCCAGGCGACCCAGCATCCGGAAGGGAGACTTCGCGATCTCGCCGACCAGCCCCTTGAACGCCGAGGTGAACGCCGCCGTCATGACGAAATCCGGGTTGCTCATGTCCCCCTCCACCGGGATGTCGAGGGTGATCTGTCCGTTCTTGTCCTTGAGCAGCTTGACTCCGAGCTTCACCGGCAGGTCGATCACGCGATCTCCTTCGACCCTCTCACCGAGCTGAAGATTGGTGATTACGACGTGGTTTTCCGAGACGAGTTGCTGATCGGTGATCTCGATGTCCAGGTCGAGGCTCGCCGTACCGGCGTCGACAGGATGACCTACGAGCTTGGCAGACTTCGGGGACATGGGGGGCAGGTGAACGTCTCGCACGTCGACCTGCATGTCGGTGATTCGGGTGTAGTCGAGCGGGGCCAATTCCCCAGTGACCCGGACCGCCCCGCCCGTGCTGATAGCCGCATCGACCTCCAGTTCCGAAGTCGTGGTGGCGTTAGTGGCGAAGCCCACGACGGTGCCGTTGACGGCTTCGAGCGACAGCTCGAAAGGTCGAGTCGGATTCTCTTCGAAGTAGCGGCCGAAGCAATCATGCAACTCGACCTGCGCGATGTGAGCCGGAGGCAGCTTCTCCAAGTCCGCCGCGATTTCATTGAAGAACTCCAAGACATTGATGGTTCCATCCTCGGCCACGATGACTTCGAGACCCGCATCGTGGATGTCCACCTTCGCCACCTCGGCCGAGGTCGGCAGCAGGGCTGCTTGGATGCCGTCGATCTTCAGCTCACCCCACTTCAAGAGCGAGCTGTCAGTGACTGTCTCGACGAGATCGAGGTCACCTACGCTGGCGGTGCCCTCGAATGTCACGTCGGGACCTTCCTCACTCGGTGCGAGACGAGCCTTGCCGCTGGCCGTCATTTGTCCCGCCCGCAGCTCGACCGGCACGAACTTGCCGACATAGGGCTGGAATTGCGCCAGGTCCAGGCCTTCGACACTGACTTCGGCATCGACGGTCAGAGGGCTCGCCATCATGGTCCCGGTCGCCGATGCGGGAGCCCCGCCGGCGAGCGCTGCCGAGGCTTCCAGGCCCCACTGGCTCTCGGGCTCGCTGCTGATCTCGGTGACCACCACAGCGGCATCGGAGACCTCCACCCGAACCGGTTCATCGAAGGTGCGGTCCTCGAAGGCCGCGGCCGCACCGGCGACCTCGAAACGATGCACCACAGCCACAGGCGAGTATTGCTCCTCCAGCTTCTCCCACAGCTCGATCAGCTCCTGGCGGGTTTCTTCAGGTACGAGAGTCGTCCAGACGGGGGTCCCGTCAGGCTCGAGCCAGACCGAGGCCTTCGCTGCCTCGACCATCACCGACTCGACCTCGAGTCGCGCCTCGGGCCACAACAGTGAGCCTCCGGAGACGACGACAGACGGCACCTGCAGTAGGTCGGCTTCGGGCTCCAGGGTGTGTACACCCAGCTCGGACACCTGGGACTCGATCCCTTCCGCATGCAAGCCCAATCCCTCCTCGCCCAACCAGACGCGATAGCGGAGACTTGCGGCCAGCGCCCCTCCCCGAATGGCGAAATCCAGCTTGTTCCCCACGGCAGGCCACAGCTTCTCCGTGACCAACTTGTCGACGGACAGGCTCCCCTCGACCCCGAACGGCTCGATGACTACACTGCCCATGATTCGGATCGTGCCACCCTCCGGAAGTCCCAGGGCAATGTCATTGGTCCCCAGCCCATCCGGTATGGTGGAGATCTCGCTGAGGGCGAGCTCGGCTGGGCCCAGCTCCCAGAGCAGAGGCTCCTCCCGTGCCAGGTCCTCGAGCTCCACCCGGCCGCCGGTGATTCGGATCTCCTGGAGGATCGCCCTCGGCAGGCCGAAGGCCTCATCACTCAGATCCACGGTCTCCGCCAGATCGTCCTTCAGTTCCAAGAGATTGATTCCACCGTCCTCGAAACGACGCATGGCGACATAGGGAGCCCGGATATTGACCTCCTTGAGCGTGAAGGCCCAACGAAAGAGGCTCGAGGCCTGGAGATTGGCGTACATCTCGTCGAACGACAGCATGGTGGAGCCGGGCCGGTCCGGCAGATTCAGCCCCTCCACCGTCAAGGACAGCGTGAACGGATTGCAGCGGATCTTCTCGACCGTGACCTCGCGACCGAGCTTGTCGTGGGCCATGTTCACGATCACCTTCTCGGCGACCCAGGGTACGACGAAGAACCCCACTAGTGTGTAGAGGATGAAAGCCGCGACCAGCGCAGTGCGCCAGCTCATCAGCCGCCATGATGCGAACCACTCCTTGACTTTGCTCATCGGTATCCCTCCAGAAACTCTCAGCAGGTTCCTCAACACTACTCCACCACAGCGAGTACGTCAGCCGTCAGATGGGAGCCGCCGACCTTACTACAGTTGCTGACGATTCTCGTGCACGGAGGCGGTTCGCAGCTGGCTGGCAAACGAAAAAACCAACAAACTCGGCGCAGGTGCCAGGCCGGCTTCCTGCCCGCAGACACACCTCGAAACTAGTCGGGCTCCTCGGTGATCACCAGGGCTCCCGAGTACGGGTTGATCTGAAACTCGATCATCACCGTATAGGTGGCTGCCACTGGCCGACCCTTGAACTGGGCCGGCTCGAGCTTTGGGACCCCATGCATCCAGTCCAGGCAGGCGAAGATGACCACCGGGTTGAGGTGGCGGCTGACCACGACCGGCTGATGGATGCGCCCCTTCTCGTCGACAATGATTTCGACTTCGAAATCGGCCGTTCTATGGCGTGCGGCCGCCGTGTTGTTGAGAAGAGTTGGGACCGTGACGTCCGGAAACCCCGGAGGTGTCACCGGGCCGTCTGGGGTGGCGGCTCCACCCAGGAAGCTGGCCGGAATCTCTCCCTTCTTGCGCTTGGGAGCCTCGCTCAGCGATGCGGCAGCCATGCAGTAGGACGTGAGATCACGTTTGGCGATACGACGATTCAGGTTCAGAGCCGTCTGCCAATACCAGTTCGCCGTTTCCCGTTGGCCAAGATTCACTTCGGCGATCGCCCGATACAGCGCCAGCTCCCCAAGGAGCGCATCGAGCTCCCGGTCCTTCCAACTCTCTTTGAGAAGGGTCTCTGTGAGCTTGATCGTATTGCGGCGCGCATACTTCCATCGCCCATTGTGCAGCGACCCATCAATTGGCTCGACTTGAGACCACCACTTGGAGGTGCGTGGTGAGTCACCCTGACCGGACTGGGCAGCCCCCTCTCCTGCTGTAACAGCGAGCAGGAGGCAGATAACGAAAACCCTCCAACGTGAAGGACAACAAATTGATTTCATTCAGATTCAAAGGGTACCGCAAGAGCATCTTTGTCGTTTCCTACCCAGAGCGCCGCCCCGCCCGCACGTCCGTCCGTGGCGTAGGTCCGAAGACGGTTGTCTTGGCCTCGTCTGTTACCAGTGACAGACACTCGGTTCCCTCAAAACGCCCAGATCAAGCGGAACCGGAACATGTCGCCCTTGCTGTTGTCGTTCTTGGCGATGATTCCGCCATACCCGGCAAAGAGCGACCAACTGCGATTGATCGCATAGCCCAACGAAACACCGCCCCCCAACTGGCCGAGCCGGTTGTCATCGGAAACCCCATCCGTGGTCGTTTCTCCGCCGTGTTGGTAGCGTAGATCAACGGATCCCCAGACCTTCTTGGTGAAGTTGCGGGAGAGATGCGACTCGACGATTCCGAGGGGGTCCTGTTCGCGCCGCTCGGCTTCGAATGGATCCGAGTTGTCGGTAAACAGCATGAGACTGGGAACGATCTCCCAGAAGGTCTGCTTCGCCGGACTTCCAATTGGCACCACCATGGGTAGGCCCAGGCGGACCGCCCAGCGGTTGGTACCCAGATTGATGGGCCTGCCGCTGTCGTAGTCACCGATCGGCACGTTGGCGCCGAGCAAGGCGTGCATCTGGAAGCTCTGCTTGTGCTGCATGAACTCTTCCGGCTTCAGGGGCGGTGCTCCGAGCAGACCCACCCGCATGGCCACATAGGGATCCGCGAAGCCCGATTCCGAAGGAACATCGAGATTCGTCCCCGGCGGAAAGGGAATAATCGGAGGAGGATCGTCTCCAACTTCAAGTGACCCCCGGACCGTTCCCCAGATCGGCGTTACCCAGATCTCCGCGAAGCGCCCACCCAGAGAAAAGAAGTGGTTGTAGTTGAGCGCGCCGACATCGCTCTCGAAGTCGACATCCTGGATCAGGATATTGCCGGCGAAGTTCATGTTGCTCGCCATGTCCATGTAGGTCAGGCTGAGCGCGTTGATCCCGACCGGAGCCAGCAAATAGACCCGTGGACCATCACCTTGCGCCGCCGTCACTGACGGAATTAGCAACACACCCAAGAGCCCGGCGAGCGCGAGCTGACATCTCCAACGCAGTGAACTCCTCATAGATCTTCCCTTGACTACACGAGCATCAACTGCGTCCGGCACATCTACGGCGAATACCAAATCGCCGAAGTCCAAGCCCGCTCCTGAATCGTCGCCGGAACGTCCTCGAGCAGCGGCAAATCGTGGCGCACAGCATCGTAGGTGCTCCAACGCGGAGTCGGGATTTCGAGCACACGCGCGTAGTAGAAGGCGTGCTGTTCGGGATCGAAAGTCTCGTCCCGCCAGCTGCCGATCAGGGTCGCGGCACCGATGTCGTTGGTGAACTTCGCGGTTTCCAGGTCCACTGTATTGCCGACGGCAGGTACCTTGCCATCCGCTCCTCTCTGGCGATCTCCTGCCCAGGCGACCTCCACGACCTGCTCGTGCAGCTCACCGTCCGCGTCGACCCAACCCTTGATGATCTGGATTCGGTCGAGATTGGCACCGTCGGGATCCTTCAGGGCGTAGACCGTGAATGTCGGTGCCGCGCCGGTCGGCCCGAGATCGCCTCCCATGGGTACGCCGAGCTCGTAGCCCTGCTCGACCATCGCTTGCGAGTCCGCCGGCTCGCCGGCTAGGTCCACTCCTCCGAAGAACCGGACCTGGATCCGTGGACCACTGGTGGCGAACGTCTCGCGACGACTCATCGCATCCCAGATCCCGGCACGGGTGTTCTCGGTGGCCCAAACGGCGGCCAGTGAGCCGATGGAGAGATCCTTGCCGTCGATCCAGTTCGCGACTCCGGCTTCTCTCCGCCGCTCGACCGAGCCGTCCTCAGGCCCATGGGCACCGATAAAGGCGTCTTCCGCGACCGCTGATGGCAGCCCATTGTGGTTGTCGGTACCGCCAATGAAGCCGTACTTGAACGGATTGGAGCCGACCTTCTGATCGAACTTCAGACCGATCTTCAAGCCCTCGCGGACGAAGTCACCTTTGTGGAATGTCCGGTCGCTGTACTTCTGGATCGAGTCGGCGTTCTCGAAGTCGGCGAACTCATCAGCCGTCCAGAACTTGCGATGCACCTCCGAGTTGCCCTTGACCTGCATCATCTCGATCAACGGCTCGAAGTGCTGACGAGTTTGCGCGTACTCCAGATCGATCGGGCTCCCGGCGGCGTTCATCGATGGGAACATCATGCCCTTGCTGGCATTCGAGTTGTGCGGGATGGCGAGCGCCTTGATCCCATTCTCCTCCTGCTCGGCCATCCACTTCCACAGCCCGTCCTCACGATTGATATCGATGTAACTGACAGGCGCGTCGGGAACGTGAGCATCTCGGTAGATCACGTTCCGGTGGAGGTTTGCCCCCTGTGGCGCGCCGCTCCACTCGAAGGCCACGAAGGCCGTGAACCGGCCCGGGTCGTTGTGCTCCTCGGCCGCATCGATAACCACCTGCCAGGCACTGTTCACTGTCTCGGAGCCTGCGAAGAAGGGCGGATGCTGGGGCGTCGCACTCCGATTGCTGGAGACGACGTACTTGGTGAACCACTCCTGCTTCTCTTCCAGGGTCTCCAGATTTCGCAGTTGCTCTAGAAGCTCATTGTCGTAACCAGGTGCACCCTCGACCATCGTCGAGTACATCTCGCCGATGTACTCGGCATGATCGGACACCGCAACGAAGTCCAAGGGGCGATTGCGCTGGTGCGCCTCGCCATCGACCCTGACGGCCTCACCCTTGGCGAATCGATAGGCATCCGACGGTGTAAGACGCGCACCTCCGATATAGGCATCAAGTGAGTAGGCCGTGTGCATGTGGGTCTCACCAAAATACGCATCACGTAGCGGATTAGCCTGACCGACACTGCTCACGCTCTCCGACTGAGCTGCTCGATCGGCCTGGTTGGTGTCGCTGGATTCCTCAGGTGCAGGGCCACCGCAAGCGGTCATACCCAGGAAGGCAGCGACTACAACCCCAATTCCTCTGATTCCATTCATCGTTCGACTCCTCGTCCTCGAGCTCCTGTCTCCAAACTGCCCCACCAACCTAGCTTCGTGAATCTCTACGAAAAGGTGCCATATCTTATTCAGTTCCCACCCAGAGCATGAAAATCCGGCCTCTCGACTTCCTGTGTACCGCGACTGATGGGTGGAAGCCGAGAATAACCGCCGCTGGTCCGGCGCTTGTCCGCTAGCGGCTCAACGGCGTCGCCTTGATCAGGGCCTCGAAGGCCGGGATGTCGACGATCATCAAAACCACGACTGCGATGACGGCCAGAAGGATCAGAAATACCAGCTTGCGTGACCGATAAAGCCCTTCCGGGTGCTGGACCGGACTCTCGGGCAGGAAGCCGAGATGCATGTAGTAGGCCATGGCTAAGGCGACGATCGGGGTCGCCAGGATCAACTCCACGTGATAGCGAGCCGCAAAAAACCCGGAGAGGATTCCGAAGAACGTGCCGTAGAAGACGATGCTCTCGATGAGCCGCTCCTCGTTGTAGAAGCCGAATGAGTCGCGATACCTGGCCGCACGGTCGCTGTCCCCGATGTGCCGGTACTCAGCGTACCGTTTCATGGCCATCAGGAATGCACCGAACATCCAAAAGGCCAGCAGCATCGACGTCGGGGGCAACTCCGTGATGCCGGTTGCGTACCAGCCCATGGCCAAGCGAATGGGGTTGTTGACCGACTCGCTGAGCACGTCGGCGTAGGCGTGATCCTTCAGGCGGATCGGCGGAATATTGTAGACAGCACCCGCCACCCAGAGCAGCACTGAAATCAGGCCGAACCGCCAGTTGATCGCGAACCCAACGCCTATTCCAATCGCGCCAAGGAGCAACCACTCGGCATATGCCACCGGGATGCTGACCTTGCCGCTCGGAATCGGGCGCAAGTGCTTTTGGGGGTGATGTCTGTCCCTTTCGCTGTCCAGGATTTCGTTCAGCACGTAGTTGCTGGAAGCCACCAAGCAAGCGGACGCCACAGCCAGAATCAATCCTCTCCATGGGAACGGGTCCATCAGCTGCGGACTGAAGATCAAGGCCAGCACTACGCCGGGCAGCATGAAGACGTTCTTGAACCAGTGATCGGGTCGCGCGATCTCGATATACGGCGTGAGCTTGGCAAACATGCTGGGGAGTACCTTCCGTGATCCTGAATCCGGGTCAGGGTTCTATTCGCTGCGGCGAACGACTGCCAAGCAAGGTAGCAGAACCAGGCCAGAGTACGAAATCCCTGCGGCTCGGCTTCGCTAGACTCGCCAGGTTGCGATCTGTAGAGTGCTCGGTACCGTAGTCCAGCAAAGCCCTTCGGCGCCGTCCGAATCGAAAGTACAGGCTACTGCGAGGTAACGGATATTCTACGCAAACCACTATTCTGGCTGACCCTGCAGCTGGTCGTGACTTTCGCCGTTCTGGCCTGGTTCGGGGGTTTGGAGTACACGCGGGCACCCGACACACCTAGCTATCTCAACGTCGCTGACGCCGAGAGCTGGACCGAGGTCCTGTCACACAATCGGACATTGGGCTACCCATTGTTCCTGCGCGCCGTCATGTCGTTGGGCAGGTGTCATGACGTTGGCGACGTTCGTGCAGCCTGACTTTCTGGCCGCCGCAACTACCGTCGTGGCCGTCTCATGTCTTCTTGTCTTGGCAGTCGGTCCAGCGAACATCGGCTGGTGGATCGGACTGGGTGTCGCCACCTTCAGTGCCTACCAGCTGCGACCTGCTGCGGTGTTTCTCGTGGCTTTCCTGCCCGTGTTGGGATTCGTTCTGAAGTGGCTTCGCAGAGATCGGAATTGGAAACAGCTTAGCCAGTGGACTGCCATCGCTAGCCTGGTGATTTTTCTGCCATTTCTGGCGTTCAGTAGCCTGCGGTGGGCAACCGTGGGGCACTTCGGCGTCGTCTCATTCGGAGGCCCCAACCAGGCAGGGATGGCTGCCAGCTTCATTGACGCCCAGGTCGTGCGCCAGCTTCCCCAGGAGCATCAAGGTCTGGCCAGGAACATGATGAAGATGAGACGCAAGCGGGGCTGGGAGGCCATGACCAGGAGAAGCGCCATCATCGACTACTTCGTGCAGTACAGCGACAACATCTGGCGGGTAGCTATACCCGCGGCTCAAAAGGAGTACAAGCGAATCAGTGCGCTGCCCGAGGACCACCCGGACCGGTTGGATGGAATGGAGCGACCCGCGCGGGTCGTTCAGAACGAGATGCTGTCGCAAGCTTCGAGGGCGATCGTGCGCTTGCGGCCAGGCTTGTACTTCAAGTGGGTGACGAGCGCCCTGGTCTACGGTCTGAAACAACTCCTGAACTATGTTTGGATCGTGGCCCCAGCGCTGCTGATCCTCTTCTCGGCGCCGATCTTCCTCCTCGCTAACAGAGCCTCTGGTGCCTCGATTTCCCCCCTCGAGTCAAACGTCCTATCCACCCTCATCGGTCTGCTGGTTCTCGGTGTCGGCTATTTTGCGGCCTACCTCTTGCTGGTCAGCCTCATCTCCTTCCCGTTCACTCGCTACTTCGTCTCGCTGACGCTGTTTCTTCCCTGCGCCCTTTGTGCCCAGCTCTTCTTGATGTGGCGGCGCATCCTGCCGGCCACAGGCTGATCGCGCGCCTCGACCGGACCGTCTTCGGGTCCATGGCCACCCCCGAACGAGTCCTCGGCCACATCCGCTGGCACCCCGTTGTGGTTGTCGGTACCGCCGCTGATTCCGTACTTGAATGGGTTTGCACCGAGTAGAAGTCGGGCGGCGGACCATCAGGCGCATCGGACGAGCCTCGGAATTCAAGAGCTTCGCCAACTCGAAACCGATGAACCCGGTGGCTCCGGTAATCAGACTGCGACCCACGGACAGTGGCGGTGAGAGAGTAAGATTGCTCATGATTTCGTCTCGAATGACCGTTTTAGCTGTTGTTAAGATTGTTGAGGGAGAGCAGTTCAGCTCATAAGAATCTTTTTATTAAACTATTTATAAAAGACACTCTCATTTGACTCCTCCAAAGATCTTCCTCTATAATGGACGTTATGAACGATTCAAGAATCAAGCAAAGAAAGACCGCCTTCGTCACGGGGGCCTCGGGATACATCGGTGGGCGATTGGTCCCGCGTCTGCTCGATGCCGGCTATCGCGTCAGATGCCTGGCCCGTAGTCCGAAGAAGCTGGAGTCCCGTGCCTGGGCCTCGAGCCCCCACGTTCAGATCGTGACCGGCGATGTGGAGGACACGGAAGCTCTGACAGAGTCAATGCGGGGCTGTGGCGCCGCTTACTACCTCGTCCACTCGATGCTGACGAGTGGCGAAGAGTACGCAGAACAGGACCGTCGCCTCGCCACCGGTTTCGCCTCCGCCGCGGCCGCCGCCGGCATCGAGAGAATCCTCTATCTGGGGGGTCTCGGCGAGACGGGCCAGGGATTGAGCGAGCATCTGGCCTCACGACGAGAGGTCGAGCAGGCCCTGGCATCCACGGCTGTGCCCGTAACTGTCTTTCGAGCCGCGATGATCATCGGCTCCGGCTC
>Ga0055584_100004440_pt1 | contig 13779 bp, 12 predicted proteins | sample OSDHelmetaG_FD_58716 | JGI IMG/M metagenome (GOLD analysis project Ga0055584, IMG submission 58716) | Pelagic marine sediment microbial communities from the LTER site Helgoland, North Sea, for post-phytoplankton bloom and carbon turnover... | ecosystem: Environmental > Aquatic > Marine >... | reverse complement strand
GTCGTCGGCCGCGTCGTCGTCGTCGGCTGCGTCGTCGTCGTCGGCCGCGTCGTCGTCGTCACCCAGCACGTCGTCGTCGTCGGCCGGCGGCTCGACATCGGGGCAACCGGCCAACAGAAGCGCCAGCAACCAGAACAAGGGCAGTCGACGATCGAACCGCATCGGGTCCCTCCAGTGCGCACCCGCAGCAGAGTGCGGCTGGACAGTAGCCGGGCCGCGCCTCCGACGCGTGTGTAGCTACGTAAGCGTTCTTGTGGGTCCCCCGCGCAACGCCCGGTCGATGGCATCTCCGAGTTGCTCGTGATTCTCAGCATCGAAACGGTCCGCCCGACATTCGGCCGGAATCCCGCTGCCACCAAACAACGCATTGACAAAGCGCGCACCTGAGAACACGATCCCCGCAAGTTAATTGAGAACGATTATCAAAATCACCCTCAGTTGAGCCCCTCGGAAGACCTCATGCGCCCACTCCTGCTCGCGTCCCTCGCCTTCCCCTCGCTCCTGGCCACCGCGTGCACCGTCGCGGACGACGACGACTCGGTGGTCGCTGACGACGACGACGCGGTCGGCGACGACGACGACGCCCCGGCGTCCTACGCGTTCGACAGCCGCTTCGCCGACGAGTCCAGCGTGTCCTACGGCGGGCAGGTCTTCCGCCACGTCCTCATGAGCGAGATGAAGGACTGGCTGGGCGAGGTCACGGGCCGCATCGACACCGGCGCGTACGTGCCGTCGGTCGGCGGCGTGCAGGCGGGCCTGGAGTTCTATTACGAGTTCGACGGCACGGACCCGGGCGTGTCGGGCCTCCCCCACGGCATCAACACCACGCCGGCGCCGCTGCAGGAGACCTACGGCGACTTCCCCAGCCTCAAGAACCTGTCCGGGAAGATCGCGGGCGCCGACGCCGACGGGCAGCACGCCGACTGGAGCACCGAGCTCGTCGGCTGGACGCTGCCCGACGGCTCGACCCCCTCCCCCGACGGTCTGGTGCGCCACTGGTTCGCGCAGATCGACGCCGCGGCCGTGGACCGCGCCAACGGCATCGTCCCGACGGACCCCGAAGGGCATGCCATCGGCTCCGTCTTCCTCACCGCCGACGGCCAGGATCTGCAGCAACTGCTCCAGAAGTTCCTGGGCGTCGCCGTCGCCTACAGCCAGGGCGCCGACGATTACCTGGACGACGACTTCGACGGCAAGGGCCTGCTCGCCGACCACGCGGTGGCCGAAGACGGCGAGGCCTACACCGCCCTGGAACACGCCTGGGACGAGGGCTTCGGCTACTTCGGGGCCTCGCGCTGGTACGGCGACTACACCGACGCCGACATCGCCGCGGGCGTGACGCTGGACTCGAACCCCGACGGCGCCATCGACCTGCTCAGCGAGCTGAACCAGGGCCACGCGGTCAACGCGGGCAAGCGGGACGCCGGCGCGGTGGAGCCCACCGACTTCACCGGCCAGGCCTGGACCGCCTTCCTCGCCGGTCGGCACCTCCTCGCGACGGCCGACGGCGCCTTGGAATCGGCCCAGCTGGACGCCCTGCGCGGCCACCGCGACCAGGCCCTGGCTGCCTGGGAAGCCGCCATCGGCGCCACCGTCGTGCACTACATCAACGACGTCCTGACCGACATGGCGACGCTGGAGGCGACGCCCGCCGACTACTCCTTCGCCGACCACAGCAAGCACTGGTCGGAGCTGAAGGGCTTCGCCCTGGGCTTCCAGTTCAGCCCCCACAGCGCGCTGTCCGACGCCGAGTTCGTTCAACTGCACGCGTTGCTCGGTCAGGCCCCGGCGCTGGCCGACGACGACCTGGGCGCCTACCGGAGCGACCTGCGAGCGGCGCGCATCTTGATCGGCGACGCCTTCGACTTCGACCCCGAAAACCTCGGCGACGCGGACGGCAACGGTGGCTGGTAGCGGCTCCGCGCAGTCCTGGGCGCTGCTCGCGGCGCTCGGCGTGGCCGCCGCCGCGCGGGCCGTGGGCTGTGGCCCCGTGGGTCCGCCCGAGCCGACGGACAACTTCGACCGGGCGGCGCTGCTCGCCAGCCTCGTGGACGAGGTCTACACGCCGGCGTTCACGGGCTTCGCGACGGACGCCGCCAGCCTGCGCCAGGCCGTGGATGCCTGGGCCGCCAGCGGCGACGGCGGCGCGCTGTCCGACGCGCGGGTGGCGTTCACCGAAGCCATGTTCGCGTGGCAGCAGCTCGAGGTGATGCAGCTGGGCCCCCTGGCCAGCTCGCTGGCCACCGACGACGGCGAGGACCTGCGGGACCAGCTGTACTCGTGGCCCACGGTCAATCCGTGCACCGTGGACCAGGCGTTGGTGGCCAACGAGTTCCTGGAGCCGGGGTTCTTCGACGCGCAGCTGGTGCTCGGTCGCGGTCTCGACGCCCTGGAGTACGTGCTCTTCCACGACGGCCCCGACAACCAGTGCAGCCCCCAGCTGGCCATCAACACCGACGGCACCTGGGACGCGGTGGGCGACGTCGAGCTCGCCGAGCGTCGCCGGGCCTACGCCGCCGCCGCCGCCCGGGATGTGGAAGTCAGCGCCCAGGCCGCGGGCAACGTCTGGACGACGGGTGGTTTCGGGCTGGAGCTGCGGGCTCCGGGCGAGCCGGGCTCCCGCTACCTGGACGCCGCCGAAGCCCTCGACGCCATCTACGAGGCGCTGTTCTTCGTCGAGACCGTCAGCAAGGACCTCAAGCTCGGCGTGCCCATGGGCCTGGTCGAGGGGGCCGAAGGCATCGACGCCGAGGCCCTGGAGCTCCTCTGGGCGGGCGGGCAGATGGAGGCCGTGGGCGCGAACCTGGACGGCTTCCGAGCCGTGTTCGACGGCGGCGCCGTCGGCTTCGACGACTTCCTCATCGAGCTCGATCAGCAGGCCTTGTCCGACGCGGTCTTCGCCGCCCTCGACGACATCCAGCTCGCCATCGACGACGCGCCCCGGCCCCTGCGGCTGCGGCTCGACGACCCCGCGGCGGTCGCCGTGTTCACGGAGATGCAGGTCCTGGGCGACCTGCTCAAGGGCGACCTCGCGCTGGTCTTGAACCTCACCATTCCATCGGATGCCGCAGGTGACGCCGATTGACGCCCTGACGTCGCTGCTGGGGCCGTTGCTCGATCCCGGGCAGCGCGTCTTTGCGCCGTTTCTGGGCTTCGCCGTGCTCGCGGCGGTGCTGCTGCGGCCCGCCGGGGCGGGCTTGAAGCAGGTGCTGGGCGTGCGCCTCTGGCGCCACCGCAGCTCGCTGCTGGACGGGCAGCTGGCGCTGACGAAGGGGCTGCTGCGATCCGTGGGGCTGCTGCCGGCGCTGGTGTCGGCGTACGCGCTGGCGCTCGCCGTGGCGCGGGGGCTCGACGGCGCGGTGGGCGCTCCGGGCTGGAGCCTGAACCCGACGGCGCTGACGGCTTTCTACTCCGTGGTGCTGTTCGTGGTCTGGGACGCGAGCCGCTACGCGCTGCACCGCCTGCTGCACGAGGTGCCCGCCCTGTGGTCCCTGCACCAGGTCCACCACTCGGCGGAGGTCCTGACGCCCCTGACGTTCTACCGGACCCACCCGCTGGAGAGCCTGCTGTACGGGGCGCGGGATGCGCTGGCGACGGGACTGACCGCGGGCGTGTTCCTCTGGGCGTTTCGGGGGGCCGCGGTGCCCTTGGAGCTGTTGGGCGTGAGCGCCGCGGGCTTCGTGCTGAACGCGGTGTTCGGGAACCTGCGGCACAGCCACGTGTGGCTGACCTTCGGCCGGGCCGAGGGCTGGTTCATCAGCCCCGCCCAGCACCAGCTGCACCACACTCGCGACGGGTCGCGCTGCAACTACGGGACCTGGCTGGCGATCTGGGACCGGCTGAGCGGAACCCTGGAGCGGGCGTCGCGGCGGCCGTTCCGGTTCGGGCTGCCGGCGAGCGAGCTCAACCACGACCCCGGGCACCTGGCGTCGGCGCTGCTGGGGCCGCTGGGGCGGCTGCGGGGCGTGGCCCTGGCGGGGCTCGCGTTGTTCGGGCTGGTCGGGCCGGCGTTCGCGCAGGAGGCGCAGGAGGGCGAGGAGCCCGCGGCGCAGGAGGCCGGCGAGGACCAGGACGCCGACGAGGGCCAGGACGCCGAAGAGGCTGAGGAGGGCGACGACGACGACCCCGACGACGTCTCTGAGGTCGTCTCCGTCGTCGCGAAGCGCCGGGGCATCCCCCGCGTCGCCGGCTCCGCCCACGTCGTCGAGCAAGAGCAGCTCGAGCGCCGCGAGTACGACGACATCCACCGCGTCGTGGCCCACGTCCCCGGCGTCTACGTGCGCGAGGAGGACGGCTACGGCCTGCGCCCCAACATCGGCCTGCGCGGCGCCAGCAGCGACCGCTCCAGCAAGGTCACCCTCATGGAGGACGGCGTCCTGCTGGGCCCCGCCCCCTACTCGGCGCCCGCGGCCTACTTCTTCCCGACCACCACCCGCATGGTCGGCGTCGAGATCTTCAAGGGCCCCGCGGCCACCCGCCACGGCCCCAACACGATCGGCGGCGCGGTCAACCTGCTGACCCGCCCCGTCCCCGAGTCCCCGGAGCTGTCCCTGGACGCCGGCTTCGGCCTGAACCGCACCTGGAAGCTCCACGGCGTCGCCGGCGCGCGCAACCGCAACGCCGGCTTCGTCATCGAAGGCGTGCACCTGGCCAGCGACGGCTTCAAGCGCCTCGACGGCGGTGGCCCCACCGGCTTCGACAAGACCGAGATCATGCTCAAGGGCTTGTTCGAGACGAACCCGACCCCGGCCGGGACCCACACCTGGGAGATCAAGCTCGGCTACGCCAACGAGCGGTCCATGGAGACCTACCTGGGCCTCACGGACGCCGACTTCGCCGACAGCCCGGTGCGCCGCTACAGCTCGTCCTCCGAAGGCCTGATGCGCTGGAATCGCACCCAGGCCGAGCTCCGCTGGACCGGCCGCATCAGCTCCCACGTCACCGTCACCGCCGTCGGCTACCACCACTGGATGGACCGCTCCTGGCGCAAGCTGAACCGGCTGGACGACGGCACCGAGGACGGCCCCCCGGCCATCGGCAGCATCCTGAGCAACCCCGACGCCGGCCTGGGCGCCGTCTACTCCCGGGTCCTCCGCGGCGAGCTCGACTCATCCGAAGCGGGCGTGAACCTGGCCGTGGGCACCAACCAGCGCGCCTTCCACTCGGCCGGGGTGCAGACGCTGCTCCGGTGGAAGGAGCGCAAGGGGATCATCGGCCACGAGCTCGAGGCCGGCGTCCGCGTCCACGGAGACCGCATCCGCCGCGACCACACCGAAGACTTCTTCGCGATGACGTCCGGCGAGCTCATCCCCACCGGCGACCCGACGACCCAGGACGTCGACAACCTCGGCGAAGCCCTCGCCGTCGCCGTGCACGTCCACGAGGACCTCGCCATCGGCCCCGTCCGGGTCCTGCCGGGGTTCCGGGCGGAGATCATCCGACGCCGCTTCGAGGACCGGGCGCTGGGCACCAGCACCGTCGCCACCGACGTCGTCCCGCTGTTCGGCCTGGGCCTGCACGCCCAGCCCATCCCCGAGCTGGCGCTGCTGGGCGGCATCCACCGCGGCTTCTCGCCGGTGTCGCCGGGGCAGCCCAAGGAGACACTCCCGGAGTCGAGCTGGAACGTCGAAGGCGGCGCTCGCTTCGGCTGGCGGGGCACCCGCGCCGAGGCCATCGGCTTCTTCAACGACTACGACAACCTCACCGGCTCCTGCACCTTCTCGGCCGGCTGCGGGGGCACGGCCCTCGACACCCAGCTAAACGCCGGCCAGGTGCACGTCTACGGCCTCGAGGCGGCCTTCGGCCAGGCCATCGTGCTGCCGGCCTCCCTGCAGCTGGAGGCCCACGTCTCCTACACCTGGACGGGCTCGCAGTTCCGCACCCAGTTCAACTCGGGCTCGCCGCTGTTCGGCGACGTGCGCATCGGCGACTCGCTGCCCTACGTCCCCGAGCACCAGGGCAACGCCGCCATCGCGCTCGTCGGCCCGGTCGGCTCCTTTGAAATCAGCGCCACGGGCCAGACCGCCATGCGGGACCTGCCGGGCCAGGGGGAGATCCCCGACGCCCTGAGGATCCCCGGTCACGTCGTGGTGGATCTGTTCGGCGACCTGCGGCTGATCGACGGCGTGAAGATCTACGGGTCGGTGAACAACCTGCTCAACAGCTCCTACCTGGTGAGCCGGCGCCCCTTCGGCGCGCGCCCGGGCCGCCCCTTCCACTTCATGGTGGGCGTCAAGCTCGAGGGCCTGCCCACGGGCCAGCCGGGCCTGATCCCGCGGCCTCCGCTGCCCGAGCCGTTGAGGACCCCGGACCTGGCGCCGTAGGGGCCCGGTGGTCAGTCGCCTTTGCAGCGGCCCGCCCGGACTCCTCTACACTCCCGACCCCATGACTCCCCGCGTCAAGATCTGCTGCATCTCCTCGGCCGACGAGGTCGCCACCGCCGTGGCCGCCGGCGCCGACCTGCTCGGCTTCGTCGCGCCGCCCCTGGGCGGCCTCGGGGTCCTCCCCATCGAGGCGATCCGCCCATTGATCCAGCTGGTGCCGCCGGGCATCACGCCCGTCCTGCTGACCGGCCTCGTCGACCCGGACCCCATCAGCGCGCAGCTCGCGGCCACGCGGCCCGGCGCAATCCAGCTGGTGAAGGCCACCACCGTGGCCACCCGACGACGCCTGCGAGCCCGGTTCCCGGGGCTCCAGCTGATCCAGGTCGTGCATGTGCAGGGCGAGTCGTCGATCGACCAGGCCCTCGAGGCGAGCGAGGCCAGCGACGGGCTCGTACTGGACAGCAAGGTGGCCGATCAGCTCGGAGCCACGGGCACCACCCACGACTGGTCGGTCAGCGCGCGGATCGTGGAAGCGGCCTCGGTGCCGGTGTTTCTGGCGGGCGGCCTGTCGGCCGGCAACGCGGCGCAGGCGCGGCAGCAGGTCCGGCCGTTTGGCCTGGATCTGTGCAGCAGCGTTCGAACCCGCGGCGTGCTCGACGCCGCGAAGGTCCGGGCGTTCCTCGCGGCCGCGCGCGCCTGACCCCCAGGGTCGGGCGGCGCGGCCCCGAAGCCTCAGCCCATCGCGCGGATGCGCTCCACGGTCTCAGCCTCGGTCTTGCAGTCGATGCAAAGCCGAGCGACCGGACGCACGAGCTGACGGCGGAAGCCGATGGGGCCTCCGCAGGCTTCGCACGCGCCGAACTCGCCCTCGGCGAAGGTGCCGAGCGCATGCCGGACCTTGTCGATCAGCTTGCGATCGCGCTGAGCCAGGCGAATGGAAAAGTCCCGCTCCGACTCGGAGCTGGCCTGGTCCATTTCGTCGGGGTGGTTCTCACGCTCGTTGGTGAAGCGCTGAACCTCGTCCCGCGAACCCTCGATGATGGCGACGGCGCGTTCGACGAGAATGTTGTGAAGCTCGAGCAGTTGCTCGGGCGTCAGGTACTCGTCCTCTTCGAACGTACTGGCGTCGGTGACTTTCTCGAACTCCACGGCAAGCTCCTCTCCCGTGCGGCACACGACCCCACGAGCCCCTGCGGCGGGCGAAGGTACACCCAAAATCGCAGGAGTGCAGCACGCTTGAGTCCGAACCGGGGCCATGGGGCGGCGACGATCCAACCCACAACAGCCTCCGCGCGTCCCCCCTCACCGGCGCTGCAGGCACTGTAGGCGCTATCCTGGGCGGCATGTGCGGACGACTCGCCAACGGCGCCACCCCCGAAGAGATCGCCGAGTGGCACGAGGCCCGGCGCCACGCGACGCTGCTGGTGCGCGACGGCAACTACTTCCTGCCCTCGTACAACACCGGCCCGACGCACGTGGTCACGGTCCTGCGCGACGACGGCGACCAGCCCGTCCTGGAGGCCATGAACTGGGGGGTCTTCGCCCGCTTCGGTCCGCCCGGCAAGACTCCGGAGACGTTCCTGTTCAACGCCAAGACCGAGAAGTACCTGGCCGGCGGACGGTCCATGTGGCGCCGGGGCTGGGCGCGCTGCTTGATCGTGGCGTCCTGCTTCTACGAGTGGACGGGGAGCAAGGGAGGCCACGGCCAGGCTCACGCGATCCGCGTGCGGGACTCGGAGCTCATGACCTTTGGCGCGTTGTGGAAGGTCGACCGCTTCAAGCGCAAGAAGGACGACGAGCCCACGGAGAAGGCGCCGGTCAGCGTGATCCTCACATGCGAGCCCAACGACGTCATCGCCCGCTACCACCGCCGCGCTCCGGTCATCGTCCCGCCCGAACGCTGGGACGAGTGGCTCGACCCCGGCGCCCCCGACGAGCTCGTCGCCCAGCTCTGCCAGCCGTTCCCCGCCGAGCGGACCCGCGCCTACCCCGTGCCCAACGGCGTCGGGAAGATCGGCGTGCAGGACCCGTCGTTCCTGGAGCCGCTGCCCGCGGACCAGGTCGTCGTCGACTGACGGCTCACCCCGGCTGGACGACCACCCAGTACGTTCCCGACTCCGGCTCCCGCAGGACCCGGATCAAGACGTTGGTCGGCGCGAGCTTGTAGGTGAACGTGTACGCGACGGTGAAGTCGAACGTCCCCGCCGCCACGCCCGCCTGGAACCGACCGCGCAACAGCGGGTTGTTGCAGCAGGGGGCGACGTCGGCGAAGAAGTCGCGGCCCAGCACGTCCGCTTCGGGGTAGGTGGAGAAGCAGGACTCGGTGTCGTTGTAGAGCAGCACCCGGCCGGCCGCGTCCACCTGCACGACGCCGCACGGCAGCCCGTCGATCGTGGCCCGATCGAGGCTCGGCAGACACTGGGGAAAGCCTGCGGGCAGCGTCCGGTTCGCGACCGCGGGCCAGCGCTGCGTCGCGCCGGTGGCGGTCTCCCGGGCGGCCGCCAGCAGAGCCGCTCGGCCCTCGGCCGCGAGCCCGCCGATGGCGCGCCCGGCATCCAGCTGCGACCGGATGTAGCCCAGGACCGCCAGGTCGTCCTCGGTGTAGAGCCGGTGCCCGCCTTCGGTGCGCTCGGGGTCGAGCAGGCCGAACCGGCGCTCCCAGGCCCGCAGCAGCTCGGCGCTGACGCCCGTCAACTGCGTGAGCGCCCGCGACTTGTACCGCTGCTCGGTCACGAGCGAGCCTCCTGGGCGGCGTAGAGCGCCACCAACTGCGCTTCCAGCCGGCGGATCATCTCGAGGATCTGGGCGGCGTCGGAGAAGCCCAGGGCCTGCTCCAACTTCTCCCGCTCGGCGTACAGCGCCTCGAGCTGCGAGACGACGTCCCCCGGCACGGCGCGCCCCGGACTCACCGCGCCTCCGTCATCCCGTAGGCCCGCAGGATCCGACGCGCCACGACGCTCTTGTGGACCTCGTCCGGCCCGTCGTAGATGCGAGCGCCGCGCTCGTGGCGGAAGATCCAGGCCAGGATGATGTCGTCGGTCATGCCGAGCGCACCGTGGGTCTGGATGGATCGATCGACGACGCGCTGCAGCGCGCCCGCCGCGTGGAACTTGATGGCGGAGATCGAGTTGCGGGCCGCGTGGGCGCCGACGTCGTCGATCTGACGGGCCACGTCCATCACCAGCAGGCGGCAGGCATCGAGCTCCGCGCGGGACTCGGCGATCCAGTTCTGGATCGTCTGCCGCGTGCCCAGGGGCTTGCCGGGGCTCAGCTCGCGCTCCACGGCGCGACGGCACATGAGGTCGAACGCGCGCTCGGCGAGGCCGATCCAGCGCATGCAGTGGTGGATGCGTCCCGGCCCGAGGCGCTTCTGCGCGAGCAGGAACCCGGCGCCCCGACCGCCGATGAGGTTCGCTTCGGGGACCCGGCAGCCGTTGAAGCGGATCTCGCTGTGGCTGGCGTGGCCGAAGCCCTCTTCGCCCATGATCGAGATGCGCCGCACGTGCTCGTAGCCGGGCGCGTCCGTGGGCACGACGATCATCGAGGCCCGGGCGTACTTCGACGGCGCGTCGGGGTCGGTCACGCACATGACGACGCAGAACGACGCGCCGTGGGCCCCCGTGGTGAACCACTTGTGGCCGTCGAGCACCCACTCGTCGCCGTCGAGGCGCGCGCGGGTCGACATCTCCGTGGGGTTGCTGCCGGCGTGCTCGGGCTCGGTCATGCCGAAGCACGACCGGATCTCGCCGGCGACCAGCGGGCGGAGCCAGCGCTCCTTCTGCTCCTCGCTGGCCGCGAGCGCCAACAGCTCCATGTTCGCCGCGTCGGGCGCCTGGCAGTTGAAGATCCCGTGGCCCAGCGGCGAGAAGCCGAGCACGGCGCCGAGGCGCGCCTGCGATTGCAGGTCGAGGCCCCAGCCGCCGTGCTCGGGTTCCACGTGAGGCGCCAGCCAACCGCGCTCGGCGACCCGTGCCCGCAAGGGTGCACAAGCCGCTTCCAGCTCCGCCCAGGCCTGCTTCAGCAGCAACGGCTCCAGGGGCACGATCTGGGTGCGTACAAACCCCTCGATCTCAGCCAGGGTTGCGTCGTCCAGCGCGATTCGGTCGGTCATCGGGGCTCCTGGGGCGGCTCAGCCGGCCTGGAGGAACTCGACCGCGCCGTCCGCGAGCCGATAGTAGGCCGGGACGACCTCGCAGCCGCGCTCGGCCACGTTCTTCGTGAGGATCGGGGCGGCGCCGGCGACCTGCCCGGCGACGTGCTTGGCGTTGCAGCGCACCGCATTGTCCAGGAGATCCCCGTCCAGTCCGCGGGCCTGCTCGACGGCCGGCGCGATGGCGGCGATCAGCGAGTCGATGGCGTTGTGGTGGGGGTCGCCGGCGACCGCAGCCCCGACCGCGCCGCAGCTCTGGTGGCCCATGATGACGACGAGGTTCACGGCGAGGTGCTCGACGGCGTACTCGATGGAGCCGAGCACCGCGTCGTCGGTGATGTTGCCGGCGACCCGGATGACGAAGAGGTCGCCGATGCCCTGGTCGAAGATCAGCTCGGGCGTGACGCGGCTGTCGGCGCAGGTGACGACGACGGCGAAGGGATCCTGGCTGCTCGCGAGCGACGCGCGGCGGGCCGTGCTGGTGTTCGGGTGTTCCAGCGCGCCCGAGACGTAGCGGGCGTTTCCGGCTTCGAGGCGGGCGCGGGCATCAGCAGCAGAGACGAGGGTAGGCACGGTGGGAATCCTCCTTGGTGGACGGGCGTTCTAGCGCCCTCCGAATCCGGCTGCCACCGCCGAGCCGGGCAGGGTGCGCTCACCCGGGCAGTCGGGCAGAGGCGACCGCGGGTGCAACGGCTGGTGGCCTCGCCAGCACAATCAACCGCTGCCATGGTGCCGTCATGCCGCTTGCCCTCCGCGTCGCCAGCGCCGTCTTCGCCGCCTTGTTCCTGCTCAGCGCAGCGGTGCAACTCAACGACCCCGACGCCGCGCCGTGGTTCGTCCTCTACGTCGCCGCCACGCTCGTCGCGGCCGCCGCCGTTCGTCGACCCGATTGGCGCCCCGCAGCCGTGTTGCTGGCCGTTTCCGCCGGGGGGGGCGTCGCCATCGCCGCGGGCGGACTGGACGCCATCACCTGGGCGGAGTTGTTCGGCGACCTGCGCATGAAGACGTTGAACGTCGAGCGGTGGCGGGAGCTTGGCGGCCTCGGCATCACGGCGGCGTGGATGGCGACGCTGACCTGGGCGGGCCGCCGTTTCGGCTGATCCGCCCAGATGACGGGCGGGATGCCTTGATCCGCCCGGCTCGCCCTGCGAGCCTCCGACCATGGCCTCTTCGATCGCCGATTTTCTGTCGACCGTGCGCGGGTTCGACCAGCTCGAACCCCAAGACCTGGAAGCGGCCGCCGACGGCACGACGGAGATGGTCTACGGGCCAACGGAGAAGCTGATCCGCAAGGGCAGCCCCGGCGACTCCATGATCGTCATCCGCGAAGGCGAAGTCCGCATCCCGGTCATCGACGCCACGGGCCGCGAGCGCACCGTCGTGACCCTGGGCCCCGGCGACATCGTCGGCGAGATGGCGCTGCTCACCGGCGAGCGCCGCAACGCCGATGTCATCGCCAAGACGGAGGTCCACGCGCTCATCCTGGAGCGGCAGATCATCGCGCCGATGCTCGCCGAGCACCCGCCCCTCGCCCGCTTCCTGACGGAGATCCTGGGGCAGCGCCTGGAGGCCGGCGGCGGCATCGCGCAGGTGGGCAAGTACAAACTGTTGGGCAAGCTGGGCGAAGGCGCCACGGCCAAGGTCTACGAGGCCCTGCACCCGGGCCTGAACCGCACCGTCGCGCTGAAGATGCTCGGCCACCACCTGGTCTACGACAAGCAGTTCAAGGACCGCTTCCTCGAAGAGGCGCGCACCATCGCGTCGCTGAACCACCCCAACATCGTTCAGGTCTTCGACACCGAGCAGGCCTACGCCACCTACTTCCTGGTCATGGAGAAGGTGGACGGCCCGGACCTCAAGGACCGGCTCGATGGCCGCGGCAAGCTCGACGCCGCCTGGGCCACCGACGTCCTGTCGCAGCTGGCCTCGGCGCTGTCGTTCGCCCACGCCCGGGGGATCATCCACCGCGACGTGAAGCCGGCCAACGTCGCCGTCGACCACGACGGCAACACGAAGCTCATGGACTTCGGCATCGCCCGCCGGACCCGCAGCACCCAGTCGGGCAGCGGGATCGTCGAAGGCACGCCCAAGTACCTGGCGCCCGAGGCGATCCGCGGCCAGCCCGTCGACGAGCGGGCCGACATCTACGCCCTGGGCGTGATGGCCTTCGAGATGCTCGCCAGCGCCCACCCGTTCCCCGCGACGAGCCTCGAAGAGCTGCTGCAGGCCCACTGCCGGCGCGCTCCGCCGGACATCGGGCGGCTCCGCCCGGACCTGCCCGAGCACATCGTCCGCTTCGTGAAGGGGGCCATGCGCAAGGACCCGGAGAAGCGGCTGCGCGACTGGGGGAAGATCAAGGCGCTGCTGGCCGGAGGCGCCGCCGCGGACATGACGATGGACCGCTTCGACGAGCGGATCATCCGCATCCGCCACCGCCCCCACGACCGGGCTCGGGTGGACCGCGCGATCAAGCAGATGGAGCGGTCGCTGATGAACTTGTCGTTCGCCGACATCCGCCAGGCGGAGCTGCGGGATCCCACGGCCGAGGCCGAGGGCGACGACGGGAACAGCGGCACGATCACGGGGCTCTTCAACAAGCTGCGCGGCGGACGCGAGGACGAGACGGCCAGCAGCAACTTCGAGCAGACCCGCGCGTTCAAGACCGACACCTGATCTCTGCCTGCCGCGGGCCCTCGGCTGGGCGGCGCCTTCAGGCGCTGGCAAGCTGATCCGGTGAGGTGGGGACGTACGCCGTGAGCAGCAACAACCGAGACAACGACTTCGCCGAGATCGCCACGGAGTCGGGCGACTTTCCGGCGGTCGCGACGACGCCGGGGGCCGTCGTGCCCCGCCCCGCCACCCAGCCCGGCGCGGCCCCTCCGTGGACCGCCGGCCTCGACGAGTCGACGGCGCTGGACAGCAACCCGGGCGTGCTCGCGGCCCACCCTCCTTGGAGCCGGTCCAACATCCCGGCGGTCCCCCAGGGGCCGAACCCGCTGGCGGAGCCGCCGTGGGAGGGCGCCCCCCGCCCCCGCGCCACCCGCCCGGGGAGCGGGCCCATCCGGCGGACCGAGCCCGGCACCCCGGTGGCCGCCGCCCGCCGCGGGCCCAAGGCCCACGCCACCGAGCCCGGAGCCCGACCGGCCGCGCCGCCCCGCCGGACCAAGGCGCCCCCGGCCGCCCCGGCGCCCGCCCCGCGGTCCGCCTCCGCTCGACGCCCGGCCAAGGCGTCGCCTCCCCCCGCCGCCGCGCAGCCCCGGGCCGCCGCGCCGGCGGCTGCCCGACCCGCCGCGCCCAAGAAGTCGC
>Ga0055584_100004439_pt1 | contig 13781 bp, 14 predicted proteins | sample OSDHelmetaG_FD_58716 | JGI IMG/M metagenome (GOLD analysis project Ga0055584, IMG submission 58716) | Pelagic marine sediment microbial communities from the LTER site Helgoland, North Sea, for post-phytoplankton bloom and carbon turnover... | ecosystem: Environmental > Aquatic > Marine >... | reverse complement strand
CCTGATCCGGACCCCACACCTGATCCGGACCCCACACCCGATCCGGACCCTACACCTGACCCAGACCTTGATCCTGCTCCTGAGCCCGGCAACGAGAGCGGGCTGCGCCTGGTCGATGGGGAGATGGTGTTTGCTGCAGGCATGGGAGAGGTTGTGGTGTCCACGGCCGGGAGTACCCACTCGGTAGGCACGCCGATCGATCCTCTGGTGTTCACGCTTGAAGGGCTTTCTGGAGCGTTCAATGGTGCCCAATCCGGGTTTGCGCTGGCGCTTGATGCCGGCAGCGAGGTAGGCAATGGCACTGCATTGCAGTTGTCCTATGACTTCGATGGCAATGGCGTCATCGATCGTGTTGAGACCTATACCTATTTCCCCACGAACGATGTGGCCGGCTGGGAGGTCTATGACGAGACTCGCGGGCTGATCTCGGCTGAGGGCTCGTTCGCTGACTTCGTTGGCGGTGCGGTTCGGGTCGAAGTATGGAATGCGTTCGGTTCAAGCGGGGTCGCATTGGACACCGCACAGTCGCGCTTCTACCTGCCGTTCGACAATCTGGAAGACGGCTCAGTGCCTGTCCCTGTCCCTGACCCTGATCCCACACCGGTTCCTGACCCAACTCCGGATCCCGACCCCGTGCCGGATCCCGATCCCACGCCAGACCCTGACCCTACACCCGATCCTGGCGTTCCGGCGCTGGTGCTCGGGGATGGCCTGGTAACGTTCGCTGGTAGTTCGGAACTCGCGGTCGTCGTCTCAGCTGGCGGAGGCCGTAGTATTGACACGCCGTCAAACGCCCACCGACTGGTGCTGGACAACCTGACTGGTTCACTGGATCCAGATCAGGTCGTGGACTTCTCGTTGGCATTGGATGCCGGCACCGGTATTGGCAACGCCACACAGATGCGCATCGTTTACGACTTCAACGGCGACGGGGCAGAGGTGCGCACGGAAACGTATGGATTGATGATCACGGACGATCGACCTGGTTGGGAATCCTTTGGCGTTGCGGGCGGGCCGACCCAGGTAGAAGGAGGGATGCGCGACTTTTCCGGCGGCTCGATTTCGGTCGAGCTCTGGAATGCATTTGGATCGGGTGACGTCGCCTTCGACCCGGCAGAATCCTGGTTCCGTTTTCCCTATTCTGACCTCTCAGCGGACGGGACATTACCAACCCCAACCCCCGATCCTGTGCCGGACCCAACTCCGGAACCAACCCCGGACCCGGTTCCGCTGTCTGACGCTTCGCTCTTTCTCAGTGCCGACGGCAGCCTGTTGTTCGAACCGGACCAGGATGGCGCGGTCACGTTGGTCGAGTCAGCACAGGGCGGCCGGCATTTCGACGAACCCGTTGCGGAACAGAGCTTTCGTATCGACGGCATCTCCGGCAGCTACCGAACCGGCGACGTCACAGGGTTCGAGCTGCCGCTCGACGCAGAGGACAACGTGGGTAACGGTACCCAGGCGCGGGTCTCGTACGACTTTGACGGTGATGGTGCGGCCGACAGGATTGAGACCTACGCGTTCTTTGCAAGCAACGATGTCTTTAACTGGGAAAACTACACCTCTGGGCACGGCCTGGTTTCGTCGGTCGGCGAGTTCGAGAACCTGGACGGCGGATCGGTTCAGATCGATGTTTGGAATGTCATCGGGAACGCAGACGTGGCGCTCCTGACTGACACTCTGGATGAAGATTCGACGCAAGCCGTACTGACGATTCCATTTGACGACCTGTGGGTCTAGGCAGTCCAGCCATTCACCGAACCGTCAGTGGTGTGTCCTTACGCCGCCTCCTTGGGGAGCAATGCGAACTGCGATTTGAATCTGCGCCAGAACAATGGTCAGACGCTGACCTCTCCGGGATTGTTTGTGACACGCTTGCGTTTCTGAATGTCCATTCGATTGGCCTGATACGTTGGCCGTGCCGGAAAGTGGCAGCATTCGCGTGACAGAGCTGTCGTCGCCAGAAGCGACGGTAACACCGTCGTTGCGTCTGGCCGAGTTGCCGTGACATTGTCTTTTTGATCGTGGGGCCTGAGATCTAGGGACAACGGAATGCATAAGATTGATCCGACAAGAACCGACCTGATTGAGGAATTCGACAGCAATCCAGGCGGACCCCACAGTCTTGAACTGGCCGTGGTGGTCAATCTTCTGCGTCTGATCCCCATGGAAGAGCGGATCATCATCGTGTGCACCAAGCGTCACGCTGAGTGGACGCTGGCCAAGATGCCAAAGGCTCGCGGTGACAGGATGGAATATTACGAAGACATGGTGTTTGACGACTACTACGCCGCCGTCAGAAAGGTCTTCCGCATTCGCTGGCAGGCGGCCACTGGCGTCGAGTTGGGCTAGGGAGGCGCGGGGAATGAAAAAGGTCATTGGATATTCGAGCGCCTGGTCGGTCATGCCCGGCGATATGCTCGACGTCATGGTCAGTACTTACGGACCCGACCGCTATCGCGCCAATCTGGTGCGGGTAATCTGTGGCAACGATGTTCCTGATCTCGACATCTATCGCGAAGAGGAGATTCCGGCCCCTTTTGCTGGAGAGCATCCCGGTCGGGAACAGATCACCATTGCCGGGTCATATGTAACCATTCCCTCGAACCCATTGATGACAGGCCTGGGCAGCTTCACGGTCCAGGCCTGGGTTTTCCCCACCACTCCTGAGAAGGGCACTCAGGGCCTGGTCTCCAATTGGGACGAGGTTGGCACCTGCGGTTTTGCTCTGGTCCTTGATGATGACGGTGCCGCTGCCATGCGCCTTGGCGATGGCAGTGGGGGCATCGTGGAAGCGACCACCGGAAAGCCGTTGGCAAAGCGGCGCTGGCATCTGGTTTCTGCCGCTTATGATGCCGAAGCGGGCACGATTTGCGTCTCCCAGGACTTCATCGGCCCGCAGTTCGAAGTCAGCACCAGCGCCAGCACCACGGTTTCGGTTGGATTCACACCTGCCATGGCAAGTGCGCAACCGCTGATCATGGCGGCAATGCCTGCAACCCACCCGGCGGGTCGGCCTGCTGCCAGCCAACCGTTCAACGGCAAGCTCGACCGGCCGCGGCTGGTTGGTCGCGCCTTGAGCCTGACCGACAGCGCTGCTTTGGGTTGGGATGCCTTGCCTCATGAGCGCGACCGATCGGTGATCGCAGCCTGGGACTTCTCACGCGAAATTGGCAGTACCAGGATCATGGACGCCAGCCCCAATGGGCTTCATGGCCAGGCGGTCAACCTGCCTTCACGTGCGGTCAAAGGTTTCAACTGGAGCGGTCACGAGCAGAACTGGCGTTGCGCACCCCAGGAATATGGCGCCATCCACTTCCACGACGACGACCTGTACGACGCCGAATGGGACACCGATTTCACCTATGAAGTCCCGGTAGACCTGCGCAGCGGGGTCTATGCGGTGCATTTGGTGGCTGATGATGATGAATGGTACGTGACCTTCTACGTTCGACCAAAGCGCGGCACAGCTACAGCCAAGATCGCCTTCCTGGCTTCGACGGCGACCTATATGGCCTATTCCAACATTCAATGGACGTGGCATGAGCATTTTGGCGAAGTGGCCGAGTGTTACTGGACCACCATGGAGCCCGGTGAAGTCTTTCTCCAGGAGCATCCCGAGTACGGACTTTCCACCTACGACAATCACTCAGACGGCAGTGGTGTGCGTTATGCATCGCGCCTGCGACCGGTGCATCAGGTCGGCCCCAAGACGGCGCCAGTCTGGAACATCAATAATGACACCCACATCCTGGGCTGGTTCGAAGAGAAGGGCATCGCGTACGACGTCATCACCGACGAGGACCTGCACAAGGAAGGCGCTGCACTGCTCGCGCCCTACAGTGCCGTGGTCACCGGCGCCCACCCCGAATACTACACCACACCCATGTGGGACGGCCTGAAGACCTATCTGGCCCGAGGAGGCCGAATGGCCTATCTCGGAGGTAACGGCTTCATCTGGCGTTGTGCCATGTCGGATGCGTTGCCGGGTGTCATCGAGTTGCGACGTGCAGAAGATGGCATCCGTTACCGCGATGAGGAGCCGGGCGAGTACTACATGGAGTTCAATGGCGAGTACGGTGGCCTGTGGCGCCGTCTTGGCACATCACCTCAGGCTCTTTGCGGGGTCGGCACGGTGGCGGTCGGCTTCGATGTTTCAGGCTATTACGTACGCAAGGAAGCGAGCTTTGATGCGCGCGCCGAGTTCATCTTCGAGGGTATCGGCGACAGTGAAGTGATCGGTGATTTCGGCTACTTCGCCGGAGGCGCCAGCGGCACCGAGATCGATGCTGTTGATTTCGAACTGGGCACGCCGCCCCACACGCTGGTCCTGGCATCCTCTGAAGGTCATTCAGCCAAGACAATGATCGTGCCCGACGAGATTGGTTTGAACCATTCCGCCATGGGCGGTGACCAGAATCCCAAGGTGCGTGCCGATATGACGTTTTTCGAAACACCTGGTGGTGGTGCGGTGTTCTCTGTGGGGTCCATCGCCTGGCCGGGTAGCCTGCCGCATAACGGCTACGACAATAACGTGTCACGTATCTGCGAGAACGTTCTGCGACGGTTCGTGGATAACACCCCGTTCACCATGCCCAAGGGGTAACGTCGCTTCGCGCAAGGCGACGAGGCTGTAGGACCTCTAGAGCGGGGAATCTCACGGCTGGTGGGGGTCCGACAACGCAACAACACAGCGATATCGAAAGCAGTACCGTATGACGATTCGATCCATCAAGATCTATCATGTCGACGCCACCAAAACGCTGACGAAAGGCTATGTTTTCTGCCGTGTTGAAGCAGAAGACGGGACAGTCGGTTGGGGTGAGGCTTACGCTATTCCGCGCCGCGAGCGGGGGATTGCCGAGTTCATCAAAGGGCTGGGTGTGATGCTGATGACTCTGGATGATGTGTCACCGCAGAGCTTCCGGGAAAATGTATTCGGCTGGTACGACGAGGGCCACCTCAGTATCGACCTTTCGTCTGCAGCCAGTGCAATTGAAGTGGCGCTCTGGGATATCCTGGGCAAGCAGGCAGGCAAGCCGGTCTGTGATCTGCTGGGTGACGTGGTGCAGCGATCACTGCCTCTCTACGTCAACATGGATCCGGTGAACGATCATCACCAGTCGATTGAACGCCTCGTCCAGCGTTGCGCCGCGATGAAGGAACGGGGCTTTGATGCCGTAAAGATCTATCCCATGGAGTACGAACCTCTTGAGGAGGCTGTGGAATGCGTGCGCCGGGTGCGCGCTGCACTCGGGGATGACACCCACCTGTTGCTGGACGCCTGGGCCCTCGACGGCGCCCAGTCTGCAGTGGAAGCCGCACGCGCCTTTGCGCCCTTCAACCCGTTCTGGTTCGAAGAGCCCGTTGCGGGCGAACGGATCAGCGATATGGCCGAGGTTCGGCGCCAGATCGACCTGCCGATTGTCACCGGCGAAAGACAAAGCGGCCTGCACCATTTCCGCGCGGTTCTGGAAGGGCGGGCAGCAGACATTCTCAACCCCGACATCGTCAGTGTCGGGGGTATCCTCGAGATCCTTGAAATCGCCCGGTTGGCAGAGACATACGGCGCAAAGATTGCACCCCATTGCTGGAACAGCACAACCGTTGCCGTGGCAGCGATGGCACACGCCTGCGCGGTCATGCCCAATGCCCTGATCGGTGAGTACTTTGCCGATTATGAGCCCTTCTTCAGCGAGTTTGGCGAACTCGACATCGATGTATCGGGCGGAATGGTAACGATCGGCGATGCGCCGGGACTGGGCGTGCGCATGAACGAGGCCGCGCTTGCCGGCCATGAAATCTGACCGCTAGAGCAGGATTCAGCCGGTCGCCCTCACCGCAGGTCAAGGGCGTCGGATACCATGCACTGGAAGTGATGGACCGAGTGTTCGCTGATGTGTGAGCGCTCGGCATCGACAATGAAACGGCCCTGCGAATAGCCGCGCGAGGCGAGACCGCGCTGGACCGCCTCGCAGATGGCGATATCCTCCAGAAGCGTTGCATCCTCGTCAAAGGACTGCCTTTCGGCTGACGAAAGGGTATCGCCCGGCAATCGATAGTAACGGCCGATCAACTGGTGGCGGTCGGGTCCCAGTGCCTTGCGTGTGTAGATAGAAAGCTGTGGCTGCTCGCCCGGCGTTGCATCGATTTCGGTGCTGGGCCAGACGTACCAATACATGAACTTGTCGACCAAATCGGAGTCGACCAGGTCGTCTTCGGCCTTCGCTGCTGTGTGCAGCCGCTGGCTGGTGTGGATCGTGACGATGCCGTCACTGACCGAGCGATAATGTGCCATGTCCACGTCCGTGGAGAAGCCTGGATGGCAAGGCTCGCAGTGATAACACTCGAGTGAATTCTCAACGAGTACCTTCCAGTTGCTGGCAACCTCATGGACGGTCTCGTGACACTTCACGAGCGCATCGGCATCAGGAATGAAGCCGCGGATCGAGGCTTCGAGGCCGGGTGCCTGCACCGCCAGACTTGTGGCCTGGGTATCCCTGTTGACGAAAACGAGACCGGCCAGGGTCTCCACACGCATCGCGGGATCGCGCGATGCCGGGTTACTGCAGGCCGCCCTTAGATTGCCATCGTGATCGCGCGAGAGAACAAGCGGTTCGCCGTTGATATCGCCATGGAACGACTGCCCCGCTGCGATCTCTGATACATGAGCGACAAAAACCCAGTTGCGCCCGAACACGCATTCGCGTTCGAGATCCAACACATCGGGGTCCCGGTAAACCCAGGAGGGGAGGGTTGGCGAAAGTTCTGGTGACTTGGTGAGTTGTACGAACGTGGGTTTCGAATGCAGTAGGTTCATCGGTTTCGTCTCGCTGGTTGCGTTGGCCTGATTCTGCATGTCAGTAGCCACGGATGGGATCGGTGATGTTGACCAACGGTTCGCCGTTCACGAAGCGATCCAAATTGTTGAGGAACACATCCGTGCTCAGCCGGTCATAGTCCTCATCGGTGATCACACCGGCGTTGTGGGGTGTGATGTGAAGGTTCTCCAAATCCCACAAGGGACTGTCGGCAGGCAGGGGTTCCTCACTGAACACGTCGCGCGAGGCAGCGCGTACATGCCCACTCTTGAGTGCCGAAATCAACGCATTTTCGTCGACCACACCGCCACGAGACATGTCGTGGAACATGACGCCCGGTTTCATGGCGGCAAAGGCAGCATCATCAATCATGCCAAGTGTTCCATCGGTCAGAGGCGTTACCACGATCACATAGTCCGATTGCGCCAGCACCTCATGCATCCTGTCGGGGGCCACGACGGCTTCAACGTGTTCACAAGGCGCAGGCCGGGCGCGCACCCCGTAAACTGTCATGCCAAGGGCGTGGCCGACGCGCGCACAGGCTTGTCCGATTCTGCCCAGACCCACCACAGTCAGCGAGCCGCCGGTCGAGTGTGGGATGCTGTGAGCCTTCCATTCGTGCCGCCTCTGCTGGTCGTGATAGAGAAAAAAGTTGCAGTTCATGGCAATAAGCCGCGCGATTGCGAATTGCGCCATGCCTTCATCCTGGACTCCGCCAGCATTGCAGACCTGAACCTTGTTCGTATCCCAGGGTGCCAGGTGATTGATGCCTGCGCCCGAGGCATGGATGAACCCCAGTGATGGCTGACTCATCAGCGCCTCGCGGGGATAACGTTTTGATTCGAAGTAATCTGAGAAAACCACATGTGGATCGCACTTTGCTGCTTCTGGCAGCCCCGCAAAGCTGTCGCAGGTCGTGATCTCTGCTCCGGGATGACGCTCTGCGACCTTCGCGGCAATGGCCTTGGCCTGCACTGTGTGAATCAGGATACGTAGTGGTTCGGTCATGCGATCAACCCTGTTTGTGGACCTGGGGCATTGTCACGGTAACCAGGACAAGCGCAATGATGGTACACCCTTCCATGCTGTCTCGGTGATGCCGGGGCAAGACGAGCGATGCGGGCTAGGCTGCCAGCAACTCATCCTCGAACGGAAATGTTGCGACGTGTTCGGTGCCGGTTGCGGTAATGCGTACCATCTCCTCCAGCTTCACGCCGTTCTTTGTGCCGGCTTCCGATAACCAGGGGTTTGTCTTGGTTCCCGAGACCACAAGACGGGTTTCGATGTAATCACCCCCCAGTGCGGCGTTGACATGTACAAGCGTGGCCCAAAGCTCGTTCTCAGAGGCGCCAGGTCGGGTTTGTTCGTGCATCATGCTCAACGCCGTCTCGCAAACCAGGGCGGAATGAGCCTGCGCTTTTTGTTCGTCGACGGTTTTGATGCGGCGCGCCTGCTCGATCACATCCTGATCAAAGCCGACCTCGATTCCACGTGATTCCAAGGCTGCACGCGCGTCGCCATCAAGCCGGTCGATGATGATGCGGTTGTTGCCACAGCGTTCGTGAATGAGAGATGCCAGTTCGTCGGCCCATTTCTCGATCAGGCCTGGCGTGCATGGAACAACATCCGTGATTTCAACATGGCGCGCCAATTGCGCTGGATCGCGGAGCGGCAGCCATCGCAGGGCGGCGTTCTGTTTGGTCTGCACAACTACCATCTGCAGGCCTGCAGCAGTTATGAGGGTGGCACTCCTCTTTCGACCATGGGGCAGTATCTGAGACATGCTGTGCCGGATTCCGATCTGGTTCTGATTGCCGGCCCGAGAGGCTCAATACCAATTACTTCCCCGTTGCTTTGGCCGAGGCGTATGACGCGATCCACTACACCGAGAGTCTGACCCTGGATGAACTGCGTCTGCCTGCCGGGCTGATGAAAGATTCCATAGTGCCAGATGTGTCTGCTCTGGACGGATTGGCCGGCACCTATCTGTTTTACGGGATCTCCAATGAACCAGAGGATTTGTTCGTGATCCGACAGGGCGAGCGGCTGTTCACAGATGTCGGTGCTCGAAACGGCGAGTTGTTCCCGCTCTATCGCAGCGAGCTTTTCGCAGTGTCGCCGACGGTTTTTCGCTGGAAGGAATGGCCGGCGGAACTGACGTTCGAACGCGACGAAGATGGTGTCGCAGGCAAGGCTTCGGTTCCTTTACTGACGACCCGCTACACACGTTACGGCAGCAAGGCAGGCTGACCTCGGAGTTTGATGTGCCCGATCGAGATCGCTGAGGGCAGGTCAATCTGGTGCAATTTCAGGTGTTCTTTGTGTCTGTGCCCAGGAATGATGATGAATCATGCATCAGATCGCTGTGAAGACCTGACCGGCACGTAATCGCCGTGTTATATCCGGTACAAGAATTCAGGAGCACTGATGTGAAACGATTGCTTGTTGCGGCTTTTTTGATGATGCCGGTTGTTGGCATCGATTCTGTGGCGATGGCGGAAGATGTCACAATGTGTAGCGCTGGCGGCGAGGCCTGGCGTGCCGGTGATGTACAGACTGCAATTGATGCCTTCACCATGTGCATTGATGAGGGTGATCTCAGCGATACAACGATGTCAGCCGCCCTGTCGAGCCGCGGCAACATCCTGGTCGCTGTGGGGGCGACACAGCATGGCCTTGAAGACCTCAATTCGGCCCTGCAGCTTGATCCGGTAAACGCTGCTGCTGCCTATGGACGCGGCAATGCCCGTTTCGATCAGGGTGATATGGTCGGAGCGCTCGAGGATTATAATCTGGCGTTGGGTCTGCAGCCCGATCTGCCACCACTGTATCTGGCGCGCGCCGATACCTTTTCGGCGTTGGGGCGTCATGCAGAAGCCCTGGCGGACTATGATCGTGTTTTGTTAACGACCCTTTCGACGCGGTCGCAATGACAAATCGCGGCTGGTCTAACACCGTTCTTGGCAATTACCCCCAGGCAATCGCTGACTATGAGGCGGCTTTGGCCATCGACCCGGGGTCGGTGCTGGCCCTGCTGGATCGGGCATGGACGCATGCGTTGATGGGTAACCCCCAGCTTGGTCTCTCTGATGCTGATGCCGCGCTTGCCATGGCGCCTGGACGGCCTGCTGCGCTTTCCACCCGTGCACAGATTCTGGCAGTCCTGGGCCGCACGGATGAAGCGCTGGCGGGTTTTGAAGCAGCCATTGGCATGGGCGGGGGTGACCTGGTTCGCGCCTACCAGAGGCGCCTGGCCGCACGTGGGTACAATCCTGGTCCGGTCGACGGAGGTTATGGCGGCCGCACCAAGGAAGCCCTGATCGCCTGTATTGCAGAGGCCTGCAACATGCTCCAGGACCCTTGAGCAGAAAGCTGACCTGCAGGCTTGCGGCAGCAGGTGGCTGGTTGTGTCTGACCGTCATTCTGGCGGCATCATTTCTGCCGCCTGCCAAGGTCGATGGCCTTGGCGATTCTGACAAGATGGGACATTTCCTGGCCTACCTTGCCCTTTCAGCGTGCTGGATGGCCGCAGGAGAGGCAACGCTTCGCCGGCTGATTGTGGTCTTTCTGGGCTGTGTCGTCCTGGGAGGCGCTATCGAATTTCTCGAGCCGCTCTTGCAACGGAATGGCAGCTGGCTGGATGCGGTGGCTGATACCGCCGGAGCATTGTGTGGCGTGTTTCTGGGCTGGTTATGCACCCGCCTGATTGTGCAAGACCGATAAGTGAGTCGTATCGCTGCGTGGCGAACGATCGGAGCTGTGTTAAACTTCGGCCGTGCTTCCGCTTGGGACGGAAGTGCTCTGGTAGGTCAAAGCAGTCGCAGCGAAAGCTGTTGAACTGCATCAATCTGATTTAACTCCGGAGGGGGGGCTGAATGATGGATGAACGCAGCGTGTTGAGTGAACCCGTCGTGGGTCTGCTTATTTTTGTCATTGGATTCGCGTCCGGTTATGGCGTGCGTGCGTGGCGCTCATGGCGCCGGCGCCAGCGTTTCAACAACTAATCCGTCCGTTCAAACCAGCCTGACTTGCGCCGATGCTGGCTCGGAAGTGACCGCATTGAGGTGTACTCGACGGGTGCTTCTGATTGTGCATGCGCTGGTTGCGCGACGCCCTGGACCAGCGTAGGCAGTCTCATCGCAAAGAGAGCAAGGTAACCATGATGCCGAACGGTCTTTCAGGACATCTGTCTGAGAACGTCGCTTCTTTCTGTCGTGACCATGTTGCCCGGCAAGCAGCTGAATGGGAGCAGAAGAGGCATTACCCCGTTGAGGCCATGCTGGCCGCTGGAAAGGCCGGTTTGACCGGGCTGATGGTGCCAGCAGAGCGCGGGGGCCTGGGACTGAGCCTGAAGGATACCTGCGAGGTGGTGTCGGTTGTTGCTTCCCATGACCTGGGAATGGCGTTTGCCCTGAAGGTGCATGCAAACTTCACTGCCAGTCTGGCGACATCAGACAATCTGGCGTGCCGTGATTACCTCGATGACCTTTTGGCCGGGCGTCTGATTGGCGCCTTCCTGTTGACGGAACCAGGAGCAGGTAGCGATGCAACCGCCATCACGACCACGGCACGCCGTGACGGTGACGGCTGGGTCATCGATGGTGAAAAGGCCTGGATTACCAATGGCGTCGCCGCAGGCCTGCTGAAGGTCTTTGCACAGACCGATCCTTCCCTGGGCTGGCGGGGTATTGCGGCGTTCCTGGTCAAGGGCGATGCCCAGGGGCTGGAGCGCTTGCCGGCCTATGGCATGATGGGCGGCCATTCCAGCGGGGCATGCGGCATGCGCTTCACGGGTGTTCGTGTTGCTGAATCAGCCATGATTCATGCGCCCGGTGACGCCTTCAAAGGCGCCATGAAGGGCATCAACATCGCGCGTGCGGGCGTCGCAGCCATGTCTTGCGGCATGATGCAATCGGCCCTGGACCACGCACTGAGCAGTGTTACGGCGCGCAATGCCTTTGGCGGCACGCTGGGCGACATGCAGGGTATCCAGTGGATGCTGGCAGATGTCGCAACCGATCTGGAGGCTGCCCGACTGCTGGCTCGCGAGGCCGTCGAAGTTTTTGATCGCGGCGAAGACGCCATGATCGCGTGTGCGCATGCAAAGAAATTTGCAACCCGCGTGGCCTGGAAGGCGATTGCTGATTGCATGCAGGTGATGGGCGCGCGCGGTTTCCGGATCGATTCCGGGCATCCGGTGGCACGCCATCTGGCCTGCGCCAAGATGGCCCAGTGGCTCGATGGTGCAACCGAAGTACAGAACGTTGTGATCGGAAGAGACCTGATCAAACGCGCCGGTAACGGCTGATCGGCCATGGCTGCACGTCGATCCGGCTGGCGTCTTGGTACGGTGGGTGAACTTGCGGTTGCGTGGCAGGTTGCCGAGCGGCTCGAGCGAGCGGCATCTCTTGGCCAGGCCTATGAAGACACCCTGGCAAGCTTGGTTGAAGCTGATGGCCGGGCGTCAGTTCAGGCAGGCAAGGCCTGGCCTGGCGATCAACGCATTGTTCTGCATCAGGAACTCCTGAAAGAAGGCCGGGAGGAAGACCGCAACGCGACCTTCCTGCACGAATGTGCACATATTCTGGCGGACAGGCACTACGGTAAACCCTGCCGTCACGGGCCACTTTGGCGTGCAACGATCGTCATGTTGGGTGAACTACCTGCGACCCATCATGAAATTCCCTATCTCTCGCGCCAGACCCATGCGTCCTACATCTGGACATGCAAAGCCTGCGGTGAGACCTATCCGTTCATACGCAAGCCGCGTAGGCGCATTCGTGACTGTTATTGCCGACATTGCGGGCCGGTGAACGGTGTGCTGACCCAGACCATGCGGTGATGTTGGTCAGGCGTCGTTTGCACCCATGCGCAGGGGCATCTGCGAGACTGTCGTTACCGACACATCGACCGTCATGCCCATGTAGTTGGCAGGGTCGCCCGCGAAGGTTCCGCGCAGGGGAACGGCCTGCTCGGGAAGGCGCGCCACACCGACACGGAACAGGTTCTTGCCGCCGATAATGCCATTGGTCGGGTCGAACTCAACCCATCCAGCGCCAGGCAGATAGACCTGTGCCCAAGCGTGCGTTGTTCCTGCACCGCGCACCTCGACACCGGTGATGCCGTCAAGGGCGGGGTCGTAGAGGTAGCCCGTGACAAAACGGGAAGCCAGGCCCAGGCTTCGTGCAGCTTCCATGAAGAAGACCGCATAGTCCCTGCAACTACCCGTGCCAAGTTCCATGGTCTCCATCGGTGTTTGAACACCAGGTTCGTCACGCGCCTGATAGCGAAAATCGGTAAAGATCGCTTCGGTCATTGCACCCAGAACGTCCGCCGTGCGGCTCTTGCCGCGCTCACTCAGAAACCGTCTTGCCCAGGCTTCGATTTCGCCGTTGGTGTCGGGATAATGACGCTCGATCATGCGTGCCAAGTCGGGCTGTTCGCCGATCGGATAAACGAAGGGAAGGGACTCTGCCGTCTCTTCGATGGGATAGGTGTCGGCCTCGGCACCGTAATGCTCGATCTCTATGTTGCTTTCGAACCGAAGTGATTGCGACGGCTCCTTGAACTTGGCGATCGTGATCGAGTTGCCGTAGACGTCGTGATACCAGCTCAGATCCGCCGCGGGCTCTACGTTCATTGAGACGGCCTTGATCCTGAGGTCATGGCTGTCACGTGGCCGAAACAACCAATAGTGCGGACCGAACGTCATCGGCCGACTATAGGAATAGGTCGTGGTGTGATGAATCCGCAGTCGTTGCATCGGGTCAAACAATCTGAAATGTGACGTTGTGCTGCGATCCGATCGCCAGCCTGGCCGATAGTCTACGACATTACTGGAAGAATGATGCCGATATTCGATGGGCGAGATCGTCCAGGCGAATCTGGATGCGATCAATATAAGCATTCAGGTCAGTTTGTAGATTTGGCCCATAAGGTCGTGCCTGAAGTTCTTCTAGT
>Ga0055584_100004438_pt1 | contig 13789 bp, 14 predicted proteins | sample OSDHelmetaG_FD_58716 | JGI IMG/M metagenome (GOLD analysis project Ga0055584, IMG submission 58716) | Pelagic marine sediment microbial communities from the LTER site Helgoland, North Sea, for post-phytoplankton bloom and carbon turnover... | ecosystem: Environmental > Aquatic > Marine >... | reverse complement strand
TTAAGAGCCAGAGCTCCTACTTCACATTGACATAGTACAGCATGAACTGGTTGTCGGCGCGTTGTGCCAGCTCAACCTTATCAGCTTTGCCCCACGCCAGGCCCTGCTGGTGCAGTGGGATATAGCCACGCTCATTGTGCAGGATGGTATAGGCCTCGGCGATCATGGCATCGCGCTTGGCGATGTCGGTCTCGGACAGAACCATGTCCGTCAGCTCGCCAATGCGCGGGTTGCAATAGTTGCCGAGGTTGAACTTGCCAGCGCCGCCTTCTTCCTGGCACCGCAGCAGATTGTTCAGCACGTTCCAGCTATCAAAGCTGCCCGGCGTCCAGCCCAGCAGATAGAAGTCGGTGTCGTACTTCGGACCCAGCACCTTGGCAAAGTAGATCGCCTTCGGCTGTGCCAGCAGGTTCACTTCGATGCCGATCTTGGCCAACATGCCGACAACCGCGGTGCAAATCTTCTCGTCATTCACATAGCGGTTGTTCGGGCAGTCCATCGTGACCGAGAAGCCATCTGCATAGCCAGCATCCGCCATCAGCGCTTTGGCTTTGTCCTGATCAAAGGGTAACCGCTCCTGCCAGGCACTTTTGTCGACCAGCTTCGGCGAGACCATAATGCCAGACGGATCGGCGAGTTTCCGCATCACCTTTGCTTTGATTGCCTCGATATCAATGGCCAGATACATCGCCTCACGCACGCGCACATCGGCGAACGGGTTCTTGCCCTTGATGTTGGAGGTCTTTAACTCCGACGCAGACTGGTTCATGCCCAGAAAGATCGTGCGCAGCTCTGGCCCCGTCATCGTGCTTGTGCCGTCATTGCTATCGACGCGGCCAAGATCCTGCACGGGGATGGGGTAGGCCATGTCGATGGAGCCAGACAGCAGTGCCGCCACACGGGTCGGGTCGCTGGAGATCGGCTTGAACACCGCTTTGGTCAGGTTGTGCTTGGGCTTATCCCACCAACCTGCAAACGGCTCCATCACCGTCTCAACGTCAGTTTCACGCTTGGTGACCTTGAAGGCACCGGTGCCGTTCTCGTTGAACGCGGCAAAGTTGTCTTTGCCTTCGGTAACGCTGGATGGGGATGCAGCGCCGTTCGCCTCGGACCATTCCTGATCCATAATGTACCAGGTGGACCATTCCGAATGCAGAATCGGGTTCGGCTGGCTGGTGATGAAATCGACCGTGTAGTCGTCAACCTTGACCACTTTGGTATCGGCGGCAATTCGGGTTTTCAGGTCAGAGCCATCTGCGCGCACGCGATTGGCGCTGAACACCACGTCGTCCGCGTTAAAATCGTTGCCGTTGTGGAACTTCACACCCTTGCGCAGGTGAAAGCGCCAGCGGGTCGGCTCCAGAATTTCCCAACGCTCAGCCAAAGCGGGCTGGTTCTGGAGGTCGGGGCCGCGGCGCACCAAGCCTTCATAAACATTGCCGAGCAGGCCCAGCGTGAATGTCTCATTCAGCACGTATGGGTCAAGGGATTGGGCATCGCCCTGGAACGACCAGGTGAAAGTTTTGGCCTGGACGGTACTCGCCAGTCCAATCGCCAATATTGCTGAGAGCAACGTTTTTTTCATGTGATTTCCCTTCCTGTTAGGTAACCCGATACGGTGTCGAGTAGTGCGCCTCCCATTGTGAGATTTTATTATACGAGGCGATGTATGCAAACACACGTTAATTTCCGCCAAATGGCGTAACCGCGACGCCGCGGTTACGCCCAAATGGCAGAATCAGTTGCCGGTAAATTTCGGCTCCCGTTTGGTGCGCATGGCGTCAATGGCCTCCACGTGATCCTCGCTTGTGCGCGCCACAATCATATGGCTGGAGACCTGATCGAAGTGCGTACGCAAGTCCAGATTTTGACCTTGGTAGACCAAGCGTTTGATATAACGCACAGAAATTGGTGCATTGTTGGCAATCTTCTTCGCAATCGCCATCACGTCATCCATGAAGGTCTCGTCTGGGAATACATCCAGTACCAAACCGATTTCCTTGGCTTCCTCCGCGTTGACGAAGCGGGCGGTCCACAGCATTTCTAGCGCGCGCTGTACGCCGACAATGCGGGGCAGAAACCATGCCGCACCATTGCCAGGCACCAAACCTACCCGCGTATAAGTCTCAGCAAAACGGGCGGAGGCTGCTGCATACCGAATATCGCAATGCAACGCCATATCCAGGCCAGCGCCGGCGGCGACGCCGTTCAGCGCGCAAATTACAGGCTTATCGATGGTTTCCAGCGTCAGCGCGATCGGGTGGATATTCTGCTGCAAGTTGTCCTTGGCCTGCCGCGGGCTGGTCTTATCGCTGGAGCCCATACCGCCGGTATCACCACCAGAGCAGAAGCCACGACCAGCACCGGTCACGACGATAACGCGCACGTCATCCCGGTCGCGGCATTCAGCCAGGCGCGCGGCCCAGGCGTGCAGCATTTCCTGGTTAAAGGCGTTCAGCTTTTCCGGAAAGTTCAGGGTAATGGTGGCGACCATATCCTCAACTTTGAACAATAGGCGGTCGGTATCGGTGACGCTCATGGCGTTTCCTTTTCTGAAGCGGGTCTGGAGTTAGTTTTTATTGGTCGGATTCACGAGCCGGGCCAACGATAGTGCATCCGCCATCGACGACCAAGGTCTGTCCGGTGATATAGCGCGCGCGGTCGGACATCAGAAAGGTCACGGCATTGCCAATGTCCCAGCCTTCGCCCTCAACCTTGAGCGGTGATGCAATGCGGCGGTCCTCGCGGGCTTTGTCACTCATGCCATTGCGGATGACCATGGGCGTGTAGACCGGCCCCGGCGCCACGCAATTCACGCGGATGCCTTGCGGCGCGTGATCCACGGCCATCGCTCTGGACAGCGCAATAACAGCACCCTTGCTGGCGGAATAGGCGGTCAGGCCACGCGGGCGCAGCGCGCTGATTGACGAGATATTGACGATGGCGCCGCCGCCGGTCTCCGCCATAGCTGGGATGGCGTGCTTGGAGGTCAGCATCATTGTTTTGACATTGACCAGCATCACCCGATCCCACTCATCCTCATCCTCGTCGACCACGGTCTTGCTGGAGCCGATGCCCACATTATTGTCGAGGTAATCGACCCGACCCCACAACGACAACGTTCTATCGACCATGGTTTTGCAGTCGCTGGATTGCGTGACATCGGCGGCGAATGCGGCGGCGATCCCACCATTCTCAATGATCATGTCGGCGGTACGCTGTGCCAGTGCTGTGTCGCGGTCAACCACCAGGACTCTCGCGCCCTCAGCCGCCATCAGCAGGCAGGCAGCACGGCCATTGCCAATGCCGTCGCCTCTGGCACCTCCGCCAACAACGATGGCAACTTTGTCTTTCAATCCCGAGTCTATTGGCACATGCATGAGCGTTTCCTATTCCAGGCCCTTGGCGTTTGCGTATTGATCTGCTGCGGAGTGTGCCAGCAACACTGCATCTGCGCCAGCCGTATAGAGCCAGCGGTACAGAGGCTGTTCAGGCGACATAGTTCACCACGCTTGAACTCGCCGCAAATGGTCCCATGTGATATATTGTACTCCTTTTGATCCCTTAATATTTACAAATGTTCACATATGTTAAGGTTCGCAATTCGTAACCGTTAACCCTCTGAAACATAATAAATCCCCGGCCCACACCCTTAACATTCATGAACAAATCTATCCCTCCGACACCGCAATCCTTAACACCAACCACCCTCTAGCCCTATCGTACACCCTCGGGCATACTCGTTGCCAAGCACTAACGATCTGAGGAAACTGCCGCCATGGATTCCAGCTTCTCCCCCGCCGAACTCGCCTTCCGCGACGAGGTCCGCGCCTTCATCCGCGGGCAATTGCCGGAAGACCTGGCCGCCAAGGTCCGTCAGGGCCTGGAGATGAACAAGGACGACTACCGTCGCTGGATGATGATCCTCGGCAAGCAGGGTTGGCTCTGCACCAACTGGCCGGAAAGCGCTGGCGGCCCCGGCTGGTCGGTCGCGCAGAAGTACATTTTCGAGGAAGAGGTCGCCACCTCCGCCTGCCCGGAACTGGTGCCGTTCGGCTCCCGCATGGTCGGCCCAGTGCTGTTGCGCTACGGCACGCCGGAGCAAAAAGCCCAACACCTGCCCGGGATTCTCTCCGGTGAGACGCTCTGGTGCCAGGGCTATTCCGAGCCGGGCGCCGGGTCAGACCTCGCCGCACTGTCCTGCTCTGCGGTGAAAGACGGTGACGACTACATCATCAACGGCTCGAAAATCTGGACCACCCAGGCCCACATCGCCGACTGGATGTTCGCCCTGGTCCGCACCTCCAAAGGCGAGAAAAAGCAGGAGGGCATCACCTGCCTGCTGATCCCGATGGACTCGCCCGGCCTGGAGGTCCGCCCTCTGATCAAGCTGGACGGGCGTCACAAATTCAACCAGGAGTTCTTCCAGGACGTGCGCGTGTCCCAGGCCAACCGCGTCGGTGAGGAAGGCCAGGGCTGGGCCATCGCCAAATACCTGCTGGGGCATGAGCGCTCCAACGGTGCCGGTGTCGCCGGCGCGCGCATGATGGTGGACCTGCTGAAGAAAATCGCCCTGGATCAACAGGCCGATGGCGGCGCGCTGGCCGAAGACCCGGCCTTCCGCAACCGGATCGCTGATCTGGAAATGCAGCTCTCGACCCTGCAATTCACGTCGCTGCGCGCCCTTGCCGGTGCCTCCGCCGACAAAGAGATCAAGCCAGAAGCCGCAGCCGGCCTGAAACTTGGCATGGCAGAAATCCGCAAGTCGATCAGCGAGGCCTGCATGGATGCCGGCGGCTATTCCGCCATGCCCTACAACCAAAACGCCATCCGCTTCGGCTGGAACGAGGAGCCGGTTGGGCCGGACTATCTGTTCAAAATGGCCCCGGACTATTTCGAATACCGCGCTCGCTCCATCGCCGGCGGCTCAAACGAGGTGCAGAAAAACGTCATCGCGAAGCGGGTGCTAGGGCTTTAGTATACAATGGGCAGCAGCGATGGCGGGTCTTGTATCTATTGATCAACAGACACTACCACGGTAACTTGCTCAAATTACACTCGTATTAGAAATACTCTAACATAGGCGAATTTGGAAAATGAAAGCTTTGTGGGCCGCCCTGGCCGTTGCGACAGCCAGCTTTGTTACCCCATCACACGCGGGGATGATCACACTGACGGAAGGCGATTTCGCCATTGCGCCGCTCAGTTCGGAGGCCACGGGCACCGGCAGTTCGACGGTGACGACTGAGTCCCCCGGCGGCAACCCCGGCGCTTTCCGGCAGATTGCACTGCGCGTTGGCGTCTTTCAGAGCGAAGCTTATTTCGAAACCGTCGCGGGGGTCACGTTTAACCCGTCCATTCAGGGTGCGGTGCTGTCCGCAATCCTGAGCTATGACGTCTGGCGGGTTGCGACTAGTAATGCTGGCGCGACGCAGATAGCTAGAGGCGTAGCGGCCAAGCAGGACGGCGTTCTTTATAAAACGTTCAGAGGTACCACCACCTCAACCAGCCCTGCGGCCTTCACCGCGCCTGACCTGGTGACGCTGTTTCCGGCAATTAACTGGGCCAGCGGCGGCCTGATCGAATTTGGATTCGGTGACGGTGTTAGCAGCGGCAGAACGCCGTTCACCCTCACCGGCGGCTATGACAACCTGCAGGTTGAGATAGAGTTCGACGAAACAACTGTTCCGGTTCCGGCCTCAGCATGGCTGATCGCGGGCGGGCTTGGCCTGTTAGTCGCTCGACGCAAGGCTATTTGGCGTTAGCCATTGATGGGATTGTGAGCCCTGGTTGAGTGCGGGGCTGCGCTTTCCCGGTTACCCTCGCAACCGCTCCGCCAACGCATCGCCAAACGCCTCAGTCCCCAGCGGTCCGCCGAGGTCGGTGGTGCAGGCATCCGGCGTTTGCAGTAGGGCGTTGAGGCCGTTGTCCAGTGCCTCCGCCGCGGCAGCCATGGCGTTGTTGGAGTCCTGCTCCGCCCGCCAGGCCAGCAGCATAGCGGCAGAGCGCATCAGCGCCACCGGGTTGGCAATGCCCTTGCCCTCAATGTCCGGCGCCGAGCCATGGCTCGCCTGCGCAACCGCAATGCCGTCGCCGCGGTTCAGCGAGCCCGCCAGCCCCAGCCCACCAGAAAATTCCGCCGCCAGGTTAGAGAGAATGTCGCCATACATGTTGGTGGACAGCACCACGTCGAACCGGTCCGGGGTGCGCACCAGATGGCTGGTCATGGCGTCGATGTGCTCGTCATCCCATTTCACATCCGCGAAGTCCTTGGCCACCGCCGCGACGCACTCCAGGAACAGACCGTCGGTCATTTTCAGCACATTGCCCTTGTGCACCGCGGTTACGTACTTGCGCCGCTGGCTGGCCAGTTCAAAAGCCGCCCGGGCAATGCGCATGGAGCCTTCGCGCGTGATCTTGCGCATGGATAACGCTACATCCGCCGTGGGCATGAACTCGCCGGAGCCCTGAAACATGTTGCGGTCGGCATAGAAGCCCTCGGTATTCTCACGCACCACCACCAGGTCCATGCTTGGCGCGAACGAGCCCGGAATGCCCTTGGACGGTCGGATGTTGGCATAGAGCTGCAGGCCTGAGCGCATGAACTTCGACGGCCCCATGCCGCCTTCGCTCTCCGGCGGATAGACCGCCGTGTCGGTCGGCCCCATGACAATGCCATCGGCAGCCCGGCAACGTTCCAGCACATCCGGTGGCATGGTGTTGCCGATGGCTTTCAGGGAGACCAGCCCGATTGGCACAGCCTCAAACTCCAGGCCCAGGCCAAAGCGCGCGTCCAACGCCTCCATCGCCCGCCGGGTAGCCGCCGTGATCTCCGGCCCGATGCCGTCGCCATCCATGAGGAGAATACGCATAGGAGTGTCCCTAGTGTGAACTGCTGCCGCAACCGGCACTGTAGGCTGGATATTTAGGCCGTAGCGGCGGGGATGGAAAGGAGGTCTGGATCACTTGTCACGGCAGGGATAAGCGGCAAACGCGCAGGTATGGGCGAACCTGCTGGTTTCGCCTGGCTGACGTTCGCAGGTGTGGCGTCCGCGTTTGGCCTTGGTAATGTCACAAAAGGTGTTTCCAAACAACTTCGTGCACTGACTAACCCAAGCTTGATCAGCCAGGTTTTTGGCGGCTTTTCTGCTGGAAATCGGAAATTTCGTAGCATCGGTCGAAACGACTTGCAGCTTTTCCGAATGGCATTCGCGCGCGGCATCTGCCGTGGTGACAGTGGCGAGGCTGAATATCAGCGCGGCGGCCAATACAGCGATAGCGGAAAGAGCCTGGCGCATTTCTAGATCCTTCTCTGAAAACAGCTGTTGAGATGGTCCAAGCCAAGCCTAACCCGTTGGGCAGGACTGGGTCCAGCATGATCCCCGGGCCTTTCAAATATAAAGAAATCGTTATATAGATCGGGTAAACGGCGATTTTTTTGGCGCAATCGTTCGAAAATTGTGCTTACGTGCAGTCATCGTATCAATCAAAACTGCGGAGGCGCCTGCAATGACGGCATCGAAACATCCCGAAACCCAAGTCCTACACGCCGGCTATCGGTCTGACCCGGCGACGGGCGCTGTGGCTGTCCCGCTGTATCAGACGACTTCGTTCCAGTTTAACAGCGCGGAGCATGCGGCGAACCTGTTTGGCCTCAAAGAGCTGGGCAACATCTACACCCGCATCATGAACCCGACCAATGATGTGCTGGAGCAGCGCATTGCGGCGATTGAAGGCGGCGTGGCTGCCCTCTCGCTTGGTTCCGGTCAGGCGGCCAGCGCTTTTGCGATCCAGAATATTTGCAAGGCTGGCGACAATTTCGTGGCGTCGACCGACCTTTATGGCGGTAGCTGGAACCTGTTTGCGAACACGCTGAAGGACATGGGCATCGAATGCCGCTTTGTCGATCCCAGCGATCCGCAGAATTTTGCCCGCGCGACGGATTCCAAAACCCGCGCGTACTATGCAGAAACCCTGCCGAATCCGAAGCTGGAAGTGTTTCCGATCAAGGAAGTGGCCGACATTGGCCGCCCGCTCGGCATTCCGCTGATCATGGATAACACGGCAGCGCCGATCATCTGCAAGCCGCTGGAGCATGGCGCGGCCATCGTGATGTATTCGACCACCAAATTCATCACCGGCAACGGCACCAGCATCGGTGGCATGATCGTCGATGGCGGCAATTTCGATTGGGAAGCTCACAAAGAGCGCCAACCCCATCTGAACACGCCAGACCCGTCCTATCATGGTGCGGTTTGGACGGAGGCGGTGAAGCCGCTGGGTCCGATTGCCTACATCCTCAAAATGCGCGTCACACTGTTGCGCGATCTCGGCGCGCCGATGGCACCGTTCAATGCCTTCATGGCGATCCACGGCCTAGAGACCGTCACCCTGCGCATGGAGCGTCACTGCGAGAACGCGATCAAGGTCGCCGACCGCCTGAATGGCCACCCGGCTATCGAAAAGGTGATCTTCCCCAGCCTGATGAGTGGCGAGGCTCGTCGTCGCGCTGATGCCAACTTGAAGGGCGGCTATGGCTCGTTGATGGGCATCGTGTTGAAGGGCGGCGCTGAAGCCGGCGCCAGTTTTATCGACAAGCTGCAGATGTTCTATCACGTCGCCAACATCGGTGATGCGCGCAGCCTGGCGATCCATCCGGCCACCACCACCCACAGCCAGCTTTCAGCTGAGGAGCAGGCGGCCACGGGCGTTACCCCCGGTTATGTGCGCCTGTCCATCGGTATCGAGCACATCGACGACATCATCGCCGACCTGGAGCAAGCGCTGAGCTGAGCGCGGCTCTAGCTAAGACGAAGCAGGGGGCTCGCCATTTGGCGGGCCCCTTTGCTTTCGGGTCTACATCCGCTCCCACAATTGGTGGGCCATGATGCCGACCTGGTCCTCGACCACCTGCATAGCGTCCAGGATCATGTCTTCGCGGAAGCGTTGGCCGATGATTTGCACGCCGCAGGGGCGGCCCGCCACCAGGCCGATGGGGATGTTGCCGGCGGGCAGGCCCAGATAGTTGATGGAATAGCTGTACATCATCGCATCGAACAGATCGCGCGCGCCCTCATACGTCTCGTCATGGTCGTAGTCGTACATGGGCCGCATGAAGAACGGAGAAAGCACCAGCGGCCATTCCTCCAGGAACACGCTCCACTGGCGCACCATGGCGCTGCGGTTCGCGACCGCCGCCATATAGCCCTTGTAGTCGACCATGTTGCCGAAGCGGTAATAGGCGTCGAAAATATCCCGCACTGTCTTGCTGCCGTGCTGCTCCGCCAACGGGCCCAGGGTCTCCTTCAGTTCCAGCGTCACCGCATCCAGCCAGGCGTCTACCGCGGGCTTGATCGAGGGTGTCTCGATCTCCTCCACCTGATAACCGGCATTGCGCAGATAGTTGGTCGCCCGGTCGATGCCTGCGACGATGTCCGGATGGATCGGGTAGCCGTAGTTTTCCTTGGTCACCGCCACCTTGATCGGCCCTGGCAGCACCGGCCCCTCGAATGGCACCGGCGCCCAGAAGGGGTCGCGCACGTCGCGGTTGGCCATGACCTTGGTGGCGAAGCGCACGTCGCGCACCTCCCGACAGATCGCGCCCTGCACGCTCATGAACTGCGAGAGCAGGCCCCGTTCCGCCGGCGCGCTGGGGTTGAAGGCGGGCACCCGGCCCAGGCCGGACTTCACCGTCGCCAAGCCACAGGCGGACGCCGGAATACGCAGTGAGCCGGCAATATCATTGCCATGATGGATCGGCCCCATGCCCGCGGCACAGGCCGAACTCGCCCCACCAGACGAACCGCCGGGCGAGGCGCGGTCATCCCACGGGTTCTTGGTCCGGCCGTGCAGCGGGTTGTCGGTCGTCCCCCGCATGGAGAGTTCCGGCGTATTGGTTTTGCCGAAGATGATCGCACCGGCGTTCAAAAGGTTCTGCACCACAGGGGAGTTGCCCGGTGCGATGTTGTTCGCCAGCGCCGGCAGACCGTTGGTGTTCGGCGTGCCCTCATAATCGACATTGACCTTGATGGTCGTCGGAATGCCATGCAGCGGGCCCCAATGCTCACCACGCGCCAGCGCCTCGTCGGCCCGTTCGGCCTTGGCGATGGCCTTGTCGGAATAGTCATAGACGACGGCGTTGAGCTTGGGATTGGTGGTGTGGGTCCGCCCGATGACCGAGGTCATGACCTCAACGGCGGAAAAGTCCTTCGCGTCCAAACCCTTGCGCATGTCCACGGCAGAGAGTTTCCAGAGGTCGTCGGTCATCGTCTCGGTCTTTCCATCAGGTTTGATCTGTTGCCACAGACGATAGCCGGCCTACTGTCCGCTATCAAACCCGATGATCGCGCAAGGCCGCTGCGAGTTCTCCTGGACTGTCGACGATCGGGTTAGCGCCTGCCGCGGTCAACTCCGCCAGACCGCCATAGCCATAGGTCACGCCGATGGCCCGCATGCCGTTGTTGCGCGCGCCGGTGATGTCGTGGCGGCGGTCGCCGATCATGGTGGCGGAGGCGGCGTCTATGCCATGCTCTGCCAACACCCAGCGCAGAAGTTCTGTCTTGCCCGACCGCGTGCCGTCCAGTTCTGAGCCGCAGATGGCTTCGAAATAGGGCGAGAGGCTGAAATGGTCCAGGATCTGCACGGCATAGACTGTGGGCTTGCTGGTGGCGACGAACAGGCGGTGGCCAGCGGCTTGGCAGGCTGCCAGCACATTGGGAATGTCCGGATAGACTGCGTTCTCGAAGAGCCCGACGGTCCCGAACCGCTCGCGGTAGAGCGCCAGCCCTTGTTCTGCCAAGCTGGCATCATTCAGCAGGGTTTCAAAACTCTCCAACAGCGGCGGGCCAATGCACCAGGTCAGGTCATCGGCGGAGGGTGTGGGTCGGCCAAGTCGCTCCAGCGCGTAGCGGATGCAATTGGTGATCCCCAGCTTGGGGTCGGTCAGAGTGCCGTCCAGGTCGAAGCAGATTGTGGTTTGGGTCAGCGCTCAACTCCTCGAATCCATCGCAGACCTTAGCCCTCGACCAAGGCGCAATGGAAGCGGGAGGGGGCGGTCTTTGGGAATGATTTAACTCGGCACTGACCACTGATCATAGGAAATCTCGTTGAGATCAAGTGTTGTTCCGTGGCCGCGGGCAGGGCCGCGGGGCAAATCAGCAGCCCCGGCATACCCTTCCGTGCAAAACAGTTCGATCACATTCCGAGACGGATCAAGGAAGAACATCAGCGCTTCCACGCCCTGACGCGTCCACAAATCTGAGGTGGGTATGCCACATGCGGTCAACCATTCCTTCATTTGGACCAATGCCTTTGGCCCAACATTGAAGGCGATGTGCGGGTATTCAGCCCCTTCGCTCATGAACGTACAGCCGATAGAGCCGATGCCGAACCGGATATTGGCGATTGTGAAAAAGGCGAAACCTTGGGTTTCAACGATCTGCTCGCACCCGATCACATCACGATAGAAGCGGATCCCTTCAGCCAGGTCTCTGCATGGAAAGCTAACGTGATCGAAATGGTTGAATTTGGGAGGCCCAGTGACTTTCGAGCCGTTTGCGCCGTCAGTCATCTCAAATTCCCTTTCATTGTCAACGTCTGTCAAAGCTATCCGTGAAACTAGAGTTCTGCCTCAACTCCAACCCAGGTCCTCGCCCGTCACCCAGGCGCAGTGGAAGCCGGTGGGGATGCGTTGGGGAATTTTGATGCGGGCGATGGGGCCTTGTTCGATGTCTTTTGCGTCGAACACATGGCACTCTGTCTGCCAGTCGCCGGTGTCGGTGACGAAGGTGACCAGATAGCCGTCGTCTTCCGGATCGTCCGCCGTCGCACCGACTTTGGGCGCGAACGGCGTCTCGTTGCCATAGCAGCCCGCGCCATAATCCCAGCGCTGGCGGGCACCGGTCTCGGTGTCATACTTGACCAGCGCGTCGAAGGTCTGGCAGTGGCCGACCACGCTGCCGGGCGTGTTGTCTACCAAGGGCAGGTATTGGTTGAACGAGTAGCGGCTCGGCAGGCCCAGAAAGTTCGGGTTCACCATTGGAAATTCGGTGTTCAGATCGTCGATGGCGTGCTCCCGCACCTCGCCGGTCTTCATGTTCATCCGCCAGCGATAGAGCACGTGCGTGCGGTGGCGCTGGGCGATCATGCTGGCGAGCGGACCGTTCTCTGGATCGCGCTTGTAGAGCGAGGGGTCAGTCTGGCGGCAGCCATCCATGACAACCCAGTCGCCATCCTCCCAGCAATTGACGATGTGCAGAATGTAGCAGGGTTCAGCCTCGAACCAGCGCACATCCTCGGAGCGGCCATAGCGCGGGATCACACCGAAGCGGGCCGGCACGTCGTGGTGGAAGCGCAGGCGGCGTTTCTTGGTCTCCTGGAAGATTTTCTCGTCCTGGAAGAACGGCAGGTCGTGCAGGATCGCGTAGTTCTGGGTCATGCCCATGTCGTGCGGCAGGCGCGGGCCCGGCAGGTCGATGGGGACTTCATGCACCAGCTCGCCCTTCGCGTTAGCGACGCCGTAGGTCATGTATGGCGGCTTGTTGCTGTAATCGAAATAGATCAATTCGCCCGTGCGCGGGTCGGTCTTGGAGTGGGCGGAGAGGGTGTGGCGCAGTTTGCCGCCAAAATTTTCCGCGCCCTTGGTCTCCAGCGTAAAGGGGTCGATGGCGTAGGGCACGCCGGCCTGATACCAGAGGCTTAGCAGCTGGCCGTTGTAGAAGATGACGTCGGTGTTGGAGTTGTCCTTGATCGGCGAGCCGGGCAGGGAGAAATCGAACGGCCCCGCCATGCCTGGCCAGATAGCCTTGCCCGCTTCCGCTTCTTTCTCAAATGCCATCGTCCGCACCCATTTCGACGCGTACCAGGCCTTGCCATCGCGGAAATAGATGGCGTGCAGCATGCCGTCGCCATCGTAATAGTGGTAGGTATTGGCCGGTTTGTGCGCCTGGTTCGGGCCGTTGCGGAAATAGGCGCCGGCCAGATCCTTAGGGATTTCGCCAGCTAGGAGTTCCAGCTTGTCGGCGCTCATCTCGGTTGTGATGGGTGCGAAGTGCCCGTGCAGGTACGGGTGATCCACCTCCCAAATCCACTCCGGCACATCCGTCGGTGGCTGCCCTTTGGTGCCGAGTGGCTGCACATTTCGAACGGTGATGGGGAGAGACTGTTCGATAGTGGCTGGATCTAATGGCATCAGGCAGGCTCCTCGCATGGCGGTTGCGTAAAGCCTAGGAGAGGCCTGCCACTTTGCGCAAGGCCGCATTCATGCGGGTCTGCCAGCCGCGCCCCTCTTTTTTGAAATGATCGATAACGTCGGGGTCGAGCATCATCGTTACTTGCCGTTTGCGCTGTTCCGGTGCAAGCGCCGGGCGGCCGCGCTTGGCTTCTTTGAAAAACTGCTCGTCCAGCTCCAAAGCTTCGCCGTCTTCGTCGATATAGGACCTATGATTTGTCATACAGATTACCCTCGCGTGCATTGGCCTTTCGAAGGCTGATCAACCGGCAGAAACCGCCTCGCTCGATCCAGACTGCATCAAACAGCCGATCACCGATCCTGCCTAGTGAGACGAACCGCTCCTCACCATAGTTGCCTCGGGTATCCGCCCGGGTGAAAGCCGCATCCCAGTCAAAGCCGGTTATCAACGAGAGATCGACGCCGTGCTTCGTCAGATTGGTTCGACGCTTCTCTGCATCCCATTCGAACGGTCCCATCAATCATCCTGTTTAATATAGGTATATTAAATTAAAATGTCCATGGCTGAAATTCCCTACCGCCGCAACCGCGGGTTCAGCA
>Ga0055584_100004437_pt1 | contig 13789 bp, 10 predicted proteins | sample OSDHelmetaG_FD_58716 | JGI IMG/M metagenome (GOLD analysis project Ga0055584, IMG submission 58716) | Pelagic marine sediment microbial communities from the LTER site Helgoland, North Sea, for post-phytoplankton bloom and carbon turnover... | ecosystem: Environmental > Aquatic > Marine >... | reverse complement strand
CTACGCCACCGGGACTGCGCTCACCGCTTTGGACGCCCGGGTTGTGACGGTGGAGGATGACTACGCCACCGAGACTTGGGTGGCCGATCAGGAGTACAGCACGGATGTCGTTGACTCCGAGCTGATCGACCTGCTCACCTACCTCACAGTGGACACTAGCGTCGGCAGCGTCGTCTTTTCTGGAGCAAACGTCTACGTGCAGTCGGGCTCTGGGGACACCGGTGCGACGGTCAACGGAATGGGCAACCTGATTGTTGGCTACGACGAGGACTCCAGCAGCGACAAGACGGGCTCCCACAACCTGATTGTTGGGCCGTACCACAGCTACAGCAGCTATGGCGGGGTGGTGTTCGGGTACAACAACTCGGTTTCTGGCCCCTTCAGCAGCATCACGGGGGGAAGACTCGGGGAATCCAGCGGCTATTACAGCAGCGTCACGGGTGGGGTTTACGGGGAATCCAGCGGCTACTACAGCAGTGTCACTGGTGGATACAACGGGACAGCCAGCGGCGACTACAGCAACGTTTCTGGGGGCACCAACTCGGTAGCCAGCGGCTATTACAGCAGTGTTTCTGGGGGCTATTACGGTATCGCCAGCGGCTATTACAGCAGCGTCACGGGTGGGTCCAACAATGCCGCCAGCGGCACCTCCAGCAGCATTAGTGGGGGCAGTGCTCAGACTGCAACGACCACCAACTCATATGCCCCGTGACTCTGATTCCGACAGGATGACCCGCGTGGACCCGCGTGGTTTCATTCTCGCTGTTCTTGCTCAGCCCACTTGCGGCGCTTCCTGTTCAATCCCAGCAGGGGCAGCGCGAGCATAAAGGCCGTTAGGCTGCTGCCGCCCGAGCAGCCGCCCAACAGGGTGACGTCGGGGTCTTGGGCGGGGCTCCATGTTGTTTCGAATTCTTCTGCGCCGATTCCACCAAAGGCGCCGATGTCTGAGCGTGTACCGTTGGAGTCGAGTATCGACGGATCTCCAGCATCAATGAGCGCGCTGCCGTCTGCAGGAGTGGGATCGATCGCACAGTTGGCCGGGTCGCTCAAGAAGGCTTCTGCAAAGCCAGGCTCCACGTCGACCAGGTCGCTCTCACCCGCCTGCAGCTCGGGGCTGTAGTGGGTGTTCATGTTGTCGAAGAACAGGTTGTAGCCAAAGCTGAGTTCGCCGGGTGCCTGGCCTGCGTTCAGATCGGTGACGTTGACCACGGCGTTGTTGACAAAGTCTAAACTGGAAAACAAGCCGGTCATGATCGGCCCCTCGTTGTCGACAAAGGTGTTGTTCACGGCCTCCAGGTCACCTCCTTGGCCATCAAAAATCGATGTCTCAATCGGCAGGTTTCTAAAGATGTTGTTGAGCGACTGGATCTGCGATGAGGTCGTGATCAAGGAGCCGTTGTCCGCTGCCACTGCGCAGAAACGGCTGTTCGAAATGACCAGGCCGACCTCGTCTGCGTAGACCGCCCCGCCCTCCGGGCTGCCCCCTTCGTTCATGCTCAGAGCCGAGATCACCAGGCTGGTGCCGCTCTGGGCGAACACCGCTCCCCCATGGACAGTGCTCATGCATCTGGTGCACTGGACTTGGAGCAAGCGAAGATTTCCACCGTCGGACAAGTGGAAGGCTCCACCCTCGTCGCCGCTGACATCTGTGAGCTGTGTTTCTGTCCACTCGTGGGTGCCTTGGCTGAGCTTTACTGCGGTGTTTCCAGCGTTCTCGATGGCCAGGCCCGTGACCGTCGTGTCGACCACGCCAGATGTGAGCACCGCTGAGCCTGGACTGTCTCCCACCACATTGGCGATGCGGCCGCCGGTGATGTCCAGGGTCTGGCTGCCCTTGGTGTTGTAGGCGGCGATTGCGGGCCCGCTGGCGTTCTCTACCACCGTGTCCACAAGGGTCAGGGCGTAGTCGCCGCTCTCGGCTTGGACCCCGATGGTGTAATTCTTAAACGGGTAGGAGTCCGAGGCCTGGGGTGTGTTTCCACGGAGAATGCAGGTGTTGAGTTCAATGTTGCCGTTTGTGGCCAACACCACGCTCTGACTCTTCAGATCCTGCACCGTGACCCGCTCGGCTGTGAGGGTGGAGTCGTCTGTCGCGAGCATCGCGGCGTGATGGATGGATCTCCCGCCTTCGCGCGTCATTGGGTCGATGTAGATGCTGGATACTGGCGTGATCTCCAGGTCGGTCAGGGTCACCTTGGCGCCGTTGTACGCGTGTACTTCCCCAAAGGGCCGGGACTCGCCGGGGTCCGAAGAGCGGATCTGCACATCTACGCCTAAGGCTATGCCGAATGGATCCCCCTGAGAGTCTTGGTTCTCGGAGCTGGGGCTGTAGTCTGGGAACAGCAGGAACTCCAGGGGTGGAGATGCGGTCGCTCCCTCGGCCGCCAGAGCCTGGGACACGGACGTGTAGTCCTGTCCTTTCCCAATGGTGAAGGTGGTTGAAGCAGAGGCCAGGGCGGAGAGAAGCAGGATCATTCTGGATGCTCTCGGTCTGGCTCAGAAGCCAGGATTGTTTGTCGCCTTGGCGTCGAACTCCGCGATGGCCAGGGTGCCCTTTGCACTGGTGCCTTCGTAGACTTGGAGTACTTCCATTTTGACCGAGCCCCAAGCGGAGCCTGTGTAGCCCATGACCGAGGGAATCATGACCATGTGGCCGCCCTTTTCGTCAGGCACGTCCACCACGACACTGCGGTTGTTGGCTGTCATCTTGACTTGCTTGACCCGATCGTGGGTCTTGGGGCCGTGCACGATGTGTACGCTACTCAGGCCCAGGCCGGCGTCGGAGCCGAACTCCACAAAGGCGCCCTCGGACGGGGTCGCAAAGTAGGTCTTGACCGCGTCGTCTTGCATGTCCATCGAGATGTGATCGGGATCCTCGTCAGAGGAGCTCTCGATGGTCACGACAGCATCGAACTCTTCCATGTGGATGAGAAGCTCGGAGATGCCGACGTTGGGAAAGTCCTTGCCCTCGTAAAGCTCCACCACGCTCAGCTTGAGCCAGCCGCCGAACATCTCGTTGCCTACGGCTGCGTTCTCGATGTCGATGGTCTGCATCTCCATCTTGTCTTCTAAGTCGATGTGGGTGGTGAAGGTGGTCTTCACATCGCCCATGGTGTCGGTACAGCAGATGAACTCCACCTTCATGCGCTTGACCCGGGGGTGGTCGGCGAAGGTGTCGGCGTTCTTGGCCCAGCCGTTCACGATGGAGATCTTGTCCAGCTTGCCGCTTGGAATTTCCAGCTTGATGGACTCGCCCAGGTTGGGACTGTCACCGGGCACCATCCACGCGGTGTCCAGCTTGCCGTCGATGGCTGCGTTGCCGCCGTACTGGTTGGCGCCCTCGCCGCGGGAGGGCTTCTTCATGGCGCTGACCTTGGCGCCTGCAAAGGCCAGGGCGGGCGTCAGGGCGAGTGCGGTCAGCACGATGGCCTTCTTCATGAGATCTCCAAGCGTTGGGGCGGCAGCTTAGCACGAGCTGCAGCCGGAATTCGGGAGTCTCAACCCCCAGCCTCCTGCGAGGATTCCCTTCGCGGAGTACCCTGGGCGCCGTGGACACCCAGCCCCAACCCACTCCGCTGCGCGTCGGTCAGCTCATTGGCCGTATGGTCATCGGGGTGTTGATCCTGATGGCCGTGCTCGGTTTCACTGGGTGGCTCTTTGGGCCCCAGATCAAGGAGATGGCGACTTGGTTTGTCGCCGAACTGGGTCTCCCGGGGCTCTTTGGCTGCTTCTTCGTGCCAGACGCGGTGCCGATTCCTGGCGCCCACGAGGTCTGTACGGGGTTCTCACTCATCGGCGGGGTGCCCTTTTGGACCGTGGTCAGCGTAGCGAGCGCCGGCAGCATGAGCGGCGGCATGGCCGGCTACGGTCTGGGCCGAGCTCTGGGACACACGCCGCGCTTCAAGTCCTTTATGGCCGGACGCGGCGCCAACGCCTTTCTATTGGTCAAGAATCATGGTGCATCTGCGGTTGCACTCGGTGCGGTCTCGCCCATTCCCTACAGCGTGTGTGCCTGGGCGGCGGGTGCGCTGAGGATGCCCTTTTGGCGTTTTGTGCTGGTGAGCTTGCTGCGCTTTCCCAGGGTGGCGTTTTATCTCTGGTTGATCGAGCTGGGGTTGGCGAACGGTTGAGTTGGGCGCCAGCTAAGGCACCCGGCTCCCAAAGTACACGTCGTCCACAAGCCGGCGCTGCACGCCCAGATCTAGGTCCTTCCAGACCCAAAGAGGGATGCCGTCCTGGGGGTTGAACCAGCAGTAGAAGATGTCGGCCAAGGTATCCCGGAGCACGTCCACGGATCCCTGGATCAGCACGGAGCCGTCTTGGCCAAGCAGGGACACGCCATCGAGCTCCGCGACGCGCCCACCATGCACTTGGACCCAGCGTACGCCCGGTCTGGCAGCGCCAAAGTCCAGGGTGGCGCCCTGGGTGTCCAGACCCCGCGCCTGGGCGTCTTGAATCAGGCGCCGGTGCACCGCAAAGCGCAGATCGCCGTCACACTCGGAGAGGGCCCGCGGCGCCCCTCCAGCGTCGGCTGGATGCGAGTCGGGGGTTCCGCTTGGGTACACACCCGGTGGGTCGGGGTCGCCCACCGGCTGATCCAGCTCAGCCAGGGTCAGGGCCAGCCCGCCGCGCGGCAGGTGTCCCAGGGTGGCCTGGGTGGTCTCGGGCGCCACGGAGACGTCTCCGGGGGGCAGAGCTTTGTAGCGGCTCTTCCCACCGCCGCCCATTCGGAAGGGCGCCACCAAGACCTCCAGCTCGGGGCCAGTCCAGACCTGAGGGCCGCCCATGGCCAGCGCGCGGCCGGGGTGCTCGATGCGGTCCACCAGATCCAGGACGGCCTTCGCCGCTTGGCGCCTGGTGATCGGGCTGTAGCGGGAGCTCTCTTTAAAGGGGGCCGGTCGCTTGCCGTCGGGGGGGCGCACGTGAGCCTGAATAATCTCGTCGTTAAAGCAGGAAAAGCGTAGGATGGTCCAGGGTGCATTGCAGTTGCGTACCCCGCCCTCCAGGTAGAATGCCTTGCGATTTAGGCTGGCGTAGGACCAGCGATAGGCCGCCATCACCGAGAGGTGCAGGATGGTGTGGGCACCGGCGTCTCGGGCAGCGTTCACCACGTTTTCGGCGGCTACGCCGTCATAGAGCGGGGCCCCAGGACCGCTGTTGCGTGGGTCGATGCACGAGATCACGGTGGTGGCCCCCACCATCACCGCCGCCAAGGCCTGAGGCACCATCGGATCTGCGTAGCAGAGCTTCTGCACATCGCTCATGCCGCGGATGTTGTCGATGTCTCGGTCGTCCCGAACCACGGGCCGCACGGGCAGACCCCGGTCCTCGGCCTCTCTCAGAATGGAGAGACCGGTGCGTCCGTTTGCGCCGACAAGGATGAGCATGCCAGGAGTTTAACGCACGTAGATCTCACCCCAGATCACCTTGTTGCTGGTGGTGTAGGACCAGCCGCTGGCATTGAAGTAGTAGCCCGCGTCGTTGCAGGGGTAGACCCCTGCGGAGCAGGTGGTGGGGTTCATCGCGCTCAAGGTCAGCAGGCTCAAGTCGTAGACGTCCCAGGTCGGGTAGCCGGCGGGGGTGTTGCCCATCCCCGGCGTCCAGCAGCAGCTCGCCAGCTGCATGCCCAAAATGGCGTTCTCGTTGTCGGTCGGAAAGCAGGCTGCGTTGCTGTCCAGGGGGCGCACGATGAAGCTGGTGGCGGATGCCTGGGCGGTGCTCAGGCTTCCGTCTTGCCAGTCGGCACCGCTGGCCAGAAAGGTGCTGTTGTTGCATGCGCTGCTGTCGTAGTTGGCCGCGACCATGCTCGCGAAGTCCACGGTGCCGGCGATATTGTAGAAAGCAAAGGCGTACTCGTCGGTGACGATCATCACGTCATCGCCGGTCACGAAGTTGTAGGCCTCGCCCTTGTAGTCGGTGGTCTGACGGGCTGAGATCGATCCAAAGGTCGTGGTGTCGCTCCAAACTGCGTAGCTGTTCCAGGCGCGGCTGTGGCTGCCGCTGACCAGGATGTCGTTGACCACGCTGCCGACCAGGGTCCAGCCGCCGCCGTCGTTGTCCATCTCGCAGTAGGCGTCGTAGAGGTTGCCACTGCCGTCGTCCAGGCTGTAGGTGCCGTCCACGTTGGCGCTGTTGTCGGCCAGGATCTCCACGCAGTCGTCGGCTGGGCAGGAGGCGCCAGTGCCAAGCAGACCGTTGTCGTTTGTGCCGTCGCAGTCGTTGTCCGCGCCATCACAGACCTCGGTCGCGCCCGGGTTGCTGGCGCTGTCCCCGTCGTCACAGTCCGTTGCGTCTGAGACCGAGCCGCTGGGCTGATCACAGGCTGCAGAGCTGCTGGTTGCGTCCCCGTAGCCGTCCGAGTCGGCGTCGGCGTACCAGGTCAGAGCATCGGAGGCGGTGTCTTCGTCGATGGTGCCATCGCAGTTGTTGTCGATGGTGTCGCAGATCTCGGTGGCCGCTGTGTTGACCGCGGCGGCGGTGTCATCGCAGTCCGTGTCGTCGCTCACCGAGCCACTGGGCTGATCGCAGGCTTGGCTGCTGCTGCTGGGGTCTCCGTAGCCGTCGGAGTCGGTGTCGGCGTACCAGGTGCTGGCGTCGGTTGCGGTGGACTCGTCGATGGTGCCATCGCAGTTGTTGTCGATGGTGTCGCAGATCTCGCTGGCGGCTGTGTTGACCCCAGCCTCCGTGTCGTCGCAGTCCGTGGCGTCGGAAATCAGGCCGCTTGGCTGGGTGCAGCTCTGGACTCCGGTGCTCACATCGCCGTAGCCGTCGCCGTCCAGATCGCTGTACCAAGTGCTGGCGTCGATGGCCGTGTCCTCGTCTACGAATCCATCACAGTTGTTGTCGAGGGTGTCGCAGATCTCTTCGGCATCCGGGTTGATCGCCGTCTCGGAGTCATCGCAGTCCTCGCTGTTTTCAGACGCGCCCTCGGGCAGCTCACAGGCCTGGAGTTCAACCGCCAAGTCACCGAACCCATCGGCATCCGCATCGCTGTAGAAAGTGGTGGTCACCCCTTCATCGATCTGGCCATCGCAGTTGTTGTCGGCCCCATCGCAGACCTCGGTGCCGCCGGGATAGCTGGTGGCATCCAAGTCATCGCAGTCCGTGTCGTCGGCCACGTAGCCCTTGCCGGGATCACAGCTGTCGATGGCTGCATTGATGTCCCCAAAGCCGTCGGCGTCCATGTCGGCGTGCCAGGTCTCGATCAGACCGTTGTCCGCCACGCCATCGCAGTCGTTGTCCACGCCATTGCAGCGCTCAGGAGCGCCCGGGTAGGTCTCGAGATCCGCGTCATCGCAGTCGCCGTCTATGCCGACGTGTTGCTCGCTGGGGGCATCGCAGCTCTCGGTGGCGGCCCCGTCGCCCACGCCGTCCGCGTCGGCATCCACCCACCAGTCTGTGGCGTCTGTGGCGTCGTTGTCGGTCAAGCCGTCGCAGTCGTTGTCCAGTCCGTCGCAGATCTCTTCGGCGTCTGGGGAGATGCTCGCATCGTCGGGTGCGCAGTCCTCGTCATCTCCCACGCCGTCTCCATCCGCATCCGCGAAGATCGCGCCGGTGTCGCGCACTTCGTCTTTGGTGCGGCAGCCGAAGGACAGAAGAAGCAGCAGGATCATGGGGAACACTCCATTGGGGGGCCAGCCTACACCGCTCAGGGCTTGGGAGTCACCACTCAGTCCGCTTAGGCCAGCGCCCCACCACAGCTGCTACCGGCCCCCGCCGTGCACCCAAAGCAGTGGTCGTCCACGGCCACCGCAGCGCCGTCCAGGGCTCCGACCTCGAGCTCCCAGATTGTTCGTTCCCTGCCTGGAATCGGCATCTCCAGCATCTGGTTAAAGTCGCAGTCGTAGAGCTTGCCTTGCCAGTCCACCGAGACCAAGTGCCGGCACATCAGGCCCTCCACGGTCGCAGGGTTAAACGCCTGTAGCAGCAGGTCCATGTACTCCTGTGTTTTGCCTTGGCGGGCTAAGTCACGGGCAAAGCGCTTGATGGGCATGTTGGTGATGGTGAGCAGCTCGTTGAACACGATCCCATGCTCGTCCATCAGGCGGCTCTTGTAGTCCGACTGGAGGGCCGCTTGTGGCCCTGGAAGAAATGCCCCACCAGGGTTGTAGACCAAGTCTAACTTTAGACCGGTGCCTGGCTGCCCGTAGCCCAGGGCATTCAGGCGGCGCAGGCCATCGATGCTGCGTGCGAACACCCCCTTGCCGCGCTGCTTGTCCACGTTGTCCTGGGTGTAGCAAGGCAGGCTGGCCACGACCTCTACCTTGTGCTCGGCCAAGAACTCCGCCAGCTCCTCCTGGCCAGGCTCACTGAGGATCGTCAGGTTGCAGCGGTCGATCACTCTGCGGTCCAGTGACCTGGCACGCTTGACCATGCGCTTGAAGTGCACATTGAGTTCCGGCGCTCCGCCAGTCAGGTCGATCTGGCCAATCCCAGGATTCTCCTCCAAAATCTGGAGTACCCGATCCACCGTTTTGGCGTCCATCATCTCGGTGCGGGCGGGGCTGGCGTCGACGTGGCAGTGGGTGCAGGCTTGGTTGCACTTGCGGCCCAGGTTGACCTGTAGCCAGCTAACGGCGGCGCGACGCAAGGGACGCAGGCCCGCGTTGTCCAGGGCGTCCTGAAAGTTCCTTGGGGTGTTCATCAGCTACCTTTATGCCAACTCTGCGGTTGTGCCCGGGGGTCAGAGCTCGGAAAGAGACGTGCAGTTCAAGAGGACCCCGCCCTGAAAGCTGGCCCAGGCCAAGTGGGCGGCGAGAGAACCGGGGTTGCTGGCCCACTCCGGGACCCGCTGGGGCTCGGTCAGCAAGCCTTCCTTAAAGCAAGGTTCCAGGTCCCGTGCGTCCCCCAAGGTCCAGCGTCCGGCGAAGAACCGGATCGGAAGCTCTAAGCGTTTGGCCCGGAAGGCTTGCACGAAAAACGCCTGTACCCGCAGCGCCCCGGCCAGGTACACGATGTCCTTTGTGAACACCGCTCCGTCCCGTCCGTTACCACCCCGAAAAATTCGTGCGGCGGACTGGAAGGACTCTAGGGGGGCTTGGCCACCGTCTCCAAACAGGTCCACCACTTCGGAAAAGCTGGCTCCCTCCAGGGCTGCAGCCACTGCCACGACGCGCAGGGCGATGCGGCGCAGGCGTCTGTGGTCCATCGTGTCCGTGATCAGCTCGGCGAAGGTGGCCAGGCCCTCTTGATCCATCGTTGTGCGGGGGCAGCTCAGGCCCATGCAGCTGAGCACCGGTTGCTCGGCCCCGTTGCGCTTGGTGTAGGCGTGCACCTTGGCCTCGTGTTCGAGCAGCTGGCGCATGCTTTGGTCGCTGAACTGTGCGTCGGCTCGCAATCGGATGCGCGTGGCACCTGCGGTTGCTTTGGCGCTGATCGTCTCGCTGAGCTCTACAGGCAAGGGCCTGGGGAGGTGGGTCAACCGCTCCTGCATCCAGACCTGGGCGCGGGTGCTGTCCCACTCCTCTACGGGGTCGGGGATGGGCAACGCGTCGGTGGCCGCCAGGAAGTGCTGGGCCGCCTCCAGGTGGGTGGGGGCGTGCTCCGAGATGCGGTCGGAGGGGGACCCAAACAGCCCGATAGAGGCGTCCACAAACCGGCCCTGACCCTGCACGGACAGCAGTTGAATCAGATCCGCATACGAGGCCGCTGTGCGGTGCAAAAAAGCCCCTGCTGGGTCCTGGGTGTCCAGCTCGCCCATCAAGGTGCGTAGGGTCTGTTCTTTGTCCGAATAGTCCCGTGATCTGTGCACAATCTCAGGCAAGTTGCCGTGGGCATGCCAGTGGGCCGCCACCTCTGGGCCCCAGCTCAGGGTTCGCAGCATGTGGATGCCGCCGGCTGCCCTGGACAGGCGCTTGTCCCACCGCCTTAGCCGCTCTGCCCGGGGGCTCTCCAGAACACTCATCGTGGCTTGACCACCAGGGTCAGGCCATCTTGTACCGCCTCTTGGACCCGCCAGCGGTTGTCGCTGTAGTCGGTGTCGTTGATCGCGACGCTCAGGATGCCGGCGCTTGGGGCAGTGAAGCTCTGGGTATCGCCCACCTCGAATACTTGGACCTCGCCGTCGCCGTCGGGCTCAAAGCGGGCAAGCAGCACGCCGGGCACGCAGGTGGGGCAGAGGTGCTCTGCGCTGGGAGCCGACTCGGAATCCCCCAGAACATTGAGCTTGGGGCCGTCCTTGGTGAGCACGTAGTACTGGGTCGTATTGGCCTTGATCTCCAGAGCTTGGCCAGCGCACACGGGCAAGTCCAGTTGCCAGCCAAAGCTTAGGTCCATCGGATGGTACAGGTCTTCCTCCAAGGCCTCCGGGCAAGCGGCTTCCTTGTATTCGGCTTGCAGTTCCTCTACCCAGCTTCCCCAGGCACTGGTGGTGTCGCCGTTGCGCATCACGCCCAGGCAGAACTCAAGGTTTTTACTGGAGATCTCCTGAATGTCATTCAGGTCAGCTAAGAGCAAGGCCTGAAGCTCCGTGGCACGGTCCTGGCCAAAGTCCACTCCATCGCGCCGGGCTCCGGCCCACTGCAAGGTCATTGCGCGCACGGTGTCTCGCTGTTGCTTTTCGCGCAGGGTCGGGTTGTCAATGGCAGCAAACTCGGGGGCGACAAAGCAGGAGCTGCGGTCACCGCCCTCCAGGAGCCAGCCGCTGTCAGGGGCGTTGTTGTTGGGGGCGGTCTTGGGACCGCAGGCGAGCAGGATGAGCCAAATCATGAAAGCCAGTGTAGCCTTGGAGCCTGCATTGAGGTCTTCTATGTTCCGTTTGTCCCCGTCTCTCACCCTGCTCACCATGCTGGGTTTGCTCACCACACTCGTGGGTTGCACCAAAGACGACGCCGCTCCTGTGGACACTTCGCCAGAAGAGGTGGAGAAGGATCCGGTCATCTTGGACTGTCTCCTGCCGCCCCTGGATACGCCCGTTTCTGACGGGATGTGGCAGGTGGGAATCGACCAGGCCTTGTTCAATCACTGCGAGAATCAGGCAGGCAAGGGGCTGCACATTCACGTGGGAGAGCCGACGATGCTCGAGATCGACGCCAGCAACTATCCCGAGCTCAGCGCTGTCTCCGACCCAGCAAACCCCCAAGCCATGCTCATGAGCGGGAGTCAGGATGGCGCCAACTTTGAGCTGGTGGGCAACGTGGAGCTGGAGATTGGCACCTGCATCATCGGGATTCAGGCGACGCTGACTGGGCAAGTGACCGGTGAGCAGTCCTTTTGCTATCAGATGGACGCTACGGCGAGCATTGCAGAGGAGCTCTCGCCGGATGCTTGTTCTTTGATTTTGGGGGAGACCGAGAACCACACCTTCTCGGAGCTTCCCTGTGATCAGGCATGGACCGGTGTGGCCGCCCCTGCTCCACAGTAGCGCCACATCACAGTAGCCAGGGACCGTGGACTCCCCTGACGGTGGTGTGCTGACTGGAAGGTCCATGTTCAGTCTGAAAGAGTAGGCTGCTGCTGTGCACCGACGAATCCTCCACGTCGACATGGATGCCTTCTTCGCCTCCGTCGAGCAGCGCGACCATCCCGAGCTTCGGGGAAAGCCAATCGTCGTGGGCGGAACCCCTGGCGGCCGGGGAGTGGTGGCCGCAGCCTCCTACCAGGCCCGGGCTTTTGGCATTCACAGCGCCATGCCGGCCGGACGGGCCCTGCGTTTGTGTCCGGATCTGATCTTCGTTCGTCCTGACTTTGGCCGCTACAAAGCTGCATCCGAGCAAATATTCGAGATCTTTCGCTCCTGGACCCCACACGTCGAAGGACTCTCCTTGGACGAGGCCTTTCTGGATGTGACCGAGAATCTGCGGGGCGTGCCCACCGGTACCCAGGTGGCCCGCTTGTTGCGTGCCGAGATCTTCGAGGCCACTGGGCTGACCGCTTCGGCTGGCGTGGCGCCGGTCAAGTTTGTCGCCAAGATCGCCTCGGACTACCGCAAGCCCGACGGCTTGACCGTGGTCCGCCCCGACGAGGTCCTGGACTTCATCCACCCTCTGCCCGTCGAGAAGCTCTGGGGTGTGGGCCCCGCGACCGCCAAGCGCCTGCACGCTTTGGGCCTGCGCACCATCGCGGATGTGCACGCCCGCCCCGAGCACGAGCTGGTCGAAGCCTTGGGCTCTCAGGGAAGATGGCTGGCCACCCTGTCTCGTGGCCAGGACCCCAGACCCGTACGCAGCCGCCGTGGCCGCAAGTCCATCAGCGCCGAGCGCACCTTTGCCCAAGACATCATGGAGCTTGGCGCCTTGCAGGAGATCCTGGCTGAGCAGTCCCAGCGCATCGCTGAGAGCTTGAAGAGCAAGGGGTGGGTAGCGAAGACTGTGGTGCTCAAGCTTCGCTACGACGACTTCTCGACTCTGACCCGCTCCAAGACCCCAGAGCGCCCTCTTGGCGCCGCCCAAGCCATTCTAAGCACCGGTTTGGCCTTGCTCGACAAGACCGATGCAGGGCTGCGACCTGTGCGCCTGATTGGGCTGGGCGTGAGCGGATTGAGCAAGCCTCAGGGCCCCTCCAGACAGCTGGAACTCGACTTGCATTAGGCGCCGGAGCCCGGCTGGACATAGAGTAAGGGTGTGCCCCGCAAGCTGAACATCGCCATCGTGAGCCTCTACGCCCTGGAGAACAACGGGGTGCGCCACGTCGCTAGTTCGCTGCGGGAGGCCGACTTTCGGGTCACCGAGATCTACTTCAAGGACTGGGTGAACAACCGATTCCCGTGGCCCAGTGAGAAGGAAGTCCAGGATCTAATCGGCCTTCTTCGCGAACGTGAGATCGATATCATTGGCCTGAGCGTACGGGCCAGCGCCTTTCACCGCATGGCCAAGTATCTGACCGACCGCCTGCGGGCGGCCTTGGGCAAACCTATTCTCTGGGGGGGAATGCACCCGACTTTCCTGCCCCAGATGTGCATCGAGATCGCCGATATCATTGCCGTGGGCGAGGTCGACGATGCCGTGGTGGAGTTCTTCGTGCGCCTGGACGAGGGCCGCTCGATCCGGGACTGCCCAAGCTTCTGGGTGCGGGAAGGGGACACGATCTATCGCAACGACATTGCCAACTTGGTGGACCTGGACGAAATCCCCTTCCGGGACTTTCACACCCAGCAAGACAAGTTCCACGTGGAGAACGGCAAGGTCACTCAAGGCGACCCCTTCATCACCAACCCGGAGTACACCATCCTGGCCAGCCGGGGCTGCCCCTACTGGACCTGCACCTTCTGCTCCAACACCCTGACCAAACCCCTCTACGAGGGCAAGGGAAAGTCCTTCCGCGTTCGCAGCGTCGAGTCTCTGATCCAAGAGATGGAATACGCGATGAAGCTGTGCCCCGACATCAAGGTGGTGCGCTTCGACGACGAGGTCTTCCCCATCCGAAAAGACTGGATCAAAGAACTCTCTGAGAAGTGGCCCGAGCGCGTGGGCCTTCCCTTCGAGGTCTTGGTAGACCCCCGCATGGTGCGCTTGGAGCCGTTGCAGCAGCTCAAGGCTGCCGGTCTGCGGGCCATCTGTATGGGCATCCAGGCCAATGAGCGGGTCAACCAAGAGTTCTACAACCGCCAGACCACCAACCAGCAGATCGTGGATGCCCAGTCGGTGTTCCGGCAGGTGGGCATCACCGCCAACCTACAGATCATCTGGGATGACCCGGTCTCCACAGAGGCGGACAAAGACCAGCTCTTCCACATGCTCATGGAGCTCGAGCGCCCCTTCGAGCTCTATCTCTTCGGCCTGACCATCTACCCCAATACGCACCTGGCCCGGCGCCTGCTGCGCGAGGGGCGCATCACCGAGGAGCACATCGA
>Ga0055584_100004436_pt1 | contig 13791 bp, 2 predicted proteins | sample OSDHelmetaG_FD_58716 | JGI IMG/M metagenome (GOLD analysis project Ga0055584, IMG submission 58716) | Pelagic marine sediment microbial communities from the LTER site Helgoland, North Sea, for post-phytoplankton bloom and carbon turnover... | ecosystem: Environmental > Aquatic > Marine >... | reverse complement strand
TGCTAATTCCATTGAAGGAGTTAGTTGACGAAGACCAACCATACGTAGCCCTTTTCGCTCAAATCTGTTGATTATCTCTCCAACAAGTCCTCTTTGCACGCCATCAGGTTTAATCATAATGTAGGTTGTTTGCATATTTGCCATGATTGGCTGACCCACCCTCCCTATTTCAACAAAATGTATTGAATGTTAATCAGTTTTCCTTGCTGAATCTTGTTTTACTCCATTCATCGATTTCCAAATATCCCTTCAATTCCACTGTTGATACGGCCTCTCGAATAAAGAATTGTTCCCTCTCTCTTCCTATTTCCTTCTCAAGATTTCCTTTCGCAAGGAATGGAGCAGGAAGGATTTTATTTGGTTCAACTTTGAATACTAATACACTTTTCCCACCAGATATTTGTTCATCATTAACTATTTTTGATTTGACTTGACTTGCACCAGCCACGCCTAATCGGTCTCTTAAATCAGCTCTAACATTGTTGTGATAATTTTCAAAATTATCTAAATCATTTATATCTTTAATTCCAACAATTTCAGGCTTTCTATCTTTTGTATTTTTAGAATCTATAACTCCACACACCACATATCCCCCCTCAGTATTCAACATTCCATTAATTTCTTTCACTGTTAAGTCAATAATATCCGCTTTCTTAAATCCCTTCTTTAATTTACCATGAAGTATGGGTTCTTTTAGTCCAGTATGCTTATTTAACTCTGGCTTAAATAGTGCCGAATATTTCTCTTTGAACTCTAATTTTTCATCCTCATCTCTTTTTTGAACATGAATCTGCCAAACTATATCTTCAAACTCATCTCTCTTTTTCTCCAGCGGAAGTTCTTTACGATATTTGTTCCCTTGAGGGAAATTTCGATATTTTTTTGTTTGCCCTAAGCTTAAGAGTTCACATTTAGCCAATGTAGTTCTAGCACTCGCCTGAACAGACTTGTACTGAGTGTTATCTGCAATTAATACATGTGAAATATTTTCATCACCTGTTTCAGTACCAGAATATGTTAGATTAGCGGAGCCATGTAAAGCAGCTATAGGCGTGATTAATATTTTTTTATGCATATTCTTTTTTGTCGATAATTCTGGAGTTAGTGATTTTATAGATAATTTTTCATGCTCGCCCAATGCATTTAAGAAGTCATTAACCTTAATCTCAAGAGCCCGGTATCTATCTATACAAATCTCTACTTCAAAACCTCTTCTTAGCATCCATCTTATGACATCTGAAAGTTTCTCTATATTTTCATAACTATCCACTGCCATCATTGAATCAAGCATCCTGTGAGATAGACCAAGATCTTTGAAAAATATATCTCTTGCATCAAAATATAATAATTGAATTTTCTTCTTTTCTTCAGGGATGGCACCCACAGAATCTAAATGACCAGTCATTAATAAGTCAAACCATAACAACCTTCTAAATCCGTGGGATTCAATACCATCTGCGGAACCATGCATACCTCCAATTCTTAGGTTGCTAACATCGGTATTCCTAATAACTAATTTCGGATTTATCGAACCTTGCCGACTTGTCATAAAGCCCATAGTCCATGGAAGACAAATTGAACGAATTTTGTCTTTATTTGGAGCAGTTAAATGTAATTTTGTAAGACTTCCCAAATGCAGATTTTCACTTCCATTTGAAATTCCTCTAAACTTATGTATGCCGTAATCTTCTGACTTCTTTATTCCATCTAAAAACCAATAATCAAGTATGTATTTATCAATAAAATTCAGCCCTCTATGGCCTCCCAATGTCGTTCTAATATCTTCTATACATTCCGGACATCCATCCCAACAAGACGTAAATGCTCTATCAATATCATCCAAAAATATCTTTTCTTCTTCTTTTTCATAATACGTTGCTAATCTCTTGTGAATTGGAAGAGTCCAAGCATCTTTAGTACCTTGAATATTTACTTGGTTCCAAACTGTTTTTGAAATCTCAAAAGTTTCTTTAGAATGGCCAACTAAATCAGGGATAGCTTCTAATGCGCTTTCATCACCAATCTCTTGGATAGTTAATGCTCCTAAATCTGATTGATGTTGCATGCATTGTAGCAGCCCTTCTTCTAAAGTAGATAAATAATCAGTAGTAGGTAGCTTACTATTTTTTCCAAATTGCCTACAAATGTCTGGAATATGCATATAATCTTTTACAACTCTACAACTTCCATTCCCAAAATTAGCACGATCATATACTGTTACTCTGTAGTTCTTCCCTTCCCAAGAATCAGGCTCTATCAAATATCCAATATTCTCACTTTCACAACCACTAAATTGTTGTAATGCAGAGACTGCAGTTATTCCCAGAGAGCTTAATATAGTTCTATGTATCCAAAGTTTAATCGAATTAGGAAAATTATCTATAGAAAGAATAATTGTTTTTAATATTTGAATAATTTCTAAAGCTCTTTTTTCGGCAATTGCATCATCTTGCTCAATATTTTGATTTTCTATTTCCTCATCCGATTTTTTCCTTTCTAAACGTAACTTTAGATTATAATATTTTTTGGCATTTTCTTTCAATTTGTCATTCTTATTCTCTGCATCTTTAATCATTTTAATCCAATTACTTATTGAAATAGACCTACCCTGCCAATTCGAATTAATTAATATAATTGAGATAAAATCATCTATACTATATGGGTTAATCTCAGCTCCTCCATGAATTTTTTCAATTGAAATATATGCCTTAAATGCATTAAGTAAACTAGGTGTTGTTCCTCCATCACCTTCAATCATTTTTTCATTCAATATATTTGAAACATTATCAATAACTTCTTTATTCAAAGTCAATGAAAAAGCCTCAGTTTCATATCTCTCTCCAAAGGAAACTGTTCTGTGATGTTCATCTTTATACACGAGTTCAATTTGTCCATCTGCTCCATAGCTTCTAGAATTTGAGAATGTATACTCAATTACTTCTATCTTTTCATGCCAAAACATACCGTCTAATAATGAAGAATTTATCGGGTGTTTAATTCCTTCAGAATGTTTCAGATATATTTCCTCATCATTTTGATCTTCAATAGAGAATTTGGTATTACTTAACTTGAATGCACTTATTTCTTCTCCTTTTCCCGGCTCCGACCAAATCCATCTATTGTTGAATGTTTTGGGAATTCTGACCCTCTTTGCCTCCCAGTCATCTCCTCCTATTTCATCATAATTTTTGCTTTTACCTTCCTGCTCATCATAATCTGTAATTCTAGTTGTTTTCTTATCTAGAGTCAAATATTTATCGTATGCTTCTATAAGAACTAATTTTGATGGTGCCCAAACTCTAACTCCATTCTTTGCACCGGGGGGTGCTGGTAATGTTTCAGATTTTACCACTGTAAATCGATTTCCAACTCTGTTCAATTCCTTCATAGTCGCGATTAGAGTATTATCTGGACCTATTTTCAGAATCCCAGTTCTAGTTTTCAATTTTCTATGAGGTATTCTATGAGTCCATGTTCCAGGAATAAATGAAAAAAGTGCTTCATTGAGAGTAATTTGTTTTTGTGATAATTGTATTTTATTGGGTCTTTCAGGATCAATGTTTTCAACATCTAAATCAACTGATTTAGTATATGGGTTTTCAAATAACGTTTCAGGTTTCAAGAACCAAGTATCTTTCCTCGAGAATTCAATAGATGGTAAATTGCTGAGAATATCTGACAAATATGCCCGTTTGTCCGCCGAGTCATCCTCTCCACCAGCCACTTTTTCATTGATATTTAAGAAATCATCATATAATTTCACTATATTTGTGTTGTATCCTTTTTCTTCAAAAACGTTCAGGATATGAATAATTTTCTTTAGAAGATTGACTAAATCATCAAAATTCATTCCATCATAATATTCTAATTCTATTTCATTTAGCCTTTTTTCTAAGTTATCTTTGTAATTTTGGATATTCTCACTTTTCAATGCACCAATTTTTACATATGAAGAAATTTTAGTCAATAAATGGTAAATTTCTATATTCTTCTCAAAATATTTGGTAGGCTCAATTTTTTCGATAATTGTAATTATATTATCTTTAAATACTTCATAATCATCTAAAAATCTGTCATCAACTTCAATAATTTTTTCGACTGACACTCCATTAGGATATTTCCCCTCAGCCCTCCTAACGATAGCAAATAAGTCAATAATTCTCAAGTCATTATTATTTAATTTAGTGACTTTATACGTTGATTCTATAGGTTCTAATAATAATTTAATTTCCTTCACTACTTGATTAATTGCATCATTTATTATTTGTCCCCCACCTTCAAAAAGCCTAAGACGGTTCTTTGTAGCAACATGTATGTGGGCGATTAACTCATTTCTTCTTTTTTCTGTGCAGTCAATACACCCTTTAAGATTTGATGAGAGCTTATTTGTTTTGTTTTCAAGGTGGTCAGTTCTAATCCATTCTGGAAGTTCTGAATTTAAAGCTAACCATTCCCAAACAGATCCATAGGCACTACAGGCAAGTATTGCTAGATTATTATCCATCAAAGGAACAGGTTCCAACCTCCCCTCACTAACTAGTTTTCTTGGTTGCCGATAATAATGCATATCAACTGAATTCTGGCTCATTATGGTGATATTCATAGTGTCCAAATTAGTTTCTCTTCCTACTCTACCTGCTTTTTGCCTATATGATGCAATATTTCTTATTGCCTTAGTCATAACGCTTTCAGTCAACATTGGGATATCTACTCCAACTTCTAAACTTGGTGAAGCTAATACCATATCTACATGTAACGTTATGTCTTTCTCACTACCTGGTTTGGGACCTTCATCAAAAATATGTTTCACACTTTCTTCAAATATTATATCATCGAGATTATTACTTTTGTCAGACTTACCAGAAAAAACAGTGGATTTAATTGCTGAAGAATATGTATAGTATTGTTGTTGATTTGAGTTTTCAAGTTTTGGTATTTTAAATATTTTATGTATTTCAGATTTAGGGAACCACGAACAGGCACCTGATTGAAGCATTGGACAAAGTTCATGACTACCAATTAATTTTTTTTCAGTTTCACTAAAACAATCTGATTTAATTTTGAATGCTTTAAAAGCATCTTCTTCTTTGTGTGGATATCTATGCACTAATTTGCTTAATTCTAATAGATTATTAGGTTCAATTTCTCCCAGAACTACTCTATTTCCAGCCATACAATTATCGCAAATTGTTTCTATTTTTTCTTTTTCAAATAGATTGGTCAAATCAGATAATTTATCTCCTGGATGATCTTTATCATCTCCTCCTTTATTCGTTAATCTTCTTTGTAGAGGCTTATGAAATCTTAACGCGTATGGTATTTCTCTATTTTTCGCATACCAGTCCTCTATTTTCTGCTTATTAGGGTGCTTTTTACCAATATTTGAAATATTTCTTTTCGAATATTTACTTATTCTTTCGTTTTCTCTTAAATCATCATTCCATCTTCCCAGCATCTCTAAATTATCTGCAAAGCCAATTGATTTTTGCCGATTTGATATTTCTTCCTTGCTTATTTCTATTAGATTTCCTTCTTCGTCAATTCTTTCTGATAAATTGTGCCTTCTGTTATGAATTAATCTACTAGTGGCATTTACTAAAGAACCCAGAATACTCATTCCTGGATTCGGTTTCAAGAAAATATGATGATTTATTCCAGCTTGTTTTAATTCTTCTAATTTCGGTTCGATTACTCCTACTTCTTCTTTATTCAGTCCGAATAACTTTGATGCATGTTCATCAGGTCTAGCTATTGTAGCCGAAGCCCCAATCCAAAAAACTTCTTTCTTAGTTGTCGCTGATAATCGTGATAATAGGTAACTAGACATCCCTCCAGAAACTCCAGATGAAAGATGAATCTCATCGAGAACTATAGTTGAAAGATGTTTAGATAATTTCCTTATAAATTCAGGTCTTACCATCCTTCTTTTCAATGTCTCATAAGTTGTAATAATAATTGGTATAGGTTTACTATATGTGCCATACTTTTCAACAACTCCCGAAGTGACAGCACCTTCTGTATAGAACCGATTTCGATAATGTTCAAGCCAGACCTCAGGTGAAGAACTATTACCATTTGAATCAGTCATGTAACTTGCTATCTTAGAAATTTCTTCATGTTGATCAATTGCTAACTGGGTTCTTGGATAAATAAATATTGATGTTGTTTTCCAGTCATCATTACTAATACCATCTAATATTGATTTACGTGCTTCAATCAATGTTGCAATCGTGAAGCCGATTGTTTTCCCTGAACCAACTCCTGCGGTAAGTACCTGTGCCTTAAATGGGTTTTTTACATCATATTTTGATTCTAAGATTTTAACTGTACAGTTTAATTGAAATTCTGAAAATTTGACATCATTTTCCCAATCTCCATCAAATTCATCAGCAATTTTTTTTGCTACTGCTTCACAGACTTCCTTTGTAGCAGTTCTCAGATTTAAACCTTCATTACCAGGAGAAATTTCTGTTACTTTCTTCAGTATAACATCTCTAAATTCTGTAGAAGAAACTACTCTCTCAGGAATTTTCTTATCTTCAACCAACCATCTGGTTGCGTTCACACCAGGTCTTCCTCTGTGCCAATATTCATACCCGTGTCCAAGTATTCTGACAATTTCTCCAACACGTGAAATATATTTTTCCGGATTTTCTTCATCTCCAGGGATTCTCATCATCTGTCTTTCATCGACTAACCAATCTATCATACTGAGAAAATTTTCTTTTTGATTTTCATCCAAAGCTACTGATTGATATAGCTCTTCTAGAGTCCAAATAGAATCACTAATGTCTCTTTTTTGACTTCCTGGGCCCGAAATCTTCCCTGATTCAAATTGATATAATTGCTTCAAGAGAGGTAACCATGTATTAGCATTATTTCTTGGAACCTTTACATATCCAAGATTATTTCTCTTCTCTGAAATTACCACATCAAACACCTTTAATCATTTACTATCTATTTTATTACTGACATACTCTCTAAATTTTAATACTATTTTTTTACGATGCTCTTCATCTAAGAATGATAAATTCTTAACATCGCCCCATTTTGGAGAATTATCCGACTCATCGTCTAATAATTTATCTAAGTCCAATTCATTTTTTTCTTTCCTTTCGTACACACTGACTGCTATTTCAGTATCCATAATATGATCTAAATTTACTTCTTTTTGTTGTTTAAATCTCTCTACAATCTTATCGCTATCCAAAGGTTTATTCTCTCCCTCCATAATAAAGTAAAGTTTTACACAATGCCTTTCTAATAATTTACTATGGCTAGGACAGAGATACAGCCATGTTCCTACTGAACGGTCATCAAAACTCCCCGACCTACTTAGTCCACCCTTTTTACCCCAAATCTTCTTTCGAGACTCTTGAGAATCAGTACTTCCCGGGCCATCGGGAGTCAGTCTTCCACAAATCTGACATCCATCTTCTGAATACCAATTTTTAAGTTGATTAATACTTTCTCTTTCATTTGGATTCAATACCAAAGGGCCAATACTTTCTATTCCTTTAAGATTTTCAAAATCTTCAATTTGAGACCATTCTCGAGGGTCTTCTTCTTCTAAGAGGCTTCTTAATATTACTAAAATTTCTTCATTAATTTTCGAATTATTTTCTATACTCAAAGCGTTTTCGAGATAATTTCTTGCCTCTTCTCTTTTACCTTTGTAATCATCTGCGTTGTCTAATCCAAGTCGTACTTCTAGTCCCGTTTTTATTACTTCTGTAAGAAATTTATTTTTATTATTATAATTAGAAAAATATCCTGGATTATATGTACATTCTATCTTAGGCCATATCACTGCTTCTTCTATAAATATAGAATTAATTATCCATGGCTTTTCTGACTTCCCTTCAATCTCGAAGTCGAGAAGTTTCAATGTATTCCTGAGTGCGACATCTGTCTTTTTTACTCTAATCTTTTCAATGAATTTCAATGGGTTGTCATTATCTTTATCCCCAAGATTCATTTTATGACTCAGAGCCCGGAAAATATCTTTGAAATATTTTTCAACATCAAGTGATGGAGATAAATCATTATCTTTAATCTCTTTTAACTTCGCCTCAATCATACTTTCTGTAATGATTTTGAATTTGTTCTTATGTTCTAAATTAGAATTATATTTTCTAATATTCTCATAGAAATCTGACCCTTCTGCATCGGAAAATATGACCTTTAACCCCTTCTTCTTAAATTTCTCAATTTTGGAATCCTTTGGGCTAATTCCTTCCAATAAGCAGATATTCGAGTTAATTTTAGGTATCTCTAACTTCAATTCTTCTCCGTCCCAATATGGTATAGGTGCAATAATTTCTGAATCCTCATGCCAAAAAATATCATCTATAATTTCACACCATTTTACTGCAACCTCATATGTAATTTCTTGGCCAAATATTTCTTTTGGTATTTTCTTAATCATTCTTAATTTTTCTTCAGATAATTCAGGTCTGGATTTTTGTCCCAGGGTCGTCCAATTTAGTACTCCATTCTGAGTAAGAAGTCTTTCTAATTTTGAATTTCTATTACCTAAATATTTAGCCATCTTAGATAAGTTATAAATTAAATTGCTATTATTTTCATAATCATTTAACGAATCCTCATCTTCAGTAACAATAATCTCACTTAATTTTAGTAGTTTATTCTTGTAAACTATGTAGATACAGGTATTTTTAGAGAAATCATAAGCTAACTCTTCTTCATTATCCAATAGATTCTTCCATTGTTCTTTCAATATACTCGCCACAGTAACCGCTTCGAAATCATCATTACCTCTGTAAATATCACAGTATCTGGAGAGTAATAGTATCATTTTCTTAGGATTATTTTTAGATTTCAAGCACCCAAGCATTTCTAAAAATTTAGTAGTTTCTTTTCCAAGCTTTTCAATGTTGATACAGGAAGTAATATCTTCATTTAGATTTTTCAAATAACTATACTCTTTTGCGTTGACTAGTAATGGTCTTTCATCAGACACTCCCGACGATAATGGGCCAAGATATAGCCACTTTTTCTCATTTGTATCATAGAATTTTAGTGAATAATTCTTATCTAAATATTCTTCAGGAATTTCTACTAATTTTTGAGAAAGGAAACGGTAGTAACTTTCCGACAGAGGTTCTGATTTATCTTTTGAAGGAATATAATTCTGAGAGCTTTCAACCAGTGCTAGAAATAGCCTATTTGCATCATGGGAATCTCTAATTCCTATGTCGCCAGCAAAGTTTTTATTAGAATTAATACTCTCTATTAACCAATTTATATCATCTTCTTTAAAGTATTCATATTCAGAAATATGCTTATTATCCCATGTACTTTGATTCCGCCATCTTTCAGTAACCTCCGCCCATTCTGAATTAATAGGGGCTGGAAATTTCCCCCACGAAACATAGTTCTCCTCAAAACCAATTTGTTTTCCTAGAGGTATCCACTTTTTCTGGGAAAAATACTGGTCTTCAATAGGTATTATCTCTTCATTCCTCATCAAGTAGATGGCTAAATTAGCTAATTCTAGATTTTTCACTTCAATTTTCTTGAAGGCCGCCTCTGTAAGCTCTTTGATTTTCTTTTCTATATGGAGCCATTCAATATTCTTTTTTACACCAATGTAGGGGTGCTCCATCCAATTGTTTCTTTCTCTGCTATCTTCGATTAATTCCGGATGAGGAATAAGGAATTCCTTATCTTTGGTATTGATAACTTCCATTAATTGTTCATCAGAATATAATATAAATTCTCTCCCCCTACTCCAATTATTATTCGAGTCATATATTATATTCGCACTAGCTTGAGACATTGAATCATCTGTTTTCGACCCCCATTCTCCCTTCTTAGCATCATAGCTTTCAAGTAAATATTCTTTAATCCAGTTTAGAAAAATTTTCTTTGTTTCATGTAATTTCATATCATCATCATCTTGTAACCAATTACTTAGCTCCAAATCATCAAACAGGCTTTCTTGATTAGATGGATTCTTTTTGGCTAAATACCTTGCAATTTGAGTATTATTGAACTCCCAACCATAATCCTCTACTAGAGAGAAAATAATCTTATTTTCTACGACTTCGAGAGGTTTTGTTTTGATATTAGTTTTTCCATAAATAGCTGATCTATCATATTTTGCAGGTAGATTCCAATCTACAATTCTGCGTTCTTTAATCTCTCCCTGACAATTCTCATCTCGACAATTGGATACATCATCGAGAAATGTAGCTACATAATTTTTACCACATACACAAACATTCACAAAATTATCTGGTCTGAGAAATATCTCTTCTCCTCTCTTACAAGGAATATAATTATAATTAATTCTATGCGTATCATCTAACTTATTTGATTTTATCAGTTGTGAAGAAATTTTGATTAAGTTTTCAACTTCTTTATTTCTTTCTGTGAATACTCTATCTCCATATTTTTCGTCTAATATCTTTAAACAATCTTCGATTGTAAATTCTCCAACCTCAATCCAATTAATTTTCGGATGTATCTCCCTATTTTCTTCTAAAATTAGATTCAAATTACTGAAAATCTTTGGAACTTTCTTGAAATACTTTAGATTTCTTAATTCACCATTCGCGTCAGGAAAAATCTCCGCATCGGTTTCTTTATCGAATTCAATAATAATCTCGATTAAACTAAGGTAATCTTCTACATTATATCCCGTCAAATCAATTTTCTTGAGATTTTCTAGTATGATTTTCTTAAGTTCTTCATTGAAATTAGACGACCAAATTTTCTGTTTCCCAGCATCATTTTCTCTGAGTTTTCTGAATAAGTATGCTTTATCTCCAAATAGATAATCATGTGTTTCCTTTGTCATAACCGATAAATCTAATCTCTGTAGTATTTCAGCTAATTTTTCATTATATATCTGATTTTTATCAGTAGGGATAATTATTTCTTCTAAACCGACCAATCGATTATCCCTGTCAATCAACCATTTTTCTTTAGTATAGTCAAAATAATCTTCTTCAGATTCCTCTCCTCCCAAAAAAAGTTCTTCATCTGGCCATTTGTCTGGAGCAATACCCATTGATGAAAACCACTCATCAGGCTTAGCCATAGTTGATTGTAGAAGGAATATTTCTGAAGGCTCCACAACTTCTTCAGAAATCTCTCTTAGCATTTGACTATGTAGCCAAAAAGATGTTTTTGCAGCACAAATATTCCATCCTGTAGTAGTTTCATTATGTTCAACCAGCCTTCTAGTCTGTTGAACATAAAAATCCGCACTTATCATAAATCGATTATTACTAGTAACGGCTAATGGCAAAATACTGTTCAGTAATGTTTTCCCTTTATGGCGCAGTTTTTCTAAGTCATCACTAATGTCATTTATTGGAATGTGAATATGAACAATGGGTGTCCGATCTTCTCTCCAATCATCTTCTTTCCCTTTTTTCCTTGGACAACCTCCGTAACAAGAAGAATGCGAATTACAAATATGATAAATTTCTTTTCCTTTTGTTATTTTCCAAGAAGAAACTTGTTCTCCAGTATCAATATTCCCTTTCCTACCTTGGGTATACTCAGTCCCAAAGATAGGGCTCCATCCATGAAATAATTTCCATTGATTTTGGTTCAAGGATTTTTTCTTTTCTAAATTTATAATCTTAACTAGATCTCTAGATTTTATATCATTTATATTATCTATAATTGATTTCGTTTGAAATGAATAGGAGTTGATTGAAATATCTACAATTTCTGTTTTATATTTTGAAAATCCTGAATAGTGCGCTCCAGTTATTCTATATTCATCAGTTGGATATGCCTTTTCTCTAATAATTTCTACTGTCTTAGATTCTTTTTCATCAAGCCAGAATAATTTTAATTCCAATACTGATTTACAAAATTGTATCATTAAAGGGCCGTAATTAACACAGTCATCAAAGAATTTAGCCCTAGAATCTTTATCCCATTGAGTGAAGACATCTTGTGAAAATATACTCTCCAGATTTTTGGAGAACTTCTTGTTTCCTTTCTTCTTTCGCCAATCTACTTTGAACAGAACCCCTCTCATTTCTTCATTATTATTGGGATAGAATGGACTTTCCAACTCTATTAAATCTGAGTCTCCAGATTTATCCCAAGTATCTATAACATCTGCTGGGTTCTCAAGTTTTTCGGGATTTGATCGGAAACTCCAATTTTCTTCATATTTTCTTTCCCACCAATGCATTTCAAATTGATTCCCTATACAATAGACTAGCTCGAAACCAGTCCCATGCCTTCCAACAGTATCATCCTCATCTGCTTTATTACCTCCTTTAACTGAACAAATATTGCATAAATCTCCTTTTACTGGCTTAAGTAATCCCTCATCAATCTCTTCATATTCAGCATGGTAATTGAAAGTAGTTCCATTATTACTAATGTAAATTGACTTTTCACTAAAAACTACACATACTTCTGTAGCCTTCCTATCATCCGCATTCTGGATTATTTCTTTTATGAAAGGGATTCCTTCTGGCTCAACATCATTTCTTGAATCTGTTAATTGTGTTTTCCTATCTTCAAAGAATGATGTAGACTGTATTGCAGCAACCGAATATTGGTGAGTGAAGTGACAGGAATCGCACTTCCATTTAATTTTTCTTTCGTCCTCATAAATTCTTTTCCCATCTTCACATTCAGGGTTAGGGCATTTAGTCAAATCATTCCCCACCCACAAACGTCGCCAACCGCGTTGATTCAACATGAACCTCTAGAGTTGTTAAATCTGTTTCCGCCATATTCTTAGAATGATTAGCATCATTTCTTAATTTTCGTACTTTTTCTTCATCTTCCCCTGATTCTTCTAATCTTTTTGCAATTGCCATTTTTCTTCGATATATAGCCATAAGTTCATTTTTCTTCCATCGCTGTTCACTATATATTTCCTTTTCAACAAGACGTTCAATTATTTCTTCCGAACTATTGAAGTTGATATTTTCCTCTCCCAAATTTAATTTTTTCCCCTCTAGTTTTTTCAACATTTTAAGATATTCATCAGGCTTCAATTCTTTGATTTGATTATTCTTTTCTTGGAGAACTATATGTTTTGTAGAAATTTTCTTACCTTCAATTACATAAAAATGTAAAATTCCAATTTCTTCGTCACAATTAATTATCTCCCTTTCTATCACTGGAGATGCTTGGAAGGTTAATTTTTCAATCATTGAAGGGAAAAATCTTCCCTTTATTGAACCATTTTCTTTTATTGGGATTGTGATAGATAAATCTTGCGAATTGAGATAATATTTCAAATCCTTCATTAACTCTTGTTCTTCATTTTTCGGACAAATTCGTACTAAAAATTCCATCCATTGTCTGAGTTTCTCTTTACTCTTGAATTTGAATTTAATAGTATCTTCTTCGTCTCTATTTAATTCATCTGCAGATATTATGACTTTAATCATATTTTTCATTATCTTACTAATTAGATTCGATGAAATTGGTTCTTTTTTTCTCAATTCATCTGGCAAATCTTTATCATTAAATTTATCAAATTCTAAGATTTTAATCTCCTCGATATACATTTTTTCCATGGCTTCCCTCATTTCCGAGTCTACACCTCCATGATTATTAGAATATACGAAATTTTCGGGGGTAATCGGTCTCATATTACCAACAACTGATTCGAAATCCTCTATCTTGTCATTCATCATACTTAAGAATCGATGATCAGCAGAATTTCGTATAATAATATATCTAATTTCTATGGAATCAGATTCCTGACCAATCCTATCAATCCTTCCAATTCTTTGCTCTACCTTCTGTGGATTTTTTGGCAAATCATAGTGAATA
>Ga0055584_100004435_pt1 | contig 13791 bp, 7 predicted proteins | sample OSDHelmetaG_FD_58716 | JGI IMG/M metagenome (GOLD analysis project Ga0055584, IMG submission 58716) | Pelagic marine sediment microbial communities from the LTER site Helgoland, North Sea, for post-phytoplankton bloom and carbon turnover... | ecosystem: Environmental > Aquatic > Marine >... | reverse complement strand
ACATGAAAACCTGGCAAAGAGAACCCGAACTCCTAGCGGCACTCGATCGCGCCGTCCCCGAAATCTTAACTTCGCAAAAAGACAGCGGCCAATTCGGCAGCGAGCCCTGGATCAGCATCGACCAAAACGTGCTCTTAGCGCTAGCGGCGGCCTGGACCCTAAAAGACAGCACCCACTACCAAAGCGAAGTGCTGCTTCGCGCCATCGAGCGCGGCGGTTATGCCCTGCAAGACGCGCAGGACGAAACGGGCATGGTCATCTTCCGCAAAAAGGACCACTCGACTTGGGGCCCCATCTACATGCCCTGGGTCTATAGCCGCATGATGCGTGCCTATTATATAATGAGAGAGGCGATGAGCGATGAGGCGCAAGACCGGTGGAATGAAACGCTCTTGCTCGCCTACGACGGCATCGCGCGCACGGCGCTCGACCGCGTGCACAATATTCCCACGCACCACGCCATGGGGCTCTACTGCGCCGGCAAGGTCTTTGACCGCGAAGACTGGCAAGAACAGGCGCGCGATTTTCTCCATCGGGTAGTCGATGCGCAGGCCGATGCCGGCTGGTGGGCCGAACACAAGGGCCCCGTCGTCGCCTACAACCTCGTCTACGCAGAATCGCTTGGCGTGTATTATACCATGTCCGGCGACGAGAAGGTGCTCGACGCCCTAACGCGCGCCGCCCATTACCACGCCGCCTGCGTCTATCCCGACGGTAGTCTGCTCGAAACTATCGACGGCCGCAACCCCCATCACGACGGCGTGCGCTTAGGCAATGTAGGTTTTGCGCACACGCCTGCGGGCCGAGGTTTCCTCGCCCAACAGCACGCCCTCTTTGCCAAAGAGGGCAGCACCTTCGACGCCGACTACGCCGCCCACATGCTGCTCTACGGTGCCGACGGCGAACTCGTCGAAACGGCCGCCGCCCAGAACGAGCATACGAGTCGCATCGGCGACGAGGCGCTCGTCGTGCGGCGGCGGCCCTGGTTTTATGCCCTCTCCGCTTTTACGGCGGAAATCCCACAGAATCGCTTCGGCCAAGATCGACAGAGCTTTGCCAGTATCTACCACGACGACGTCGGCCTCATCGCCGGGGGCGGCAATACAAAACTCCAGCCCCTGTGGAGCAGCTTTACGGTCGGCGACACCGCGCTGCTTTCCCATAAGTCTGGCGAAGAAGAGCCCGACTTTAACCCGCCGGAGGGATTAATACACATACCCGACAGCGCCGAACTCTTAGACAGCGCAGAAGCAGCGGTGCAACTCAACTATGCCGAAACGCCGTGCCGCATTAGCCTGAATCCCACAGGGGATCGAGAACTAAAGATTGCGTTAGCCGTCACGGCGCCGACACAGCAACTCGTCACGGCGCATATAACATTGATCGCCCATATTGGACAGCCCCTACACAGCGACGTCGGCCACTGCGAAGCCCTCGGCGAAGAAGCTCTCGACTGGCCCGATCCCGAATGGATCGAACACGCTGGCTGGAAGTTGAGTATACCGCATGGCGGACGGGTCTACTGGCCTGTGCGCCCACACAACCCCTATCGCAAAGACGGTGCGGCCATGATAGAAGAAGCACGCTTAGTTGTCGCACTGCCCTTTGGCGATATAAAAGAACATGTGCTCGATCTGAGCATTGTATAAAAGCGCGGCGACGGCTTTGAAATAGATCTATGGCTATAGTGGGGTGGGAATTACGGCGTTCAAAATACTGCGTAGGGCTCTGATTCGATCGGCACAAAATCGCTAGGCGGATACTTGGCCAATACGGCATCGCGGAGATAGGCCCGTTGGCGTTGTGCAGGAGACACCACTGATCTTTGGCGCGCTAATTCGTCGAGTCGTTAAGGCCGTGGCTTAGTAGGCCACGGAAAGCGAATGCAGCGCCGTGTCCTCGCCGGACTGCGCGCCTAGGTCTATCCGAAACAAGTACAGACCCGGTGCCACCACTTGGCCCGCCGCATCGCGGCCCGACCAACTAAAGCGCCGCGCCAAACCATCGGCCTCAGCGCTCAGCTCCGTCACGACTCGCCCCGACAAATCGAAGATCTCAATCTTGGGCACGGCATCCGTCGCCTTCAGCACGATGAAGCGCACTTCTATAGCGTCGTTAACACCGTCTCCATTGGGCGTGACAACGGGCGACGAAAAGGACAAGTCGCCAATCAAGTGGCCGCTGGCGGGCAGATCGGGTAGCATGACCAGATTGGAACGACGTGCAGCCGGCTCTACCGACTGCCACAGGCCGGGCCGTTCGCTCTGCCCCAAATCTAGCGCAAAGACCGTGGCATTTTCTACCAGCCGCGCGTTGAACTGAACCTGCACAGAATCCTGCGTAACCGAGTTGGGCAACCGCACCAACAGCGAATCCCCCAACTGCTCGACACCAACAGGTGCCACGGACACCCCGCCAATGCTCAGCTCGACATCGTTAGTCTCCACGCGGCCCGGCACCGTAAAACGCAGTACGTCGAAACCCGAATCACCCGTTTCCATACTCGGCCACAGCGTATAGGTAAAACGCGTGTCTTCGTTGGGACGGGTCGCGCGCGGAGCGATACTGCCCAGCGCGCCCTGCACTAGCGCATCCTCGTATTCGATCGACAGCATATCTACGCTCGGTGCAAAGTCGGGGTCCGTAGTAGACATAATCATTTCTAACTGTACAAAACGACGCGGGCTCTCCGACTTAAAAGGTTCGCCGGAAAGTTTGTACTCGTTGCTCCATGCGCCCCAGTCTTCCCCCACGACCAGCGATGTGTCTACAGGGCCGCGCAGCACGGCGGGCGAACTCTTCCACTTGTCTTCAGTAACGGCCTCGCCCTTTCTGTCGTAGAACGTGTAAAACTCGGCCAACGCGTTGCCCGAACGCGAGCGCAACTGTAGCTCTGTGCCCGCGGGCAAAGCGGCATCCCAATGCAGCGCCTTGATTACTTTTGGGCGACCGTCCCCCGCTTCTGTGCCCAGGTCGATAAAGCTCGACTTCACCTTTACCTCGGCCGGATATCCCGGCGAAAACATCATCAGCTCGGGCCATTTGGTCGACCACCCCCAGCCGCCGACGTGTAGGGCGCGCCAGAACAAATAGCGTATTTTGCGCGGCCTAAAGTGGTAGCGCAAATAGGCTAGGCCATCGTCGTTGGGCCGGTCGTGGATCAGCAATTCGTCGTAGTCGAGCGCCTGTGGCACGGGCAGCGTCGTCTGCAGCGATTCGCGGCCCTCCGAAAATAGAATCTGATGGCCACTGCCCGTTAAGCCGTTGACGATATACCCCAGCGAACCCTCGTCCGGGCTGAAGGCGTAGAGGAAAATATCGTCGATAAAGAACACCGCCCCCAGGTCTACCCCAAACCACAGACCAGCCTCCTCCCAGCCGCTGATCGTACCGCCGCCGCCGCCGAGCCCCGTAATCACGCTCCTCGTATTCATATCGCCGTCAAAAAGAAACGGCGCACCGGCCACGCCCAGACCGGCGGCAAAACTGCCGCGCTCCAGCGTGCCCAACGAGATATTATCACCGATGCCAACGACCTCGATTTCGGCCAGCGCCGCGTCCGCATTTTTCTCTTCCACTAGAATGCGAATGCGCTGGAAGAGCTTGTAGCGGTTGAGCTCTTCGCGATCTACGTCTAAGCCCGAGTCGAGCACCAGCACGCTGTCTTTAGTCGTGTAGGAAAGCGGAATCGTTATAACGGTTTCACTATTGGGTTTAGTCGTGCGAAAAATCGGCTCGTACTGGAAGCTGTCTGCTGACGGGGTTAGCAGCAGACCTGTCGCCGCGTAGACCGTAAACTGGCGAATGGGCCGCGCCCCTTCCTGGTCGGGAAAATGCAGGCGCAGCTCTTTGGCCAGCACCGCTCGCCCGAGGTCTATCTCAATAGCCCAGTCCTGTACCGCATCGGCCTGGCTGGGCTGCCAGTAGGTGGACCGATCGCCGTCGATGACCCGGTCCGCCGTCGACGGGTTGCTCAACGCCTCCCACACTCCCCCCGAGACCACGTCGCGCGTCACGCTCTTGTAGGAGAACTGATCCGCATCGGCCACTACATCTACATCTTTGTGGAACTGCTTTAGCTCTAATCGGCCCGTCTCACTAAATTCGACCAGACCAAAAGGCGAATCCCAACTCTCCCACGAGGCCCGATCGCCAAAAGTGAGCATTTCGGCATCGGCGACCTGTGCCAGCGACAGCGCCAGCAGGCCACATAGTATTCCTCGAATGATCATCTTCTTCGCCTCCACTTCAGTATGCGATGCCCAGCGGGCTTACCTTTAAGTTTTCTGATTGCTCCGACTGCACCCCCACGGCCAACAAGTACATGCCCGGCGCCAGCAGGTAACCATTCTCGTCGCGGCCGTCCCAGCGCACCGTCTGCGTGCCCGAGCGCTGCGCGCCCACTTGTACGGCGGCCACTTGTTGCCCGGCGAGCGAGTAGACGCTCAGTTCCACCGAGACTTGTTCGGGAAGCCCGAAGAGCGAATAGCTGACGGCTAGCTCATCGTGTACACCGTCCCCATTCGGCGTCATGACCGGGGTAGAAAAGACCAGATCCTGCACCAATTCGGGCGCCTTGGCACCACGGCTGAGCACGCGCAGACTGTTGGTGGAGATCTCCTCGCTAACATCGCCAGCAATAATGGGCTGCGGCAGCGTCTCCTGCTCCCGATCCACTATTTCACCTTCAAAACTGGTGGCCAGATCGAAGACCTCGGCACCGAAAACCAGACGCATGGGTTCGTTGTTGTCACGCGTCATGCGCTCGGGCAAGAGCAGCGTCAATCCGCTGACGCCTTCGACTACCTCTCGAGGCTCTACCTGCACACCCCCCAACTCCAGCGATTTGAAACTCGTGCGACCCCCCGTGCGAATGCGTAGCTCATCAAAACCCAGCTGGCCCGCTCCGGTAAATTCGGCAGCCAGCTCATAAACAAAATCCGTCATCTCGCCCAACTCCACTTCCGCATACCCCTTGATGGGCTGGGGCAGATCGAGACGCGCCACCTCGCCAAAGACTTCGCGAGCGAGTAGGGGGGCCTGCTCGACCCACAGCGAATCCAAGCGCACATAGTCGGTAAAAACGGAGCTCTCAAACGAGACCTTAAACTGTATAAAGGCACCGCTGCGCAATTGGATCGGCTGACCCGACTCCGTGAAGGGAGTCGACCAGAAAGTCCAGTTCTCGTCGTCGTAAGAGACAGAGGCGCGAATGCCGGGACGCGCCGCCCGCACCACGTATTCGCAGGTGGTACAGCGCTTGACCCAGCGCGGCCGCAGATCATCGTAATAGCGCTCGCGCGAGACGACTTTTTCCTGCCCCGTGACGATGTACTCGTGAAAAATATCGGGGTCATCGTCACGCCCAGTGCGCACCTCGATGCTGACCTTAGCGTTGACGTCTTCCATCTCCGTCGGCACGCCGTTTATCACGCGGATCGGCGTGGCCTTAAAGAACAGCCGTCCGAAATTCTGCTCGAGACCCAGGTTGATCAAGCGCGTCTTGTAGAGCGAGCGCTTGGGCACTCCTTCGCCAAAGAGCTCGAAGTCGGCGATAGTGCCCCGGAGCGCAATGGCGAGATTATTGCCCCCCGCCGAGGTCTGCGCTTCTTCATCGAGCTTCGTCAGCTTGGGCGCGTAGCGAATAAAACGTACGTATTGCTGTGGAAAATCGATGAGCACTCGCGGTGCGAAATTTTCGCGCGTTTCGTAGATGATATGTTCTAAAGTCGGCACCGCCCCTACCGGACCGACATTAGAGCCGCCTGCGGGCACGTTGAGGAGCTCGCTGGTCTCCTCTTGTACCGAGACCTGAAAGGCCGGCACGAAGTCTTCGACCAACAGCGAGCCATCGGCGCGAATGCCGTTCGGAGGCGTAAAAAAGCCGAATTGCCGCGCCGGCATCGGCACCGCTAAATCGAGTGTGAGAAACTGTTTTTCAATGAGATCGGCGATGGCCGTGCTATAGGTCGTACTGTCCTGGTCGACGAGCAAAATGCCGCTCTCCGTCGGGTTCGAACGACCGTCGTCCCACTTCCAAACGCGCGGCGACTCCCCGTCTACAAAACCCGGTTCGCCCTGCAGATTGGGCTGGCGGAACACCGACCAATTTTTCAGCAGAGATATAATATTGACGTCGGGCGTGAGGTATATGGGTTTAATCGCGCCATCGGCAAAATCGATCATGACGTCGACGGTATCTTGACCGGCCCACGGCAGACCGCTGCCACCCAATTGCCACGTGGCAATCTGAGCCGGAGCTGGAGCACTATAACACAGGAATAACACAGCAACCCATAAACAACGATTTAACCTAGATACCATTTTTCCTTCTCCCCGCTTATGAGCCAGCGGAAAACAAATTAAAAGACATTTTGTAATTGTAATACTTGTAGATATTTAAACCAAATACTATTAGTCCTACTTACCATGTATATACGCGGGCGAGCGCGGTACTGCAATCCGCTTTATAAACCCATAAACGTCGCGGCCTCCACCCGCTGCCCGCCGCGCTGCGCCGAGTCCCAGGCGGCTAATACTGGCCCCAGCGAATAGAGCGCATCGCGGTAATCGCTCAGCAGGGCGCGCCCGTCCCTCCTGTGCACGGCATCGACAAAGACCCGGTCCTGCTCCAACCAGGGGTCGAACGCGTCGGCCTCGTAGATCGTTTCGCCATCGACAACCACGCGCTCATAACCGTGTAGCGCTAGCGTGCCCTCTGCGCAGTAGATCGTAAACCACGGCTCTCCTCCGGGCATGCCCTGCCCGCCGATTCTTTTACCTCCCGCAGACAGAAAGGACAACACCGCCGTCGCACCGCCATTAAACGCGTAGTGTATTGACGAGGACAACGGCAGCACGTAGGGCTCCGGCTGGTGGTAAAAGGCCTGTGCAAACTCCACGTCGAGCCCCGTCATAAAGCGCAGGTAATCCGTCGCATGCACGCCCCAATCCAGCGCTGTCCCCCCCGATTTGTCCACGTCGTCCCACCAACTCTTGTGCTCCGTGCCCGGCATGCCCCCTATGTTCTGAAAGCGCATATGCACAATCGTTTTGTCGGCGAGCCACTTCTTGGCCTCCTGAAAAAGCGGCCGGTAGCGCTCGCGCACACCTACCGTACTAATGACCTTCGCCTCGGCAATAGCGTGCTCAATCCGGCGCCCCAACTCCATATCGAGCACCTGCGGTTTCTCGCTAAAAATGTGAATCCCCCGTCGAGCTGCCGCGATCTCTACGTCGTTTCTGGCAAAGGCCGGCACGATGGAATAGAGCGCGTCAATAGACTCTTTCTCCAACATCTCATGTGCATCCGCATAGGCGCGCGCCCCAGCGCACTGCGCCGCCGCCTTCTCCAGCGCCTCGGCGTTGACATCGCTCAGCGCGACGACTTCGGCTCCCGCCTGTAGCACATTGGGCAAACGCGTCTTCTGGGCAAAACTGCCGCAGCCGTAAAAGGCTATCCGCACGTTCTCCGTCGTCATATATCCTCTCTTCTATAAAGGAGAAACATCCAATAAATATTCCTCTCCACGATGCTCTTTAATCCACGTCTTCAACGGCACATCCGCATCCGTCGGCTGCCACCACCCTTTAATATCCACTCCATCGCCCAAGAGCTGACGCCGGATCGGATCGCATTTGGCCAGCACCTCTTCGGGCATATTATTGTAGTCTAAACCGCGCAGCCAGCGATAGCTATAGCCGATAAAAATCACTTTGCGCGTCACACTCGATGTGTTAAAACCACGCGCGTGCCACATGCGCCGATCAAAGAGCACGGCCGTGCCCGGCGCCACCTCGACGTGCAGGGGATTATCGAGCATTTCCTGCGACGGTTTTTCATCGAATTTATGGCTGCCGGGAACAATGCGCATCGCGCCGCTATTGGCAACGCGCGTATCGCTAAACCAAAAACTGGTCTTGTACGAAAGCCGAGGGTGAGGGCGCTCCATCTCGCGCACCGGCCGGCCGCCGTCCTGGTGCCAGCCGCCCAATTGCACCTCCGCCCCTTCTGGCTCGGGCGGGTAGACGATCAAATGTGAAATATAGTGCTGCACGTTCCACCCGAGAATATCCCAAACCAACGGAAAGGTCTTGGCGTTATCGAGCAGCTCTAAGAACGAGTCGTCTTCGACAATCGTGCGAAACTTCGTCATCGTCTGTTCCGGTTTTAAATCCTTCGCCTCGCGCTCGCATGCGTCTATGCGGTCGATCGCCTCCGTCATAGTCTGTACCTCCTCGGGCGAAAGGGCGTCCTCGACGACGAGATAACCCTCCTCGTCAAATTGGCGCAGCTGCTCTTTCGTGGCACAGTGGTCAAGCCAGTTTTTCTCCATGATGATACACCTCTTTTTAAATACCTTTTTTTGACGCCAACGAGCTCTACTGCAATGCTAAAAAAAACAGAGCTTAGCGACAAACTAAGCTCCGTTCTTATATCTTTTCGACTCTTTGTGTTATTTTCAGAAACCTATCACTAATTGCCCCACCGTCGAATTGGCCGCCGCGCTATTTACCTGATACTCAAGACGCACCTGACAAGCATCAATCACGCGCCAACCGATGCCGGAACTAATGCGCTTAGTCTCTTCGTTGCCAAGTTCCAGAAGGCCATAGCGGCCCACGGCAAAATAACGGCCGAAATGCCACACCCCCTGTGCGTAGAAACCCCGCGAGTCGCGCTGCTTTTCTAGGCGACGATAAATATATTCGCCCTTGGCCGCAAAGGCACCGAGTGTAACTTCGGCGTCGAAACCCAACAGATCTGAATCGAGTCGTTCCCTATCATCAAAAAAACCAGCCAACGAAACGCCCAGCTCTACTCCCTCGCCAGCGCGCAGCCCAAACCGCCCGCCCGCGGCCATTTCAGCAGCGCCAACATCGGCACCGTTGACGAGATACGCGACCCAATGAGTGCGGCGCGTTTCTACATAGCCCTGCACGCCGTAATCGTTCCACGCACCGTGCGCACCTTCGACGATTAGAGGCGCCGAAATGAGCAGGCGGTCGATAGAGGGATAAACGTGCCAGTCGATGCCAAAGGGCACATCGAATTGGCCGACTACAACCCCCATCGACTGTATATTTTGGCTCGTATAAAAATGATCTTCACCATGCCCCAACAAGCGAAAGTTCGTCGTAAAAGCACCCAGACCAAATCCCTCTTCGTCGTAGGCAATGGCCATATCCACGCCCAAACGCGGATCGACGGCCGCGCTCAAATCCACTTCTACTTGGCCGATCTGGTAACGCCCCGCCGTCCCGTTGTGCCGACTGCGCACGTTGCAAAAATCACCGAAGCCGCTGATTTCTAGCGCAGAAAGGCTCGTTGGGATCTGTGCTGGAGGCTGTACTCCCTGCTCAATAACACCGCGCAATTCGCCCATCAGAGCACCGAGCTCGACGGCTAAAAGCCGCACATCACTGCCCTCTTCGCGCGCGCCACTTTCGAGATGATCTATTGCAGTAGAAGTCTGCACCACTTGCTGTTGTAACGCGCCAAAACGTCGGTCCAACTCCGCGAGATCATCGGTGCGCTGGCGCAGACTATCGATCCCGCGCTGCAGGTCCTCTAAGCCTGCAGCGTTAGGGTTGGGCGCTGTTTCGATTTGATTTAAGTGCTGCTCGACTGTCTCTAAGCGCTCGATCAGCGCAGCGAAACCCTGAGCCATTAGACTCGTCGAAAACCAGAGGCACAGCACGACGCCACATAATAGACGTTTCATGAGTCAAAACTCCTGCAGCGTTTTCTCATCCGCATCGTCGAGAGGTATGATTGCATCCGCATTCGCCTTTTTCCCCTGCGTTTGCTCGTCGTCTATCTCGTTAATCAATGCGTCGATATGATGGTGCACCGTTGGCGGGACCTGCGCTGGCGTCTTGGCCGATCCACTCAACGTGAAACGCCCGACCAAAGCGCGCATTTCCGAGGCTTGGCCGTTGAGTTCCTCCGAGGCCGAAGCAGATTCTTCGGCGTTGGCCGCCGTCTGCTGCGTCACTTGGTCTAACTGGGACATGCCGGTATTGATCTGCTCAATCCCCTGCGATTGTTCGCTGCTGGCCGAGGCAATTTCGGCCACCAGGTCATTAACCTCGCGCGCGCCCTCTGTAATCTGCTCGAGAATCGAGCCCACTTCCTGCGTCACCAGCACGCCCTCTTCGGCATTTTCGACCGCACCAGCAATCAACTCCGAAGTGTTCTTCGCCGCCTCAGCCGAACGCATGGCCAAGTTGCGCACCTCTTCGGCTACCACGGCAAAACCCTTGCCCGCTTCGCCGGCGCGCGCCGCTTCTACGGCCGCATTGAGTGCCAACAAGTTCGTCTGGAAGGCGATCTCATCAATCGTCGCGACGATCTTAGCCGTCTCGTCGGACGAAGTCTTGATCTTGCGAATGGACTCTGTCATACGCACCATCGCCTGCGAGCCTTGATCGGCCGAAGTGCGCGAAGTATTCGACAACTCTTTGGCGCGCCCAGAATTCTCTGCATTCTTATGCGTCATCGAAGTCATCTCTTCAAGCGAGGCCGAAATCTGCTCTAGCGAAGCGGCCTGTTCCGAAGACCCTTCGGCCAACGACTGACTGCCGCCAGAAATTTCCGTCGACGCCGCTGCTACCTGGCCAGCGGCAGCATCAACCTGCGAAAGCCCTTCATCGAGATTGGAGATTGCCGTATTGAGCGCATCTTTGATGCGGGCGTGGTCGCCCTGATACGCGCCCGTCACGCGCGCCGACAAATTGCGATTGGCCATCTCATCGAGCACGCGTGATGCAGCATTAACCGGGTTGATCACGGCATCTAGCGTATTGTTGACTCCCTGAATGATCTGGGCGTAGTCGCCGCTAAACCCTTCGGTCTGACCTCGCACCTCTAGACGACCAGCCACACCGGCCTGCACCAGTTTGTCAATTTCCCGATTCAAGCGCTGGAGCGCATCCACCATATTGACCATCGAATGGCCGAGCACGTCTTTTTCCGAAGCTGGATTAATCTGCACCGTCAGATCGCCACCGGCAATGCGGTCGGCCACATTGGCCTTCTCTTTGAGCGAGTCCGTCATTTCGCCAAAGGCCGCAGCCAACATACCGACCTCGTCCTCTTGCTTAATATCCACCCGCTGCTCCAGGTCGCCCTTAGATATCTGCTGGGCAAGTTGCGTAATGCGCGCGATCGGGTTGGCAATAGACAGCGCCATTAAGAGGGCAAAACCAGCCACCAGTACGGCAATAACAGCGGCAATCCAAATAACTTCATCGCGCAACGCTATAATGGGGATGTCCACTTCAACCATATCAATTTCGGCAATGATTCCCCAGCGAATGCCGCTGGGAAGTTCGAGCGGACTGTAGACCGAAAGCACTTCGTTGCCATTATAATCGTCAATAACCTCGGCACCGCTGCGACCAGCCAGCGCCTCCTGAGCCGCGCGCGTATCGACTCCGTTCTGCGCAACGGTCCCGGCAAACGAAGCATCGATACTGCGATTACTCGGGTCTAAGAACGAATCTGAACGCATGCGTTTGTCGGATCCAATCAAATAACTCTCACCCGTCTCCCCCATGCCATTGCGCTCTTGCATGACGGCATTGATTTCAGCCGTCGACAATTGCAGGGCAACAACGGCCACCACCTGCCCATCTACATAGAGCGGCGCACCGATAAAAGAGGCCGGCTTGTCACCCGAGGGAGCATAGGGAGCGAAGTCGACGAGTGTCGCCTTTTTTGACGAGCGCGCCTTGTCCCACATATCGCTTAGGCCACTATTCTTTAGCGCACCTACCGACAGATTTTCGCCTAGATCCCCCTCGCGCGCCGATGTATACATAACGTGGCCATGCGCTGCACAGATAATAAATAGGTCGTAATATCCAAGCTCCTCCATATATTGGCTCAGATAACCGTGGTGCTCTTTGTAGATGGCATCATACTCGGCGGTGGCGACGGGGAACGCGTCCCTCGGACCAACGCCCATAAAGTCGTGATAGGCCTTCAAATCCTTGAACATATTGACGGCGGCCGGCGCCTGTGCAAGCATATTCAAATCCGTCATCTTCCCGGCCATATAGTCTTCGATCTGCGTCTTCTTTATGCTCTGCACCGCTTTCAGACGATTGAATGCCTCCGTCTCCAACGCCAATTCGGAATTGTCTATACTGATCTGCGCCACAATGAACAGCGGCACTAAGCCGGCCAATAGGAAAGCGGCGATGAGTTTGGGTTTGATCTTGATATTGTGAAAAATAGACATAAGAACTACTCCCTTTCTCGGCCCCGTGGGGAGCCATAGGCCTAAAGCGTATACTCAAATTCTTTCTACGCAAAGGGCATGCCATACCATTTTTTGAGAATGCCATCTATTAGAAACAACTACTTAGGGAATTTACGGACCGAGTTAGCCGCAAAAGGCGAGCAGCTCTGAGCAGGTTCTGCGCGAATTCGCTCAGTCCAGCATGCAATCTACAATAGAGCGTTTTCTACCCCACCCCCGCCTGCGGCAAGTAAAGCCAAAAACGAGTATACTCACCCACCTTCGTGCTGAAGCCAATTCGCCCCCCGCTGACTTCGATGATATCGCGACAGAGCGCCAGACCAAGCCCGGCAGGAGCGGATTCCACGGCCGCAGAACACGGCTCAAAGACATGCTCCTGCTCATCGACAGCAATGCCCGCGCCGTTGTCTTCGATCTCTATAGAGACCCAGTTATCCTCGCAACGAGTGCGCAGGTTGAGCACCGGTTGCGCGCGGGCCGCTTCGCCCAGTGCACAGCCGGCGTTCGTCACTAAGTGGATCAGAACGTGGGCCAGTTGCTCGGGCTCTATTGCCGCGCGCAGCGCATCGTCGCCGGTGCGCACGACCTCTGTTGTACGCGGTAGTGAATGGCGCGCGACCGACAGCGCCTCGTCGAAACAGCGGCTAATTAGAGCTGACTCTTCGCGCTCGATGCGCCCATTGCCATTTTTTGCCAGCCAGCCGACCTCGCGCACTACCTGCAATATGCGATCCGCATAATCGCGCAGATTGTCCACCAGCTGCGGAAATTCCCCGGCGGCCTGCTGTACAGGCGCACCGACCTCTCCACCGCGCAACGCAGGGGCAATATCAGCCCAGTAGCGGGACAAGAGTTCAGCATTGCCGCGAATACAGGTAGCCGGCGTATTGATTTCTTGGGTAATACTGGTTGCTAATACACCCAGCGAAGCCATGCGATGCACGTGCAACAACTTACGCCGCGCCTGACAGAGATCCTCTTGTAGCGCTATCCGTCTTTCGATCTGGCCGATGGCATCAACCAATTCGCGCACGTGTACCGGTTTGCACAGATAGTTACAGGCACCGCGCTTCAATGCTTCCGATGCCGTCTGCTCGCTGCCCTGACCCGTAATCATGATAACGGGCAGGTCGGGGGCGTGTGCGCGCATTGCGCTCAACAATTCGAGACCATCCATGCCTGGCATGCGGATATCGCTGACGACCAAGTCGGGAACAGCCGTTTCAAAAGAATCCAACGCCGCTTCTCCGCTATCGACACAGCCCACTTCATACCCCAAATCGACCAGCACCGAACCCAGCGATTGCGTTATAATTTTTTCATCATCTACCAGCAGAATATGCATATGCTCCGCTCCCTATTGTATACGGGATATAGCAAAAGAGCGGCCACGACCTACGTGACCGCTAAAGTTATATGCTATAAATAGTTATAGGTTATCGAAGCTAAATGGGGACGGCGATGATACAACAATATCGCGCAAAGACCGTGCGAATACGAGCAGTCGCCGTCGCAGAAAAAC
>Ga0055584_100004434_pt1 | contig 13792 bp, 12 predicted proteins | sample OSDHelmetaG_FD_58716 | JGI IMG/M metagenome (GOLD analysis project Ga0055584, IMG submission 58716) | Pelagic marine sediment microbial communities from the LTER site Helgoland, North Sea, for post-phytoplankton bloom and carbon turnover... | ecosystem: Environmental > Aquatic > Marine >... | reverse complement strand
CAAACTGATTTTGTACAGTTCGCGGCTTGGACCGGAGTCTATGGTGTATCGCTCTGGGTTGTACTCGTCAATATGCTGCTTTTTCTCTGCATCGAAGCACAGCCGAAAATGCGGCGCATTTTTATAGGTCTATTAGCACTCAGCTTTGTGCTGCCCTGGCTGCACGCACGCGGCGTAATTAACGACAGCGCCGAGACCCAACATCTGCGCATCGCGCTAATCCAACCCAATCTGAGTATAAACGAGAAGTGGGGAGCCAACGGTTTAGAACACAGTTTTACCCGGCTTGAAATGCTGTCGCGCCAAGCTGCCAGCCAAAACCCGCAGCTCGTAGTCTGGCCCGAAACGGCTCTGCCCTGTTATCTCAACCTGAACCCCGCTTGTAGCCAACGCACGCGCCAACTCGTCGAAGAATTGGGCATTCCGCTGCTTACGGGAGCCTCCGATTTTAACCTGCAAAACCGCCAACCCCACAACTCGGCATTTTACCTACGCCCCGGCCAAGCGGCCATATCATCCTATGCCAAGATGCACCTCGTCCCCTTTGGCGAACGCACGCCTTATCGCGACAGCATTCCCTTCTTGCGCGATATCGACTGGACTCGTATCACGGGCGACCTCGGGCCAGCCGAGTTTGCCCCCGGTCGCCAACGCACGCTCTTTGCCCAGCCGCACGCACCGTTTTCCGTTCTCATTTGCTTTGAGTCCGTCTTTCCCGACCTAGTGCGTCTCCACGTCAAAGCTGGCGCGCGACTGCTTATCAATATCACGAACGACTCGTGGTTCGGCGCCAGCGCCGGCCCCTACCAGCACGCATTGCTCAACGCCATGCGCGCCATAGAAAATCGAGTTTCCATTGCGCGAGCTGCCACCAGCGGCCAATCGCTCTTTATCGATCCCTTCGGTCGGCGCTACCAAACGAGCGAACTTTTTACGCAAGCGGCACTAGTCGGCGAAGTGCCCATAGCACAGAGCCTTACATTCTACAGTCGCCATGGCGACCTATTTGCCCAGGCTTGTTTCTTCGCAGCCATTTTTTGCTTTATTATATTACGTCTAAAAAAAATACGGACCCATGACAGAAGAAAGTCGTTTTCCCAATATTCCACCGAGCACTGAGCTGGCGCAACAGGAGAGTTCTGCGCCGGGACAGATGGCTTTCCTAGACCACTTGGAAGAGCTGCGTTGGCGCATTCTGCGCGCACTCGGCACTGTTCTAGTCGGAGCCATATTATGCTTCGCGTTTTCCGACTATATCATGCAGATCTTAACGAGGCCGTATGAAGAAGCCGTCCTGAGTTTAGAAAATAAGCGCTCATCAGGTGCCGTTGAAGCCATGCAACAGCTCTTAGACCACTGGTTGGGAAAAGAGACGGCAGCGGAATCAGCGCTCCCAGCAATAACCGAAATCCCCCCTAAGCGCCAACTACAGTCTCTGCGGCCGATGACCTATTTCTTTATTAGCCTACAGGTCGCATTTATGGGGGGGGTAGTATTGGCTCTGCCCGTGATCTTTTTACAGATATGGCAATTCGTCGCCCCGGGCTTATTGCAATCCGAAAAACGCCTGGCCTGGCCTATCATCGCTCTGAGCGTACTGTGTTTTTCGATCGGCGCACTCATTGCCTATGCTATCGTACTGCCCATGGGGCTGCGTTTTTTCTTGGCCTTAGAGCCGCCTGATATGACCTCCCAGTGGGCCGCCGACGAGTATATCGGTTTCGTTCTACGCCTCGTACTCGGTTTTGGCATCGTATTTGAAATGCCGGTCCTCGCCCTCTTCTTAGCTAAAATCGGCGTGCTAACAGCCGATATCATGCGCCGTATCCGCCGCTATGCCATCATCGTCATCTTCGTGCTCGCCGCCATCATCACCCCTCCCGACCCCGTCTCACAGCTCATGATGGCGCTGCCGCTGCTGCTACTCTACGAACTAAGCATCTGGATCTGCCGCGTTTCAGCTCCAAAAAAGAAAAGCGAGATAGTAGAAAACCCCACAGACTCACAGAACTAAAAAAAGGCCACCTCTATAAAAGAGGTGGCCTTTTTTCTTGATATATTACGTTTCTAAAATGTGCGACCGAGCCCAATATAAGCGCGCACGTTACTTACATCGACAGAACGCCCCCATTTGAGCACATATTGGTAGCCCGTTTCGGCAATAAATGACCAACGTCCGGGCACCTGCAAACCCACCGTGGCATTAAAGCCCATCTTGTTGGCAGAATCGTCATTGCTACCCGGTGCATCGATACTCAGTTGATGCATGCCCGCACCGACGCCAAAATAGAGCCCAGTGCGATCGTAATCGTTCAACAAACGGTGCACGTCGGCCTCAATTGCCAAGTCCGTCACCCCCGCTCCCAGGCCAGCGCGATAGGTCATATTAACGCGCCAGCGCTCTTTGAGCACCTGCCCCAAACGCAGCCCCAAGGCTATGCCGTTGCTCGGAGCTACATCCGTTAGGATATCCGTCAACGGGTTCCAAGTCAGTTCGGCATCGCGACCAAAATCTCCACCGACAAAAACGTGGACAGAGCGCTTGCCAACGGCGCCGCGCATGCGCGGTTTAGTCTGGCCTTTGCCTCCGGCCATAGCCTCACTGCCCTCCCCCATCATTTGCCAGTCTTTCTGCGCTATGGCGCGCTGCAAGACCTCAATAGTCTGCCCTTCCCCCACATAGGTAATCTCGCCGATACTATACCCTTCGGCAACGCGTACCAATGCCGCTTCGGCAACTTGGGCAAAGAGTTTTCCGTCTTCGCGCAACACCATGTAGACGTCACCGACGGCGGCGCCACTCTCCGCACCAATATCTATATATACGAGGGCCGGTGTCACTTTAATCACGTAGTGTATCTCTTCGGCGCGGACCGTAGTCGCCAGCGCCAGCAGGCTCATAGCCAGTAGCAGTTTTTTCATCACGCCCTATACTCTTCGTCGTCGAAATCCTCGTCGTCAAAATCTTCGTCGTCGAAATCTTCATCGCCGTCTGGAAGCTCATCGAATTCCTCCAAACCACCCATCACATCATCATAGCGCCGCTTGATAACAAACATCGCGATACCCGTCAGCACGGCTATCAGGGCGAGACCGCCACCGAAGATATACGGAGAACCGAGCATATCGGATTCGATGCCCATGTCCCAACCCGCATCCTCTGCATCCGCTTCTTCACTAGCCGGCGGATCCAAATCGATGATGGGCAGCATAGATGCGGCACTTGCGCCCTCTTCCTCCATGTGCAGCGAGTCGCGCTCGACGCTGATCACGAGCGTTTTGCCAGCAACTTGTAAACGCACATCGGTATCTTCGCTGTAGCGAATAGTGAGTTCCTTGGCCTCCTGCGCCATATACTCGCCGTTGAGCACCTGAGAAAGTCGGTTGCGATCCTCTCCTTGCTGTGCTTCCAGTTCAATTAGGCGCTCATCTATCGTCACGAGATAGGATTTGATTGCCCCCATCTCGTCCCACACCTGCTGGGCAAAAACCGGATAGGCCGAGAGCGTTTTCTGCGACTTGCGATAGCTTTTAATATCTTTTTCCAAGCCGCGCACCCGCTCCATAACATGGGCGACAACCTCGGGGGCTTCAGCGGCTTGCGCCACTGCCATTGCCGAAGTTTTATCGTATTCGGCCATATCGCCCACCTTCGGCGTCGAATAGGTCTTGACGAGTACGGCTACGGCGCGATTGGTCTCGGCGCTGCGCACTTCGGCCATGCCCACCGGCTCCTGGGGCACACCCAGCACTTGGCCGCTGAGCGGGTGGACGATCTTCTCGCCTTGGCGCAACAGCGTAACTGTAGCGCCCTGTACGAGGCCCTGCGCCGTTCCCGCCTCTAAAACAACGGTAAAACCACTGCCGCGCTTTACCTCTACTATGCGCGTAGTCGCCATTTCTGCCGCTGCCGGAACGACCCAACACAACCAGAGAAAAAATACTGTGCAATATCTGTAGAGCATGGGGAGTCTACTCTCGTTTGCCTTCGCATTGTTTTGGGCTCATGGCCCTTGTTATGACTTATTTCTAATCCACTACATATTCTGCGGGCCAAAATCCCGCAATATCTCCGCCGGCTGACTACCACTTGCCGGCCACATTTCGCGTCCCACCAGACCTATGCCCGGGGAGTAATACGAGGCGTAAGAGAGCACCTTTTCGTCCTCTTCGCGGCGGAAACGCGTTATAATCTGCATGCATCTTTCGTAGCGACGCCCGTTGGCCATTAGCACCGTATCGCGCGCGCCGACTTCCTTTTCGATCTGGAAACCCTGGCTGCGGTAGGCGTAAGAAAGCTGACCTGACGAAGCCAACACTACATTGACCCCGCCTTCGGGACCCATTTCAAATACCTTGCCTTCTTCGCTGTAGGCCACCGTGCCGTCATCAAAAAAGTAAAGGTCTCGATCCGCACGACTCTCCCGGCGCACGATGCGCCGTTCGACCTCTGTCACTGCACCGCTAGTGGGGTCTTGACGCCTATAAACCCAATAGCGCCCGACCTCCAGCGGATAATAATCATCGCCAACTCGATCATCTACTTCGGCAGCCCGTTCTCTCTGACCTGGATCGACTTGGTTCACTGCCGCATCAGGAGCAAGCGAATCTACACTTTGTGCCGCAACTACTTTGTCCTGACTGCCGCCGAGACTATGCCAAAGCCCTATACCCGAAACCAGCAGACATATCGAGCCCAATAAACCGAGCGCATACGCGCCATAACCAAGCGCTCCATTTTTTTTTCTATTTCGGGATGCCACCATTACCTCCGCATCCTTACTATCGGATAAGTTGCTGAAATCTTTATGTTTTATGTGAACTTTAGGTCAGCCCAACTATCGCCTATACCACATCTGGTATAGGCGATATAGCCAGCCTCTAGTGCTCGTTTGGTACAGTAACTAAATCCATCGGCAAAATCCACCAATCCCCATCTTTATCCCCCTTTAAAGCTCTCGCCAGCAATCGCGATTTTTTATATATTCCCTCCTTGTTTTATCGCGTCTCCACCCTCTGCAATAGGAGTACCGCCATGAGCCAGAACACCATGCGCATCGGCCTTGTCGGCTACGGCCAGATAGGCCGCGCCGTCCACCAAATGATCGATTCCAACCCACAGACGGGTATGGAGGTCGTCTTTGTACACGACCAGTTCACGGATGCCTTAAAAGACGTTCCCGGCGAACTCGCGCTCGAAGACCTCGGTCAATTTGAGAACAAGAGCCCAGATCTCATCGTCGAAATGGCGCACCCAGACGTCACGCGCCAATGGGGCAAAACCATCCTTGAAAAAACGAATTATATGTTTATCTCGGTGACCGCTCTGGCCGATCTCCAGCTAGAAAAAGACATAGAAGAAACCACACAGCGCTGCGGCACTCGCGCCTTCGTTCCGCACGGCGGCGTCGTCGGCATGGACGCGCTTTTGGAAAATCGCGACGTGTGGGAATCAGTCGACGTGATTATGAAAAAATCGCCGCACAATGTCGACTGTGCCGCCGCCGGTCTAAACCCCGACGAGATAAAAGAAGAAACGACCCTGTACGACGGCCCAACGAGGGGAATTTGCCCGCTCTTTCCGCGCAATGTAAATACCCATGCCGCCATAGCCTATGCCGGCATAGGTTTTGATCGCACCCACTCTATCCTGCAAGTCAATCCAGCGTGGAAGGAAGCCACTGTCGCCATTCACGCCAAGGGCCCCGGAGTAGACCTACGCGTAGAGCGCGTCGAAAGCATCACCGGGGTCACGGGCGCCTCGACGCCAGCTTCTATTTACAATACGGTGCAGATGATCGGCTCGACTGGACCGGGGATCCACCTGCGATGAAGCCATTCGCCAAGATTCCGTCGCAAATACCGCGCTCTGGGATACGCGAGGTCATGGATCTCGCCTGGGCAGTGGAGAAGACCGGCCCCGTCATTCACCTCGAAGTAGGGCAGCCCGACTTCGAAACGCCGGCACACATAGTCGAAGCCACCTGCCGCCACGTGCAAGCAGGCCATACTAAATACGTACCCAACGCCGGCGTCGACCCATTGCGCCAGGCCGCTGCACGCTATTTTCAGCAGCGCAGCGGCGTTGATACGACGAGCGAGCATATTCTCGTCACCCCCGGCGCCGTTATGAGTATTGCCTCTGCATTTCTGGCTTTACTCGAACCGGGAGACGAAGTACTCCTGCCCGATCCCGGCTGGCCCAACTACAATATGGCCGCCTCCCTAGTCCACTCCACACCCGTATTCTACGATCTGAGCCCAGGCCATAATTTTCTGCCCGACCTCGAACAATTGGAAAGCCTCATAACTGCGCGCACCAAACTTTTGCTCCTGTGCACGCCCTCCAACCCCACCGGCCAAGTCTACGGTGCCACGTTGATGGCCGACCTCATGGACTTGGCGCGTCGCCACGACCTCTGGGTGCTTTCTGATGAGATCTACGCCGATATCGTCTTTGGCGAGGAGCACGCCTCTGCGCTCTCCTATGATAAGGACGAGCGCACACTCATCGTCAGCGGCATGTCTAAGAGCTATGCCATGACGGGATACCGCGTCGGTTTTACGCGCGGCCCACGCGACTACATAGAGTTGGCGGCGAAATTACAGGAACCCTTTGTATCCTGCGGCACCGGCTTTTCTCAGCTAGCCTCGGCCGAGGCACTCGATGGACCGCAAGATTGTGTAGTCGAAATGCGCGATGCCTACCACCGCCGTCTCGATATCGCACTGGAAGTTCTACGCGAATACGACCTCTATCACTACAGCCCCGGCGGCGCCATTTACCTGCTCATCGACATATCGGCGTCTGGTCTTGGTTCGAGTGAATTTTCCGTGCGCCTACTAAAAGAAAAGCGCGTCGCGGTAGCGCCGGGTAGCACTTTCGGGCGCATGTGCGCCAACCACGTGCGCGTTTCTATTGCCTCTTCCGAGGACAATATTCGCCGTGGCGTCGGCGCCATATGCCAGTTGGTCCGCGAGTTAGAAAAAGAGGCCTGATGCGCTTAAAGCGCGCCCAGCGTCTGGCGCTGAATAAAATACACACAGAAGCCACTTCACAACTCGGTGCCACCTTGTCACAAGCACTCGACACACGCCTCTACGTGGGATTACTCGGGCAGCGGCTCTGCCGTTTCGACGATTTTATCGAGCCGCTGCCCAATCCTTCTTTTATTTTTAATTTTTCTATGTGGTCCCTAGCCTCAGACCGAAAACGCGAGCACAAGTTAGGCTGGGCCGTATTCGACATCGCTATGCCGATCGCCCTCGACCTGCTCGGCTCCCAAAAGGCGCGCCCATTCACGAGCGCCGACATGACGATCCTGCGCCCCACAATTCGCCAATTTGTCGCCCATTTAAAAAAGGCGTGGATCGAAGAAGTTCGGCCAATAGAAATTGGCGATATACAGCTAAAAAACCGCCCGCAGAATATCGATTCAATAAACGGTGAGACGCAGGTCGTCGTCATCGAAATGGAAATTGATCTCGGCTCCACGGCGCACGCGCTATTCTTCTCTTACCCGTTGCCCCTACTCGACAAACTATTCTGCAAATAAAAACGGGAGCAACGCATAATGCGCTGCTCCCGACGATCCTATTTAGTATTGCTGCATTACCGCTTAGGTATAGCGGCCATATTTCTCTGCCGATTCCAAGCGCTCTATAACCTCTTTGACCCGCTGCGCGTCCTCTTTGCGACAGACTAAGAGTGCATCTTCGGTGTCGACGACGACTAAGCCCTCAACACCAATAAGTGCGATCAGCTTGTCCTGGCGTCCATAGACCGTCGAATTGCGCGCCCCAACGGACACAATATCACCGGAGAGCAAGTTGTCCTCGCCGTCCGTAGCCAGTACGTCCGTTAGCGCAGCCCAACTGCCAATATCGCCCCAGTCTATATCGGCCTCCAAGGTCGCGACCTTTTCTGCGCGCTCGATAATAGCATTATCAATAGCGACCGCCTGCAGTTTGGGATACTCTATAGCAATCGTCTCTTGCTCGTGTTCACTGCCCACGGCCCCGCCAATCCGCACTAAGATCTCATACATCTCCGGCTCGTAGCGCGCAAAGAGGTCGAGCACCGTCGCCGCTTTCCACACAAACATATTGCTGTTCCACAAGTAGTCGCCGCCGTCTAAGTATTGCTGTGCGCGCACGCTGTCGGGTTTTTCCGCAAAGGCGTCGACCGAATAGACCGGCACCCCATCGAACTCTTGTAGCACCGCGCCGCGCCGTATATAACCGTAACCCGTCTCGGCTCGCGTCGGTTTTACCCCCAGCGTGAACAAATAATCCGGATACTGCTCCAGCGCCGCTTCAGCCGCTTGCAACAAACGACAAAAAGCCTCTCCCTTACCGATATAGTGATCGGAACCGAGACTCGCTACGGCACAACCGGGAAACCGCGCTTCTAATAGCGCACACTCTAGACCTACTGCCGGCCCCGTATTGCGCAGCGCCGGTTCGATGATGAGTTGCTCCGCGGCGACCTGCGGCAGCTGCTCGCGCACTAGACTGGCCATCTCTTGTCCGGTCGAGACGTAGACGTCTTCTCGCGCGCTAATGGGTGCGATCCGCTCAACGGCTCCCTGAATCATAGTCTCCTGCCCCGCCATAGCATGAAACTGCTTGGGACGATTCTTGCGACTATAGGGCCACAGCCTCGTGCCGATACCGCCAGCGCGAATAACAAATTTCATAATCTATTGCCTTTTTTATGTGCTATACGCCCGCAGCAGACGAAAGGACATACTCCAATTTCTCAGTGCCTTCACGCTCGACAGAGACCGTTCGCCCCGCCGCTACCAGTGCCGTCTCGCCAGCGCGCAATACATACTCGCACCCCTCACCGCGCAAAAGTGCTGCCCCTCCCACTAAAGTCAGCGCAGCAAAAGAATCATCCAGCGTGTGTATCGCCTGTTCGCCGCAGTGATAACTAAAGCGGAAGTGCTCACAATCGACGAGTTCGACCCCGTCGTCACTAGCTCCCTTTAATGATGACCAGTGCTGTGGGGCGGGTAATTGCGCGGAAAAATCAATAACATCCATCGCCTGTTCTATATGCAACTCGCGCTTTTTTCCGTCCAAACCGAGGCGATCGTAGTCGTGAATGCGAAAGGTTAAATCGCTCGATTGTTGCACTTCGTAAATAACGACCCCCGCACACAGCGCATGCACCGTACCCGGTGGCGAAAAAACTAGATCGCCGCGCTGAACGGGAAAGAAACGAATTAGCTCCTCAACGCGCCCGGCAGTTATGGCGGCAGAAAAATCGGCACGCCCCACTCCATCGGCCAATCCGTAGGCCACCCGGCCGCCATCTGAATGCAACACCAGCCAGGCTTCCATCTTGCCGGCATCTTGCAGACCTTTTGCCCGCGCATAGGCATCGTCGGGGTGCACCTGCACCGAGAGATCCTGACGCGCATCGAGCAGTTTTATCAACAGCGGCATGCTTCCTTCATAGCGCTCGAAAACAGCCGCACCGAGTAAATCGGCGCCGTAATCGCGCACCAATGCATCCAAACCTATACCCGCCAACGGTCCCGATGCCACAGTGCTTTCGCGACCAGCATAGGACGACAATTCAAAAGACTCGCCGATGCCAACTCCTGTCGGCAACGACTTGGCAAAAAGTTCACCTAAACGACGCCCCCCCCAAACCATCTCGCGGAAATAGGGGTTGAGCGGTAAAATATCGGGTAATTGAGAGGCCATATATCTACTTTCTACTTTTTTAAGGTCACCTAACTTAGACAGTTAAGCCAATGGTAGCAAGATCGAACGAGACGGAATCGCGATACAAAAAAACTTTGCTCTAAGCGAGGTTCTGTATTTATTTCACACGGGCGGGGCACCTATCCCTCCTCTACACTCGCCATCGCGTCGGGAGGAGTTCCATCTTGAATAACAAACGCATCTTAATTGTTGAAGACGAAGCTGTCGTCGCTCTAAATATACGTACAGCGCTCGAAGAAATGGGGTATGATGTCGTCGCCAATGTCGATACGGGCGAGGCGGCCATCGGCAAAATTGCAATCCACCGCCCCGACCTGATACTTATGGACATCCAATTGGCCGGTGTCATGGATGGGATCGAAACGGCCGCAAAGATCCTCCGAGATTTCGACCTACCCATAATCTACCTAACGGCCAACTCCGACGAAGCCACTTTCCAACACGCCAAATTGTCCGGCCCGAGCGCATATTTAAACAAACCCTATCGCAGAGCAGAACTCGGCAAAGCCGTAGAACTGGCCATAAACCAACACCAACGCACTAAGAGCACCCGCCAACTCTTGGCCGCCGTCGTGCAACACTCCCACGACGCCATCATCAGTAGCGACCTCGAGGACGTAGTCTCGACCTGGAACCAGGGCGCCGAGCGCATCTATGGAATCGATACAGAGCAGGCTATCGGCCGATCCATGCTCCAGCTATTTCCCGAAGCCAACGAACTGCCGGCGCTACTTATCCGCGCCCGCGCCGGCGAACGCGTAGAGTATATTGGCCAACGCCGAAATGCCCACGGAAAAACGCTGCACATCTCTCATGTCCTGTCTCCCATACGCAACGAGAATGGGCAAGTCATGGGTATTTCTAGCATAGATCGCGATATAAGCGAAACCGTAGAGGCCGAACAAGCACTGCGCCGCGCGAGCGAAGAGTTGGAGGAACGCGTGCGCGAGCGCACCGCTGAATTGCGCGAAACCAACGAACAACTGCAGAGCGAAATAGTCGAGCGCAAGACGATGGAAAAAGAAGTCGTGCGCTTGGAGAGACTGCGCGCCCTCGGCGAATTGGCCGCGGGAATTAGCCACAACCTCAACAATCTGCTCGTCGGCATAATGGGACCGGCTGAAGCACTACAACAGAGCAAAAGCCCCGCTGAATCAAGCGAGTGGGCTCAACTCATCCTATAAACGGGGCAACGCGCAACGAACTTAGTTAAACGCCTAAACAACGCCGTGCGCAACCAGCACGAGGCCGCCGAAGCCGTCGAGACGCAGGAGATCCTACGCGAAGCGATCAAATCGGCGCAGCGACACTGGCAGCGCGAGACAACGTGGGCCGACCAACTAAACATTGAACTCGACGTCCAAGCCGTCCCCCCCATCCGCGCTACGCCTATTGGCCTGCGCGATGCCATCTACAACGTGCTGCTCAACGCCGCTGATGCACAGCCCAATGGCGGCCGTATTAACATCCGAATACGGCAGGTAGAGAGCCATGTGCTCATTGAAATTTCAGACGACGGCCTAGGTATGGACGAAGAAACGCAGCGCCGAGTATTTGAACCCTTCTTCACCACCAAAGCATCAGTCGGCAGCGGTCTCGGCTTGACGACAACCGAACGTATCGTCTCTTCCTGGGGCGGGCGTATTGAGGTCAACAGCACCGTCGACAGCGGCTCGTGCTTTACGCTGCACCTACCCGTTTGGGAGTCGTCACCTACGCCGAGTAGTTTGCCCCCACTCCACTTATTTATCGCCGATGAAGACGGCCCCGTCTCGCAGGTATTATACAAGTGGTTGGCCGCCGAACACCAAGTAACACTCGCCACTTCCGGACATCAAGCCCTAGAGTGTTTTGACCCCGACCACCACGACATCGCACTCATTGACTGGGGATTGCCCGGGCTAGCTGGCGACCAGTTAGTCAAACGGCTGCGCGTACTGCACCCCCATTTAGTCACCATTATTATGTCTGGCTGGCACCTAGAAGAGGGAGACCCTTATTTTGACGTCTTTGATCTCGCCTTGCAAAAACCTTTTAATCTCGCAGCAGTAGAGCAAGTGTTGCGTCGCGCCGTCAAACTGCGCGATTCTCGCACACTCCCCTCCCCCTAACTCCCCCTATATCTGCTTGTCTTTCGACCCTTTGCGTTCTATACTATCATTCTCTATAACGTGAATCGACTTTTCGGAGAGAAAGATGCAGGATAAAGACAAGAGCAAAAACCAACTCATCAACGAGCTCAACGAGCTCAGACAACGCGTTTCCGACCTAGAAGATCAGCTTGAGGACGAAGGTAAACCACAGCGATCCGAGCGCAATGAGTTCTCTACTTCGATTCAATTCATCGGCGATTTCGGCCTAGTCAATGCCAAAGGGCTAGACCTATCAGATGGGGGAATCGGGTTCGAAATAGAGGAAGATATTCCCTTTGATATGGAATTTGAATACGAAGGCCAAACACATCAACACAGAGCAAATCTCGTTTGGATGCGCCGCTTGCCCAATGGGTGCAGCCGATTCGGTTTCCAGTTTATAGAAACGTCCACCTCTGGTTTGCTCTGGCTCTACCGCGAACTAAAAGAGCCGGCTAAACAAAAGAACGACTAAAACCGTTCCCGTTAAGACAGCGAGCACCTCTATACCTCTCAATCTCCTCGCTGTGCGTTTTGCCGCGCCGCCTCTAACAAGCGCTGTGCGTCTTTGCGCCCCGGTGCCATCATTAATACCCACTCTCCCTGTACGACGGCTTCGGCATATCGCCCCGCCTGTAGTAGGGCACCGGCCAATTCCATTCGCGCCGTTATATCCTGGGAACGCAACAAAACGGCGTGCTGTAAATGTGCCAATGCCGATTCAATATGCCCCGATGCTAACAGGGCTCGACCAGCCTGCAAACGCGCGGCGTAAAAGTCGGGAGACACGCGCAGCACTTTTTGCAAATACCCGCTAGCGGCAAAAGGCCGACCGGCGCGCAGCAGTGCAACTCCTAGATTATACTGTGCCTCCAAATAGTCGGGGCGTATATCTACGGCGCGCTGTAAATGAACTACTGCCCCCTCAACGCGCCCTACCTGCAACAGTGCCCCGCCCAAATTATTGTGCACTTCGGCTGCTTCTCCATTCCCTATAAGCGCTCGCTCATAGTGAACTATTGCCGTTTCGAAATGCCCGCCTCGCTCTAGAGCCAGCGCCAAATTATTGTGTGCACGTGGGTTAGCGGGATTCGCCTCTAATGCACTCTGCCAGATTGCCGCACGACTGCGATAGTCTACGTTGCGCCCAATAGTAGTCCCCGCGAAACCCAGCGTCGCCATCAACACAGCGCCTAGACGCCAGCGCCATCCCCAGCCCAAACGCCTCAACGCATAATCCCCGCCGAGCACAACTAAAGGCAAAAGAACGGTCAGCGGCAAATACATCCGGCGCTCTGCTCCAACCTCCGTCAGAATGGGAACAATACTAGAAGTAGGGGCTAACGCTAGAAAAAAGAAGAGACCGGCAAAACCCACTTGGCGAAAACGCAACCAACCCCACACCGCTAAAAATAGGCATGCCAGCACCAACAGCATTTCTGGCCACACCTCAACCCAGCGCAATTCCAGCGGATAACCATAGTCGATATTAAGCGCGCTTGGCCAAAACACTTTTTGCAGATAATCCACGATGACCCAGCACTGATTAAGCGCGTACTGCCAGATGCTAATCTCGCGGTAGAAACCGGCCGAATCACCGCGCCCACCCTGAACTACGAGCACGGCTAATAGCACCCATGTCGCGGCCAGACCGGCATATAATAGCGGTCTCCGACGCAATGCAGCCCACAGCGATGACGCAACAAAGGCGCGGTCGTAGAGCAAAACGGCGAGAGGGGCGCTGACCATACTTTCCTTACAGGCCATACCCAGCAGACAGCAGCACACGGCAGCCACGAATCGCTCTCGCGCAGCACAGTAGAGCGTAGCTAAATAGAAAAGAACCATCAGCGATTCCGTGCGCACCACGATGTAGTTGACACATTCCGAGTTGAGGGGGTGTACTAACCACAGCAGAGAGG
>Ga0055584_100004433_pt1 | contig 13794 bp, 10 predicted proteins | sample OSDHelmetaG_FD_58716 | JGI IMG/M metagenome (GOLD analysis project Ga0055584, IMG submission 58716) | Pelagic marine sediment microbial communities from the LTER site Helgoland, North Sea, for post-phytoplankton bloom and carbon turnover... | ecosystem: Environmental > Aquatic > Marine >... | reverse complement strand
GCGGTTTGCTTTCTGTGGCACTTTCCCTAGGGTCGCCCCCGCCGGGCGTTACCCGGCACCCTGTTTCCATGGAGCCCGGACTTTCCTCTCCCAACCGAAGCTGGCAGCGGCCGTCCGACCATCTGGCGACAACTTTCTAGCTGAAATATTCATTAACTTCAATGATTTAGGCGTATAGCTGGGTTATTGTAGCAATCGCCTTACGGGTTTTATTGTCGAGCACGCCGGTGACTGTGTTGGGTGTGAACCTGCTTTGGAATGCTGAGATCACGTCCGTTTCCGCGCTTTCTGCGTTGAGGATGCTACTCCCTTTGGCCTCATTGCCCGGTTGTGCATAACCGATGAACGCTAATTGATCCCATGCAGACCCATGTAGGTCGCCTAGTTCATTTGTGGCGTCTGGCCACAAGCCGATCTCAGATGATGCAAGTCTTCCCCAGGGAAACAGCTCGCCCGGGTCCATTTTTCGTCCAGGTGCTATGTCGGAGTGGCCGACTACACCGGCTGCGGGAATTTGGTATTTAGCGATGAGATCACTGCCCAAACCAATTAGTGCTGATATCTGGGTGTCTGGGAACGGTCGATAGCCGAATTCATGGCCGGGGTTGACCAATTCAATTCCCAGCGAGGCGCTATTCACATCTGTTTCACTGCGCCAATACGAGTTGCCAGCATGCCATGCCCGCTTTTCATCTGGTACCAGGCGGTATGTCGTCCCATCTTCATCAATAAGGTAGTGCGCACTAACCTCATGGGTTGGATCGCAAAGGCGGTTAAGGGCAACGTCACAGTTTTCCATGCCAGTGTAATGCAAGACGAGCATTGATATGTCGGGCGCGCCCGATGGTCGGCGTCTTTCGCCGAAGCTTGTTGAAGGTCTATCTCTGACGCTAACCGACATTCGTTTTCTTACCCGACATTGCGGCACGAGCAACTCGCCACTGAATAATGCCTACTCCCAAAATAGTAAGCCCACCACCCATAAGCTTTTGCCAGGTCAGCGGCTCATTCAAAACTAATAATCCAGCGCCGACCCCAACGATCGGAATCAGCATGTTGAATGGAACGACCGTGTTGATGGGGTACTTCTGCATCAAGCTATACCATGTGGCATGGGCGATAATGGATGCTGCGATGGCGGTGTAAGCCAATGCGCCAACGAGAGGCCAGCCGGCGTTAGTGATGGCTGCGCCTTGTCCCGTTTCCAAGAGCCAGGATAAGAACAAGACCTGCGGCGCGGCAAACATCGATAACCAACCCGTTATTGCCAGTGGTTTGATGTCCGGCATACGTTTCACAAGGATATTCGACCAAGCCCAAAAGACCGTGCATGTCACGAGTAAGACAAACGGCAGCCAAGAGGCGTTGCGCGGTTCTCCCGCCAAAAAGGCGACACCGATAAACGAGAGCACGAGGGCGAGACTGCGGCGCCAGCCAAAACTCTCTTTAAAGACGAGCCACGAAATAAGGATGGAAAAAGGAACGCCCAGTTGTAGCGTTATGGCGGCTGTCGCTGCATCGACGCCCGCAAGCCCAACAAACAATAGTGCAAAATGACCAACGCCGAAACAGACCGAGAGTTTGAATAGGCTTGGCCAGTGCTTGCGTTCGACCTGACAAAAGGGAACGACCAATATGGCAACAAGCAGGAACCGGAGACCTGTAAAGAAGAGCGGCGGGGCAGCACCAACCCCAATTTTTCCGGCGATCAGATTAAAGCCCCAGAGTAGGGCAGCCATGGTGGCGAGAGATGCGTCGCGCGGCGTCATGTCAGTGAAGGGCCTTTGGAGATCTCGGCCCTTCACATAACAGGTCTCTGTAACACGCGGCAATCCCGTCGGATTGTGACGAGAGAAGTTTATGCTGCTCCGGTCGCAAGCGCAGACGCGTCAGGGGCAAGTGCGACTTTGAGTTTTGAAATCGCACCTGATTCGATCTGGCGAATACGCTCTGCAGTAACACCATAAATCTTTGCCAGGTATGACAAGGTCTTTGGCTGATCAGTTAGATACCGCTTCGTTACGATGTCTCGTTCGCGGGCATCTAGACGCGTGAGCCCGCGATTTAAGGCCTCTTTCCGAAGGCGCTCAATTTCTTGCCCAGAGTATGAGTCTTCTGGGGACGGACCATCATCTGCAATCGTATCCATCATAGTGAGCGTGCTGCCTTCTTCATCTGAAACAGGCTGTTCCAGAGAAGGGTCGACCGCAGACATCCGTTGATCCATCGCGACAACGTCTGTGGTTGAGACCTGGAAGCGAGCAGCCAGCACATCGACATCCGCGTCAGTAAGATAGCGCGTGCCTTCAAGTGTCATCTCGCGTTTGGCACGTTTTAGATTGAAGAAGAGCTTCTTCTTGCCGGCGCTGTTCCCGACCTTAATCAAAGACCAGGTCTGCAGAATAAAGTTCAGGATTGCTGCTCTGATCCACCATCTTGCATAGGTCGAGAATCTAAAGCCTTTTTCTGGCTTAAACCGCTCTACAGATTGCATCAGGCCGATGTGACCTTCGCTAATCAAATCGTTAACGTTAATGCCATAGCCGCCGAATTTGCGGGCGATACGGGGGACAAGTCGCAAATGGCTCTCGATGAGGCGGTCTAGGGCCTCACGGTCGCCGGTTTGCTTCCAGCGCCGAACAAGGTCTTTTTCTTCCTGTTCGGCGAGGACCGGAAAAGAGCGCGCATTTAACGCGCTTGGGACTGCTGTTGGGTAACGGCTGCCTCCGTCACGGGCGTTTTTGGCGGACTTTTCAGACATTTTTCTACCCTTAACCTTTCACGTTCGAAGTTTGATTTCCTAAAATAGGACTAAAATGGTCATGTATTCAAGTTAAACCCGACTAAATTGGTACTGTATATACGGGGTGGACCTCACTTTTGGATTTCCCCGAGGTTTTCTGGGGGTTCTAAGTTGTTGGCTGTTTGGGCTCACAGCAACTTGGTAACCGTTGACCCATCTTCTGAAAGCCTTAAGTTACGGCCATTGATGCCATCAAAACCTTGTCCGGATAGGGATTCCGCCTCGGGACTAAGGTAATAGCGACAGGGATAGACCAATGCCGACTTACACCGCTCCCCTTAGAGATATGCGTTTTGTGGCGCACGAAGTATTTGCTGCTGCGGACACGCTTACAGCCTTGCCCGGATATGAGGATGCATCCGCTGATTTGATCGATGCCGTACTTGAAGAGTGCGGAAAGATTTGTGAGGGCGTGCTGACACCCATCAATCAAAGCGGTGACGAAGAAGGGTGCCAGTTCAGTAACGGTGAAGTGACCACGCCAAAGGGCTTTAAAGAAGCCTACAAACAATTCGCAGAAGGGGGGTGGTGCGGTTTGACCGCCAGCCCGGAGTACGGCGGTCAAGGATTGCCAGAGACTCTGCAATACATGGTTGATGAGATGGTTGGTTCTGCCAATCTTTCCTTTGGCTTATATCCAGGCCTGACACAGGGAACGATCATTTGCCTGACCGCCCATGGCACAGATGATCAAAAGGATATCTATCTTCCCAAGCTCATCAGTGGTGAGTGGCAAGGGACGATGTGTCTGACGGAGCCACACGCTGGATCAGATCTCGGGCTCTTGCGTGCAAAAGCCCAGCCCAATGATGACGGGACGTACGCTGTCACGGGAACCAAGATTTTTATCTCTGCTGGCGAACACGACATGACGGACAACTTTGTTCATCTCGTTCTCGCCCGCTTGCCTGGCGCACCTGAGGGTAGTCGCGGCATTTCTATGTTCTTAGTTCCAAAATTTGTGCCGAATGATGACGGTACGCTCGGTGAGCGCAATGCTGTCGCTGCTGGTTCCATAGAGCACAAGATGGGCATGAAGGCCTCGGTCACATGCGTCATGAATTTTGATGGCGCCAAAGGCTGGTTGATTGGCAAGGAGCACAAGGGCCTCGCAGGAATGTTCACGATGATGAACAAAGAGCGACTGTTCGTCGGAACCCAAGGGATTTCACAGGCTGAAACGGCCTATCAGAATGCAACAGCGTATGCCAAAGACCGGATTCAAGGGCGTGCTGCAGACGGCGTGAAACAGCCAGACAAAGCTGCAGACCCAATTTTGGTTCATCCGGACATTCGAAACAAACTATTGTTCTCGCGTTCTATTATTGAAGCGGAACGTGCGCTTTCTATTTGGACCCAAATAAATGTCGACAAGGCGCATGCGCACACAGATGCAGATGTGCGCGAACGTGCAGGCGACATGGAAGCCCTGATGACACCGATTATAAAGTCGGCTTGCACAGACTTTGGCTCTGAAATAACGAACGCCTGCCTTCAAGTGTTCGGTGGTCATGGATACATCAGCGAATGGGGCATGGAACAATTGGTCCGGGACGTTCGGATCACACAGATTTATGAGGGCACGAATACGATTCAGGCCCTTGATCTGGTTGGCCGTAAAATTGCGTTGCATGATGGGCGATTGTTTAATGGTTTGATGGATGAAATTGGTCAGTCGTTGCAGTCAACGGATGGCCGCAATGATCTTTCCGAATTTGTCGTGCCATTTGCGGAAGCTTTGGATCGCCTAAAGGCGACGACGGAGTGGCTTAAAGTGCAGGCGAAGGAAGACCCGAACGCATTGGGTGCTGCAGCAAATGATTACCTGCGCATGTTTGCACTAACCGTGTTCGCATGGATGTGGGTTCGCATGGCTGAAAAAGCGTTGGATGCAGGTGGCGGCGAATTCTACGAAACCAAATTACAGGTTGGCTGGTATTTTATGACCCGCGTGTTGCCAGGAACCGTATCCCTTGATGCCTTGGTGCGATCGGGTGCTGCACCCATGATGGCGTTATCTGAAGACGCGTTCTAGAGGCTAAACGGAGCCAGTCGTGAAACGTATTGGCATTGTTGCAGGTGGATTGGTTGTCGGGCTGCTTGCAGTCGTGCTCATCGCTCCATCTTTTATCGATTGGACCGACTACCGAGATACCTTTGAAGCTCGGCTCGCGACCGCGACGGGGCGAAGCGTATCCTTGGAGGGTGACGTTAGTCTGGCTCTCTTGCCGCGCCCGGCGCTGCAAGTGGCAGGGGTTCGAATCGGCAGCGTTTTGGGCGCTTCTGACTCAGACTTTGTGCGGGCTGATGCTGTTGCGGTTAATCTCGCGTTCGGACCGTTGTTGTCCGGGCGCTTTCAATTCTCATCTATCGAAATCATTCGTCCGATTGTGAATGCAGAAGTGCTGGCCGATGGTCGCACGACATGGTCTTTGTCAGGTACACCTCAGCAAGATCAACCTGGTCTATCTGAGGGTGATGGCGATGCCCCATTCGACCTGGGCGTTGATAGCCTTGTCCTGATCGATGGCACTGTCATTTACCGCGACGCCAAAGCTGGTACCAAATATGTATTTAGTGGACTGAATGCTGACGTTCGTGCCGAGAGTATGTCTGGTCCATATGTTGTCGCCGGTGGGCTAACGGCGCTTGACGTGCCTTGGAGTTTTGACATCTCAGTTGGAGCGTTGCGCGATGACCGCGCGACGTCCGTCGGTGGGAAGATTGTCTCAGAAAATGTGGGAGTTGCCGCCGACCTATCTGGCCAGTTCAACGTAGTTGAGGGCGTTCCGACGGGTAGCGGGCGCGTAGCCGCATATGGTGATAGTGTAGCGCTGTCTATTAGAGCGTTGGGGTTCGTTGCAGATGAATCAAGCCTTCCTAACCCCCTAAGCTCGGCATTCAATGTACAAGCAAAATTGATGCTTGAAGGCAATGCAGTTGAGGCCACTGACCTTCAGGTTCTTTTTGGTCGAGCGACGACTGAAGGAACGGCTGCTTTTTCGTTTGGCGACAAGACTCGTTTTGAATTGGACCTGAGGCAGGGCCGGTTAGATCTTAACTCCTGGTTTGAAGGCGCTCTGTCGTCACCAGAGAAGTACGCCGCCGTTCGCGATCTGGTGGGGGTTCCTACGGTCCGCGCCCAAGAAGAGGTCAATCGGCAGACCTTCAACCTTTCACCCAGTTTATCAGGTAGCGTCAATTTGCGGGTCGATCTCATTGAATGGCGAGGTCAGGTCATTAGAAACGGCGTCGTGTCCGCCAGCCTCGCAAATTCAGAATTAACGCTGGCAGACTTCGGGGCTCAATTGCCTGGCAACACGGCACTCAATGTTTCGGGTTTTATTCGGGCGGAACAGGGGCGACCAGCATTTGATCTGGTAGCGGCAGCGTCATCGCGAAATTTGCGTGGCTTTTTAGGCTGGATTGACCTTGAACCATCGAGTGATCTTGTGCCGCCGAGCAGACTGAATGCGCTTGCTCTAACGTCGAATGTGAGTGGGACGCCAGATAAATTTATCTTTGATGAGATAAATCTCACACTGGATACGACGCGACTTACCGGGGGTGCGACCTACTGGCCCGGAACTGAATCCCGTGTCAATCTTGATTTCGAATTGTCACGACTTGATTTGGACTCTTATTTGCCGGCGTTGCGTGAACGGTTAGCAACGTTGCGGAGTGGCGTCGGTGCGGAGAACAGCGAGACGGACACGATGCCGTCACCGACCGGTGGCTTTGCTTCTGCATTGTCCGGCATTGCGGCTGAAGTGAACGTGAATGTGGGATCGCTTACTGTAGCCGGTAACGTGCTGCGCGACGTCCGCCTGTCTGCTGCTTCTGAGCGCGGGACCGTGTCCGTGGCAGAATTTTCGGTGGATGATTTTGTAGGTGCACGGTTGGCCGCAAGCGGCTCTGTTTCGGATCTAGAGAGCATAGCCAAAGTTGATGCTCTGTTGGTGGAGTTGGAAACCCAAGGTTTTTTGCGCGTTGGGCGGTCTCTAAACCTCGATTTACCTCAGCTGCCATTGCTATCGGGGCCGGTGTCAATAAAGACCCAGTTGAGTGGGACGCTTCAAAATTTATCTGTTTCGGCTGATGCTGAATTTAGTGATCTCACGCTGTCAGCCGTTGGCACTGCATCGGCGAATGGCCCTGACCTTAGCGTGATCGCGCAAGTGAGTTTGGGACATCCTGCGTATTCTGAATTAATATCTAGCCTTGGGTATGATCTACCAGATAGCGCGGTTCCTGTTACGGCTGTTACCGCTTCATCAGACATTGCGAGCATGGCGCATGACTTCAAACTGACGAATGTTGCTTTACGCGCTGGCGAGAATAGCCTCGCTGCCGAGCTATCTATTGATCTAAGTGAACCGAGGCCATTCGTAACCGGTACGGTTAGTGTTGAAGCATTAAACCTAGATGCCCTTTATCCCAATGACCCAACCGCTGAGTTAACTCAATCGAGTAGAAGTCGCAGCACGAGTGGTTCGGGTACCGTTTCAGGTCGCTGGTCCAGTGACCTGATCGATCTTTCTGTGATGCAAGATTTCGATGCCTCTATTGATCTGAGTGGAGGGCGAATCTTTGGCCGCGGGCTCGTTGTGGAAGAACTGATAGCGCCAATTCGGCTAACCGATGGCAACTTATCGATCACGGGCTGGCAGGGGGCGCTCTTTGGTGGGCCTGCGACAGGAGACGTCGCTGTCTCCTTTGATACCCAGCTCAGTTTCCAGACGCGTCTTGATATCCAAGACGCGTTAATTGAACGAATGGACGGTGGGCCGACATCATCTGCGTCTGGAAAGATATCGTTACAGGGCAATTTCGGAACAGTCGGTGCAAATCAAAGAGACTTGGTGAACGCATTATCTGGTAACGGCGCCTTCGAGGCTACAGGATTGGATGCCAATGGTGCGGGGCAGGGCCCGTTTCTGTCTGCTGCCTTGTCGCCAATTCGGGCACTAAGTCAGCTTGGTGGTTTTCTTGGCGGCGGGGTGAGTAAAGGGTTTGCGAGTATGTCTGCGAATTTCACGGGCGAGGCTGGCGTGTTTATGCTCTCAGATGCGACCGTGCGCTCCAACGTGTACTCCGGAGATTTTGCGGGGGCAATTGACCTGCCGCGATGGTGGATAGAGGCTGATGGCCGCGTTCGTTTAGAAGCGAATGTCATCACACAGTTGCTCGGCAATCGATTGCAGATGCCGTCTTTAATTCCCGTGAGTATTAACGGCCCGCTGAGCGCGCCTAATGTGAGAATGGATACGAATGGAGGGGCAACTCCTCATGCATTGCCTGAGCAGGTTGCTCCCGAAGCAGAGTCGTCTACGGCGCCTCCAGCGCAGCCCAACCCCCTCGATCTTTTTCAGGGCATATTGAACGAGATCACGAAGCCTCAATAGAGTCTTGTGAGGTGGGTTGATGGTCGGGCGCGCCAGCTGAATTTTGTGTAGCCTGCAAGACAAACACTCTGATCGCACTCGATAACCCACCATCTCTGGTTCTGTCGATGGCAACGACGAGGTCTGGCACAGATTTGTTTTGATGTTTAGCGATAGACTTAAGGGCGTCCCAGAATTCCTGCTCTAGGGAGACACTTGTGAGGTGTCCGGCGATCTTTAAAGACCGTTTCACAATCGTACTCATCGCGTTTACTCTGATGGCCCTAGCATGAGCCTTGGATCGACCAAGCGCTCGAAATCTTCCGCTGAGATGTGGCCGGTATTCTCTGCTGCTTGCTTCAGAGTAAGGCCTTCTTTATGGGCAAGCTTTGCGATTTCGCTCGCGTTGTCATAGCCAATGTGCGGCGCCAAAGCTGTGACCAGCATGAGTGATCGATCAACGTGCTGAGCAATGACGTCAAGGTTGGCGGTAAGTCCTTCTACGCATCGCTCAGAGAAGCTTGCACAGGCGTCGCCGAGAAGGCGAATGGATTGCAGCAGAGCCGACGCGATCACGGGCTTGAAAACATTGAGTTCCAAATGTCCGTGTGAGCCCGCGACTGTAATGGTTGTATGATTTCCGATAACCTGGGTACATACCATGGTTAGGGCCTCCGCCTGGGTAGGGTTCACCTTACCAGGCATGATGGATGAGCCGGGCTCGTTCGCGGGCAGAGAAAGTTCGTTTAGGCCGGCCCTTGGCCCAGACCCGAGAAGGCGAATATCGTTCGCAATTTTCATCAATGACACGGCATTGGTGTTGAGGGACCCGGACATCTCGACGATCGCGTCGTGCGCAGCAAGGCCTTCAAACGGGTTTTCATTGGGTGAAAACGGCAAGTGAGTGAGACTCCCGAGCGCCGAACAAAACGCGTCACGAAACCCTATTTTGCTATTTACTCCAGTCCCTACGGCCGTCCCGCCTTGTGCGACCGGATAAAGATATTTCAGAGCGGTTCTTATGCGTTCGATACCCAAAGAGACTTGAGCCGTGTATCCGGAAAATTCCTGGCCAAGCGTTAAGGGCGTGGCATCCTGCAAGTGCGTACGACCAATTTTAACGATATCGGAGAATGCCTCAGATTTTGTCGCCAGTGCGTCCCGTAGGCGCTTGAGTCCTGGCAGGAGGCGGTTTTGTATCTCTTGTACGGCAGCGATGTGCATCACCGTAGGGAAGGTGTCGTTGGATGATTGTCCAGCGTTTACATGGTCATTGGGGTGTACAGGTTTTTTCTCGCCCCGTTTTCCTCCAAGGATTTCACTAGCGCGGTTCGCGATGACCTCATTGGCGTTCATGTTGGTCTGCGTTCCTGACCCGGTCTGCCAGATCACCAGTGGAAATTCGTTATCGTGATCACCGGACGCGACTTCGGAAGACGCTTGAATAATCGCATCCGCGATTTCGGCAGTGAGGACGCCTAAGTCTTTGTTTGCGATTGCAGCGGCTTGTTTTTGAAGCCCAAAGGCTCGCACGATTTCAAGTGGCATTCGTTCCGTGCCGATTGGAAAATTCTCTAGGCTGCGCTGCGTCTGAGCGCCCCACAGATGTTCAGCCGGGACGTCAATTGCACCTATACTGTCCGTTTCCGTGCGCATTTTTGGCGTCATGTCTTTTCCGTTTCAGGACAGTTCCGTCAGGAATCTGCCGATGGCCTCGATCGCTTCAGACCAATTCTGATCTTGCGTGCGACCGGATTTCTTACGTGGCTTGAACGAATGATCACCGTCCTCTGACCAATGGTAAGATATCATGTTCGACAAGGTAAGCGCTGTTACGGTTTCCTGGGACCCCATCGTGTCACGAGTGCCTTGGCAAATCAGTGTCGGTGTTTGCAGGTCTTTGAGGTGTTCAATCCGCGGCTTGTCGGCGCGACCTGCCCCGTAAAACGGATAGCCGAGGGCCAGAACAGCGCGAACCTTGGCGTCGTCTGCGACCAATGTTGCCATTCGGCCACCCATAGATTTGCCGCCGATAATAAGGTTTTCTGGACCGAAGTGATTTATCACCGTCGTCCAGCATTCCAACAACTTAGGTTGGTGGTCCGGGGGCCGTTTCTTTCCAGTGGTTCGTCGTTCGACCATGTATGGAAATTCAAATCGCACACAGCGATGTCCTTGCTCTGCTATTTCGGCGGCAAAAACATTCATGAACTCAGAGTCCATGGGTGCACCCGCGCCATGTGCTAGCGCGACGGTAAGGCGCGCGTTCATTGGTCCATCGATAAGAAAGTCAGGAAGGGTCACAACTTAGATATTTGCGAAAAAATCGTTACCCTTGTCGTCGACTATTATGAAAGCTGGGAAGTTTTCGACTTCAATGCGCCAGATCGCTTCCATGCCTAGTTCAGGGTATTCCAGGACTTCAACCTTCTTGATGGAGTCCTGTGCAAGCTTCGCAGCGGCACCACCAATTGATCCTAAGTAGAATCCACCGTGCTCGCCACAAGCTTTGGTGACTTGTTTTGAGCGGTTGCCCTTTGCCAGCATGACCATCGACCCGCCGTTAGCCTGCAATAGGTCGACGTATGAATCCATGCGCCCAGCCGTCGTTGGTCCAAATGACCCAGAGGCCATGCCATCGGGAGTCTTGGCTGGACCGGCATAGTATACGGGGTGATTTTTCATGTAGTCGGGAAGGCCGTCACCTGCATCCAAACGCTCTTTTAATTTTGCGTGTGCGATATCGCGAGCGACGATCATAGGACCGGTCAGTGATACCCGGGTTTTGATCGGGTACTTACTCAGTTCCGCTCTAATTTCAGCCATGGGTTTCGTCAGGTCGATATTGATAACTTCACCCGACATTTTGTCTTCTCGAACTTCAGGCATGTATTGCGCGGGGTTGGTTTCCAATTGCTCCAGGAATACGCCTTCGCCTGTTATCTTTCCTTTGATTTGCCGATCGGCAGAGCAAGAAACGCCGATGCCGACAGGACAGGATGCACCATGACGTGGCAAACGGATGACGCGCACATCGTGGCAGAAATATTTACCGCCGAACTGCGCGCCTATGCCGAGTTTGCGCGTGATTTCTAGAACCTGTTGTTCCGCCTCGAGGTCGCGAAAAGCCTGCCCATGATCGCCACCTTGGGTCGGTAGGTCGTCTAGGTAACGTGCCGAGGCTAATTTGACGGTTTTTAGGTTTGCTTCTGCCGACGTCCCGCCGATAACGATAGCTAGGTGGTAGGGCGGGCAGGCCGCTGTCCCCAACGTTTTGATTTCTTCTTCAAAGAACGTGCGAAGCCCAGTTGGATTTAAGAGTGCTTTGGTTTTCTGGTAGAGGAAGGTCTTATTGGCCGATCCGCCCCCCTTGGCCATAAACAAAAATTTGTATGCGTCGCCACTCGTCGCGTAGAGGTCGATCTGCGCAGGAAGATTGTTCCCTGTGTTTTTCTCTTCGAACAACGATACGGGGGACAATTGAGAATAGCGAAGGTTCAAGTTTGTGTAGGCCTCAACAACGCCGGCGGATAGAGCCTCTTCGTCGCCGCCACCGGTCCATATGTGTTGGCCCTTTTTCCCCATGATAATTGCGGTGCCAGTGTCCTGGCACATGGGGAGAATCATGCCGGATGCGATGTTGGCATTTTTTAAAAGCTCCAGAGCGACGAACCGATCATTAGGTGATGCTTCAGAGTCATCCATGATGGAACGCAACTGAGCCAAATGTCCGGGCCGCAGCAAATGGGAGACATCCTTAAAAGCTTCCGCGGCGAGAGCGGTTAGCGCAGACGGATCAACCGCGACAATAGATTCACCACGAAAGGTATCGATTGTAATGCCGTCGTTTGAGATTTTTTTATAGGGGGTTCCGTCTTTTGTCATCGGGAACATATCGGAGAAGGCGGCATCAAGCATAGCCGTGCGTCCTTATCAGTTAGGGAAGGCGGCCATAAAAGCCGGGCTCATTTACTTCTTTCTAAACGCGTCGAGGGTAACGACTTTGCCAGACTCTTCTTCCTCATCCGATACGGCGTCTTCGCTATCAGATTTGTCAGAGTCAGTGCGCACGCGCCGACTTGTTTTGAGCTTCTGTGTGACCAACGCGTTATCAACAGGCGGCATTTCAAAATCGTCATCTTCGTCGAATTCATCTCCATCCATATCTGAGGAGTCTTCATCTTCGAACTCAACGTGGAACTGAAGGCCGAACTTTGCGTGCGGATCTGCAAAGGCAGTCACAGCAGAAAATGGAACGTGAAGCGGTTGGCTGACACCATTAAAGCTAAGCGTGATGTCGAAGCTCTCCTCCTCAACGCGGAGGTCCCAGAATTGATGTTGAAGAACGATGGTCATTTCGGTGGGGTGCATCGCATGCAGGACATCCGCGATACGGACACCGGGTGCTTTCGTGTCGAATGTCACATAGAAATGGTGTGAACCCGGCAACCCTTGCGATTGCGTGATCTCGAGCGCTTGGCGCAAAACGCCACGTAGGGCGTCCTCTACCATTCGTTCGTAGCTCAGAGTTGTTACTGTCGGTTCAGTCACGGTCACATCACGTCATTGGAAAAGAGAATCGAAACCCATTTTGGCGGCCTAGCCCTTAGGGTTCAATGCCAATACCAGCTTTTTTGGGTGCCGTATCAACTAAATATGCGAGTCGGAGAAAGTGGGGGGCTTCTGTTGCCCGGTGCCCCCCGAACCGCGCTTGCCTCAATTAAGCGGCAGCGGCGTACTCAACGTTATCGTTGGCACTTTTCAAAATGGCCCGATATCGGTGGTACCATGCCGAGAACAGCTACTGTCTTTACCACGCGCGTCGATCCTGTTTCGCCCCCATAGATGGCCCGAATCTGTCGATACCGGGCCGTAAATTGGTGGAGGCGCCGGGTACTGCCCCCGGGTCCGCAGCGATTATTTCACAGCAGGTTTAGCGCCATAGTCGCCGAAGCGACAAAACCAATATAATGCGGTTCGAGAACATTTGCCATGTCTGTGCAGATTCATTAGCAAGGCTTGTTCCAGCAACCACCCGGTCTATAAATATCCCATGCAGCAGTACCTCGATTTAATGAAACACGTGCTAGAGACTGGCACGGAGAAGGGCGACCGGACTGGCACGGGGACTTTGTCCGTGTTTGGCCATCAGATGCGCTTTGATTTGGCACAGGGGTTTCCGGCGGTTACGACCAAAAAGTTGCACCTTCGTTCAATTATCGTTGAGCTGTTGTGGTTTCTTCGCGGCGACACAAACACCAAATACCTCAAAGATAATAAGGTCTCGATTTGGGACGAATGGGCGGATGAGAATGGTGACCTTGGCCCAGTCTACGGCTACCAGTGGCGGTCTTGGCCGGACCCAAAGGGTGGGTCGATTGACCAAATCGAGAAATTACTGGCGAATTTGAAGCAGAACCCGAATTCAAGGCGCCATATGGTGACCGCGTGGAACCCAGCCGACGTGGATTCTATGGCCCTCCCGCCGTGCCATTGCTTGTTCCAGTTCTATGTCGCTGACGGCAAATTATCCTGCCAGTTGTATCAACGCAGCGCCGACATCTTTTTAGGTGTGCCGTTCAATATAGCATCTTACGCTTTGCTAAC
>Ga0055584_100004432_pt1 | contig 13796 bp, 12 predicted proteins | sample OSDHelmetaG_FD_58716 | JGI IMG/M metagenome (GOLD analysis project Ga0055584, IMG submission 58716) | Pelagic marine sediment microbial communities from the LTER site Helgoland, North Sea, for post-phytoplankton bloom and carbon turnover... | ecosystem: Environmental > Aquatic > Marine >... | reverse complement strand
TAAATCTCAAAAAAGATTACAAGAATTACATAAACAATTTGGTGATAAAATAATTCCAACGGAAAGTGACAAAGCAGATCTTAAAAAATTAATCTCAGAATGTGATTTATTAATAGGAGGTGTTTTAATTCCTGGAGCAGAAGCACCTAAACTCGTTACTAAAGAAATGATAAAATCAATGAAAAGAGGATCAGTAATTGTTGATGTAGCAATTGATCAAGGCGGTTGTGTTGAAACAAGTAAACCAACTACCCATGCAAACCCTACTTATTTAGTTAACGATGTAGTTCATTATTGTGTAGCTAATATGCCTGGCGGTGTACCAAGAACTTCTACAATGGCCTTAAATAAAGCAACTTTACCGCTATTAATCAAACTCGCAGACCAGGGTTATGCAAAAACTTTACGAGAAAATAAAAATTATCTTGCTGGACTAAATATTTACAAAGGAAAAGTAACCTTTAAAGGGGTTGCAGATGCATTTAATTTTGATTACACCCCAGCTGAAACAGTCATATAGATTTAAATTTTGATATGCATATTGGGTTTTTAAATATAATTTGACCCATAATAAAATAGCTGTGTCTGTATGCCCAATTTCAGTCATGTAATGTAATTTCATGAGATTTGAGCCAGAAATTAAGAACATTTCAACACCTAAAGTTAAATTGACTGATTTAATAATGAGACTTGAGAGAGAAAAAAAAAGAGAAAGAAAAAGCAATATAGCTATTTCAATAGCGACAGTATCTGCAGTAGCAGTTCTAGGAATGATACTAAGTCTTTAAAGCCAAAATTAACTTACAAAATTTAACTAAATTCTGCATTAATTCATAAGTTATTGATAGTTGTTTATACTCTTCAATTAAAGTAATTCTATTTACAAATGAACATTGCTTTTTTTGTTGGTGAAATGAACCTAAGAGGAGTTGCTAATTCAACATATCAATATTCATATTATAATAAATTAATATTAAAAAATAAGTCAATTATTTTTTATGATAAAAAAAATACTCGAAACAACCCGAAAGTTTTAAAAAAATTTAAAAATCAATTCACTGTTATAGGAGTAAATAATTTAGAAGATATAGATAATTTTAAAAAAAAGTTCAATATAGAATATCTTTATATTCAAAAAGGTGGAAAAAAAGATAAGTGGGTATCAGCTAATATAAAAACTATAGTACATTCCGCTTACCCTCAAAGACTAAAGGAATTTCATGGCGACAAGTATGCTTTTGTATCTGAATGGTGTAGCAGTAAGTTTTCTCAAAATAAAATCCCATATGTTCCTTATATAGTCAAAATAGAAAAAACTAAGAAACATTTAAAAAAAAAATTAAAAATTAACAAAAAACAAATAGTTCTTGGTTGTCATGGTGGCGATAGTAGTTTTAACCTTAAATTTGTCCAAGATACACTTATAGATATTGCTAACAAAAGACAAGATCTTACTTTTTTGTTTTTAAACATAAACAAATTTTGTAAACACCCTAGAATTATTTTTCTTAAAGGTTCAGTAGATGAAGTTTATAAAAAAAAATTTCTTAATACTTGTGATGCAATGATTTACGCAAGAAGTTTGGGAGAGTCGTTCGGATTAGCTTGTGGAGAATTCGCTTATTTAAATAAACTAATAATTTCTTACAAATTCAATAGACACAGAGCTCACTTAGATCAATTATACCATCAAAACTTTATTCAATATTCTTCGAGAAAAAATCTTTTTAATATTTTAAATAATCTTGATAAAAAAAGACTATTTAAAAAAAGAAAAAATAAATACACAAAATATAACTCTAAAATGGTCATGAAAACTTTTAAAAAAATTTTTTTAGGTAACTCCAAATCTATTCATTTTTCAGCTTCAGATTATTTTGTAAATTATTTTGCACATCTCAAAATGGCATATTATTACCTAAGACACAAAATCTACAATCATTATTACAATTATATAGAGTCAAAAATTATTTATTAATTAAAATAAATTTAAATAATTAATTAATTTCTTCTAAGTCAGATACCATCATTTCCTTGACTAATTCTTTAAAACTAGTTTTAGGCTTCCATTTTAACTCCCTCTTTGCTTTAGAAGCATCACCGCGAAGTTCATTTACATCAGTTGGCCTAAAGTATACAGGGTCAACTTTAATTAGAATTTTGTTTGTTTTCTTATCAAAACCAACTTCCTTCAGGCCTTTTCCTCGCCAACCAATTTTAATATTGATGTGTTTAAAAGCCTCTTCAACAAAATGTTTTACTGAAAAACTTTTGCCTGTTGCAATTACATAATCAGAAGGTTTTTTAGCTTTGAGCATTAACCACATACTTTCAATATAATCTTTAGCCGATCCCCAGTCTCTTTTTGCATTCAAATTTCCTAAAGTAAAAAATTCTCTCTTATTTTTAGCTATTTCACTAACAGCTCTAGTTATCTTTCTAGAAACAAATGTTTCTCCTCGTCTCGGTCCTTCATGATTAAATAAAATACCATTAACTGCAAATATTTTATAAGCATCTCTATAATTTACAGTTGTCCAATACGCATACAACTTTGATATTGCATAAGGGCTTCTTGGTCTAAACGGTGTTTTTTCATTTTGAGGTATTTCAGTATTACCAAAAATTTCTGATGTAGATGCTTGATAAAATTTTGTTTTTTTTTGTAATTTTAAAATTCTAATAGCTTCTAGCATTCTCAATGTTCCTAGTGCATCAGCATTTGCTGAATATTCTGGGATTTCAAAACTTGTATGGACATGTGATTGAGCGCCTAAATTATAAATTTCATCAGGTTTCGTAGATTGAATAATTCTTAAGATATTACTAGTGTCAGTTAAATCTCCATAATAGGGTATAAAATTTTTCGATTGTTTAGTATCATTATATAAATGATCAATTCTTTTAGTATTAAAACTAGAAGATCTTCTTTTTACTCCTATAATTTTATAGCCTTTCTTAATTAAAAAATCTGCAAGATGAGAGCCATCTTGTCCTGTTACACCCGTAATTAAAGCAGTTTTTCTTTTCATAATCTGTCTATCATTAATAATTTGTTTGTTAGAAATTTGACCATTTTGTCTTCAATTTTTTTAGCGTGCAAACCAATAAAAAAACCTCTTTTATCTATTTCTTCAGCATTTTTAAAATATTCCTGTTTCTGGTTTAACTTGTAGAGTTTAGCAACTGGTTGATTTAAAAAATTACCACTTATAATTGGTCTCGTTTCAATTCCATTTTTATTTAAAAATTTCAAATATTTTTGTTTTTTCTTCATAAATTTCTTATTAATTAACATAGGTATACCAAACCAGCTGGGATTAACATTTTTGGCAGCATATAAAAATTCTATTTGTTTATTCCAATTTTTTTGTTTTTTTACAGAATTAATAATTTTATTTCTATTACTAGCTCTTATCTTTATCATAGAATTAAGTCTTTTGAACTGACTTAACCCAATAGCAGCGGTTATATCAGTCGGTCTTAGATTGAATCCAGAATTAATAAAATTGAAATCATTTTTTTTATTATTATTTAAACCTCTGTCCCAACCATGTGCTCTTAAACTATGAATTATTTTATAATCATTATAATCATTGCAAACAATCATTCCCCCTTCTCCAGCTGAAATTTGATGAGAGACAAAAAAAGAAAAAGTTCCAAATCTACCAAATGAACCTAAACTTTTTGAATTAAATTTAGAACCAAGAGACTCACAAGTATCTTCTATTAGGATAAGATTATTTTTTTTTGCAATTTGCTTTAACTTATTCATGTTTGTAGAATTTCCTAAAACATGAACAGCTAAAATAGCTTTTGTCTTATTAGTTATTTTTTTCTCCAAATCTTCTAAATCAATATTAAAATTTTTTAGATCTACATCAACAAACCTTGGTTTGAGGCCAGCTTGAATAATAGGCCATAACGATGTCGACCAACAAATTGTTGGTATTATGCACTCACTGCCTGGTTTAATCTTATCTTTTAATTTTGGATTAATTAGCGCAAAAAAAGCTAACAAATTTGCTGAAGAACCTGAATTAACCATTAATGCATATTTTACACCCAAGTATTTTGCAAATTTTTTTTCAAACTCCTTAGTAACTTTATTCATAGTAATGAACTTTCCATAAGATAAAACTTTTCGTCCTTCTAAAATATCATTTTTAGAAAAAGGGTATTCTACAAGTAAATATTTCAGTTTATTCATTTGTTATTAACTATTTTAAGATCGTTTTCTAACATATCAATTACGAGCGAATCTAAATTAAATTTTCTTTTCCATTTAAGTTTTGTTTGTATTTTATTTGGATTAGCTAGTCGTGCATCACTATCTTTTTTTCTAAATAATTTTTTATCAATTATCAAATGTTTTTTATAATCTAATTTGACATATTTAAATGCTTTTTTTAAAAAATCTTCAACACTTACAAGTTTTCCTGTGCCAATAATATAATCTGAGGCTTTTTTTTGTTGGTTTATCAACCACATAGCATAAACGTAATCTTTAGCGTGTCCCCAGTCTCTTTTAGATTTAATATTACCTAACTTTATTTTTTTTTGTAATCCAAGTTTTATTTTTGCAACTGCTTTTGAAATTTTTCTTAAAACAAATTGATCACTCTTTCTTGGAGACTCATGGTTGAAAAGAATACCAGTGGATGCATTAAAATCAAAAGTTTCTCTATAGCTTTTTACCAAATAATGACTTGCTACTTTAGCAATCCCATAAGCTGATTTTGGATTAAAATTTGTTTTTTCATCTATTTTTTTTGATATATTTTTACTATACATTTCTGAGGACCCGGCAAAAAAAAATTTTGCATTTTTATTAACTTTCTTTACAACTGATAAAATTCTGTGAGTAAAATTTAAATTTACATCTAACGTATAAAATTCATCATTGAATGAGTGACCATCATGTGCTTGAGCAGCTAAATGATAAACCTCGTTAGGTTTGATCTTTTTTATTATTTTTTCAAGTTTTTCGTAATTAGTTATATCAAATTTATGTAACTTTAATTTACTATAAATATTTTTAATCCTCCAAAAATATTTAAAATTATTTGCTCTAAAATCTCTCCTTATTAAGCCATGGACTTTGTATTTTTTTTTTAACAGCAGCTCAGCTAAATATGAACCATCTTGGCCTGTGATACCTGTTATTATAGCAACTTTTGACATACTTGTTTATATCTTATAGAGATTTAATATCATAACATTAAAAATATGCAGACCAAGAATGCAAACATTTCTTATCAAAAAAAATGTAAGATTTGTGGAAATAATAATCTTAAAAATGTTCTATTTATAAATGAGCAATATATTTCTGCTACCTTTGTAAAAACTAATGAAAATAATAACTTAACCAAAATAAAAACTCCTTTAACTTTGGTATTATGTTCAGAAAATGAAAAAAAAAATAATTGTGGGCTACTTCAACTGCTAGAAATCACAGAAGCTGATCTTCTTTATAAGCGTTATTTCTACAGATCGGCAACTAGTGATACAATGAAAAAAGATCTTAAAGATGTTGTTGAAAGTATTAGACAGAAGCTAAAAATTAATGACAATGACATAGTTGTTGATATCGGAGCTAATGATTGCACTTTGCTAAATTATTATCCAAAAAATTTAAAATTAGTCGGCTTTGAACCAGCTGAAAACATTAACTTCATTGATAACGATAAAAATATTAAAATTTTTCCAACTTATTTTAATGCAAAAGATTATGAAAATAATTTTAAAGAAAAAGCAAAAGTTATTTCATCATGTGCAATGTTTTATGATTTAGCAGATCCTAAAAATTTTGTTAAGGATATTGATAAAATTTTGGACAAGAGGGGTATTTGGTGTGTTCAAATTAGTTATCTTGCTTCAATGTTAAAATATAATAATTTTTACGATATTTGTCATGAACATTTATCTTATTATTCCATTGAAACTTTCGAGGCAGTGCTTAAAGGTTTTAATCTCAAACTATTTTTTGCGGAATTAAACGAAGTTAATGGAGGAAGTATCAGACTATTCGTTTGTAGAAAAGATAATAATTCTTACAATGAAACAGAATTTAGTAATAATCTTAACAAACTTAAATTAGAAGAAAAAAAATATAATCTTAAGAAAGGCGAAACATTTAAAGAATTTCAAAACAAAATTGATGATATTAAAGATAAAACTAATTTATTTGTCGACAATATACTTAAGTCACAAAAGAAAGTTTTTGCTTTAGGAGCTAGTACAAAAGGTAACATTTTATTGCAACATTTTGGATTAGATAAATCAAAAATTCCCTACATAAGTGAAAGAAATCCTGAAAAAGTCGGATTAAAATGTTTGGGATCTGATATAGAATTAATTTCTGAAGAAGTTGCAAGGTCAAAAAAACCTGAAGCTTTTATAGTTTTACCATGGAATTTTAAGGACGAAATTGTAAGGAGAGAAAAAAATTACCTAGATAGTGGAGGAACGTTAATGTTTCCAATGCCTTATCCACATACTGTCGACAAAAATGGAGAAAAAAAACTTTAGAATATTTATGTTTTTTAAAAAATTATGGCTTAAATTTACAAATTCAAATGAATTTAGAGCGCAAAAATTTCTTCAGATTAGAGAAAAAGCCAAGAAGGAGTTTAAAAAAAAATTTGAAAAACAAATTGAGTTAATTCATAAAAAAATTGTAACTCAAAAAAAACTTAATTTTTTACATTCAGGACATGCTGCCGATATAGTTAATCTTTTACCAGTTATAAAAAAATTATCTTTAGATCATGAGTGTAATTTGTTTATTAATATAAATAAACCTTTAAAGTATTATTACAAACATCCGGCTGAAGGTGTGTTTATCAATGAAAAAATTTTTAATATGCTTAAACCATTATTAGATAATCAGAATTATTTAAATAAGGTTGAAATTTACAAAACTCAACCAATCGACATAAGACTAGACATGTATAGAGATATGCCGATAAATCAATTGTTTGACAATATCACTTATGCGTCTATTTCTACTGGAGTTCAACCAAATTATAGTGAACCATTTTTAAATGCAGAACATCACCCACAGATTACTAACAAAGTTATAATTCAAAGAACTTTTAGATATAGAAATGATTTTATAAATTATAATTTTTTGAATGATCATAAAGATCTTTTCTTTGTTGGAACTAAAGATGAGTTTTTAAATTTAAAAAAAGAAATAAAAAATTTAAATTTTTATGATTGTAAAAATTTTTTAGACATGGCTTGTGCAATTAAGTCTTCAAAACTTGTAATAGCCAACTCTTCAATTGCTTTCCCTATCGCAGAGGGCTTAAATAAACCTAGATTATTAGAAGCTTGTCCTTATTTCCCTGCTGCTCAACCCCATGGATCTAATGCCTACAATTTTTACTTCCAGCCTCATTTTGAAAGTCTATTCAATAAATTAATGAGATTCGACTCAAAATAATTAATTTAAATGTTTAAAAAAAGATACCTTTCGAATCTATACAAATCTATAATTTATAAAATTTTTAAGCTTTTTTATGGTGAAATATACTCAATTACTAAGTCTAATGATAGTTCAGACATAAAAGAAAAAAAAATTGATATAAAAAAAAGTAAGTACAAAATTTTTTTCTGTAATAATTCAACTTTGTATACAGATAGAGTTCATGATACTGCGGTCATAAAGGATAATAGAATTATTGAAGGCCCATCCTTTCAAATTAGAAATAATATCTACAAAGAATGTAAAGACAATTCCGTATTTGAAAAAGGAACTCCCAGGTTTAGAAAAAGATTAAAAGGTACAGTTTTGTCATTATTAACTGGTGGAGGTGGAAATTCAAATTACTGGCACTGGTTGTTTGATGTTCTCCCTAGATTAGAAATTTTGAGACAGGCTGGAAAAAGCCTTGAGGATGTTGACTATTTCTTATTTCCAAGTTTTGATCAAAAGTTTCAATCTGAATCTTTAGATAACCTTAATATTCCACAAGAAAAAAGATTATCAAGTAAAAATTATAGGCATATAAAAGCAGATCAAATAATAACAACTTCTCATCCATACATTTTTTTAAATGATCCTTTTAAAGACTCTTTAAACATACCGTTATGGATATTCGATTTTTTAAGGGATAAATTTTTAAAAAAAATAGATCATAACAACTTAGAACAAAAGTCTTCCCCTTCAAAAATTTTTATTAATAGAAAAGATGGTAAAACAAAAAAATGGAGATTTATAATTAATGAGTTAGAAGTTGAAAATTTTCTTAAATCATCTGGATTTAAAAGCGTGACTCTAAGTGAGTATAGTTTACTTGATCAAGTAAAATTATTTTATAATGCTAAAACGATTGTCGGTTTACATGGTGCGGGATTTGCTAATATCATTTATTCTAAACCAGAAACAAAAATATTAGAATTTAAATCCACTAATGCTGGTGATGCCATCAAAAATTTAGCATTAAATAATAAATTAAATTACAACGATATAAGCTCTAGTCCAAAAACAACTAATCACAAGTATCAAGCTGGAGATATAGAAATAGATTTAAAATTACTTCATAAAAGTTTAGATTAATTATAAATTGTTGCTATTTAATCAAAAAAAAGTATAAACTCTAAAATCATGGACGAATTAAAACCGATAATTCTATTAGTTAGCAGTGGTTTACTCTTAAGATTTGCATTGACCTTTACCGGCCAAGCTTGGGCAAAGTCTCACGCACAAACTGTTACTTTTATGGTTCTTCCAGTAATTACTTATATTATTACTAAAACAATTTCAGGAAACATAGCTTTGTCACTTGGAATGATAGGAGCTTTATCTATTGTTAGATTTAGACATCCTGTAAAAAGTGCATTGGAATTAGTAATGTATTTTGCATTAATAACAATTGGTATCGCAACAAGCGTGAGAACAAAATGGGCTATTCAATTAGTTTTATGTACTATACTTATTATTATTATAGTAAAATTAGTACAAATAATTTCTAACAAATTTGGCAAATCTTTTTATAGCATGTCTTTTAATGAAGGTAGCTCAAGCAATACATTAGAAATAATTTCTAAGAAAAAAATCGAACTAATTGAAAAAAGTGAATATTTAGTCAATTTTTTAAATGACAATGAAAACAGTCAATACATTTATAGATTAAACTTTAATAACAAAAACTCATTAAATGATTTTAAAGATACGATTAAAAACGATCAGAATATCCAAAAAGTTAATGTAGTTTATAATTAAATAATTTGATGAAAAAAATTTTATTTTTTTCTTTTTTCTTTACATTTATTTTCAGTCAATCATTTGCTGTTCAAAACAAACCTATTCAAAACTTCATAGGCTGTAATAATGAGATATCTGAAGAAAATTTTATAGACTCAAATAAAGCAGAAATAAAAAAAATTGAAATAGATATTAACAATTACAAGAAGTGGACAGTTAATAATATTAAGATAATTACAAATCCCTCACGATTTACACCTAATGAATTTAAAATAAATTTTAAAGGAGATATAAAGGTTACTTATAAAAATAATTCAGTTTGTTTTCTAAAAGCTAAGATAAGACATAGTGGGGATGCTAAAGATCATATAGCTTTAAAAGGTAATTCACTAATTCAAAGTTTAGATATTAGTTTGAAAAATGGAAATATAAAAGGAATTACAAAATTCAAACTTTTCAAACCAGATGTAAGAGGAAATTTAGTTGATGTTATTATTCAAAATCAAATATTAAGGGATATGGGATATCTAGCTCCAAGATCTTTTAAAGTTAACGCAAGAGTAAATGAAACTAGTTCTGTAATGTTATTTCAAGAAAAAGCTTCTAAAGAATTATTAGAATTCAATAATAGAAGAGAAGGACCTATCCTTGAAGGAGATCAAAAATTTTTTTTTGAGCTTGTAAAAGATATACCAGATAATAATTTAAGCAACTGGTCTGTGGGTGCTCCTTTTTTAAGAAACAAAAGTAGCAAGGTTATGTTATCAAAACTCACAAACGCAAATTTAATTAATCGTAGTGAGATGCATAAAGAAATTTCTTTAAATGCAATTAACAGTCTAAACTTAATTTATCTGTATTGGTCGAATAGGTTTAAAGACTCAAAGAATGATTTTTTCTTTTTTGATTACGATCTAGATAATACTTTGCTCTCCCTTTTTAATCAAAAAAAAATTATTGAATTAGATACATTTAATTTATTTTTGCAATCAACCAATAGTCATCATGCCTTGAGCGCAAGTAATAGAAAATTTTATTGGAATTCCATTGAAAATTATTTTGAGCCAATACTTTATGATGCTAACCCAAATATAGATATAAATTTTTCAACCACTACTACAGCTGTGATACGATATCCTATTTCTAATTATTATGATGAGTCTTTTGACAACCTAAGCAATAAACTTACAAAAATTAATATTGAAAAACTTTTAGAAAATATTAGCATTTCGGGTCTTGATATTTCAAAAAAAGATTTAAAAGCTAAAATTCATAAAATAAAGAAAAATTTGGAGCGAATAAATTTTTTTTTTAATCAAAATGCAAATAAAGAAATAATTTCTTATAATAGCTTCAAACCAATAGATAATATTCTAAATAAATTTAATGAAAATCTTAAAGATATCGACTCTAGCGTTTACCTTATTCGATACGACAAAAATGATTTGCTTAAATGTCAAATCTATCTTGAGAATTGCCAGTTTTATAAAATTTTAGATAAAGATTTGGTTGATTTACTTGAAGGTGAATTAGAAGTTAACAATGTTCATTATCAATATATTGGAAGTAATATTAATTTAAGTAGTTTACAGATAGGAGATAAATATAAGTCTCAAAATTTTTTACAATCAAAAATTTTTTACGAGGATGGAATTGAAATTCAACAAGATATCAAAAATAGAATATTGAATATAAGTCAAAAAAAAGTTGGATCAAGAGCTTACTTTATAAATGGCGAACTTGATAATGTAACTATAATTTATACCGGAATAGACATTAATAAAGATCTCACTAATAAAAGCAAAAAATTTGTTCCATCTAATTTTCCCATTGATTCCAAAGGCTTAACTGGCTGTTTATCTTTTATAAATATGAATTTAAATAATATTAGCATTAATGCAAAAAATTCAAATTGTGAAGATACTATAAATTTTATTAATTCTACCGGCACAATAAGTAAAGTTGTCGTACAAAACTCTTTTAGCGATGCATTAGATGTAGATTATTCAGATTTAAAATTTGATTATATTGATATATCGAATGCCTTAAATGATTGTACGGATTTTTCTTCAGGGAATTATGAATTACTAAATCTTTATCTCAAAAATTGTGGTGACAAAGGTATTTCAATAGGAGAAAAATCATTCGTTAAAGCAAAAAGTGTAAATGTTGATAAAGCTGATATAGGAATTGCAACTAAAGATAGTTCTGTATTAAAATTAAGTGAAGCCACATTAAAAAATCTAAATACCTGCATATCTGCTTATAATAAAAAACAAGAATTTCAAGGGGGATTTATAAAAGTGAAAAAAATTGAATGTGAGAGTTTTAAAAATAAATTTGATATAGATAAATTATCAAAAGTGTTATTGAATAATGTTTCTCAAAATAATTAAATAAGGTTGTATGAGTTTTAGAATTGAAGAAAAATTATTTATAAAAAAAGAAAATTTAGTTCAGTTCCAAGAATTCTTATTAAAAAAATCTGTCAAAAAAATTTACCATTCACGAATTATTCAAAGTCTTTATTTTGAAAATCTCAATTTAGATATGTACACCGACTCCGTAGAGGGTTTATCACCTAGAAAGAAAATTAGAATTCGAAATTATCCAAATGAAAATGATAAAAATTTTTATCTTGAAATTAAAAATTCAGCAATAGAAGGAAGATTCAAAACTAGAAAAATTATAAATCAAATTGAACTCAATGAAAAAAAGAACCTTGGTTATTTTGATAGTCAATATGGAACTTGTTATCCGAAGCTGTATGTTGAATATCAAAGAGAGTATTCAAAAATTGATGATATAAGAATATCAATAGATAGAAATATTCATTACACAGACTATAAAACAAATCGCAAATTTTATGATGATAAAATAATTGTTGAGCTGAAGACTTCTATAAATAAAAATTTAGACGAATTAATGGAAGATTTTCCGATGCAAAGAATACGGTTTTCCAAATATTGTTTTGCTATTGAAAATTTATATCATCAAAATTAAGGCATTTAATAATATACGTTAAAAGATGTTTTTTAATATTCTTGATTGTAATCTAAGTGAAATCTATTATAAATCTAATCGGATCAAACGGCGAGGTAGCTCAGTTGGTTAGAGCACAGGACTCATAAGCCTGGGGTCGACTCCGTCCCAGACCACCGTAATTTTAGTTTTTTTTGAGATATTTTTAGTTTATTTTGAGTAATTAAAAAATAGAAATTATAGTGTGATATATTCAATTGAAATTTTAAGATTCTTTTCTAGTATTTTTGTGATTATTTATCACTATGAATATTTTTTTTTCAGAACATTAGATTTTAAAGATAATTCAAAAATTCATGATGTTTTACCTTTTGATAATTTTATCAATTGGATTTATGTGTATGGAGATTACGGTGTGCAAATTTTTTGGTGTATATCTGGTTTTATAATTGCTTATATTTATCTTGATAAAATTAATTCTATAAGTTTTAAAAAATTTGCTATAAATAGAATTTCAAGACTTTATCCGTTGCATCTGATAACTCTTATTGTTGTATTAGTTATACACATCATTTACGAATATTATGTTAATTTTCCATTAAATCAATTTAACGACTCTTATCACTTCATTTTACATTTATTTTTCATATCAAGCTGGGGTTTAGAACAAGGATCTAGTTATAATATGCCGATATGGAGCGTTTCCAAAGAAATCATTGCCTATATTTTATTCTTTTTTCTAGCGTCTAATATTAACAATTTAAATTTTAAAAAAATAATTTTTGCTCTTTTTCCTCTTATCTTATTAAGTAAATTGCCCATCTTTGAAAGCGATCAACACGTCAACTTATTAAGTTGTTTAATTTTATTTTTAAGTGGTCTATTGATTTACAAGCTTTATCTTATTAAAAAAAATCTTTTTTTCATAATTGGTCTTCTGCTTTTAGTAGTTTCTTTTGTTGGTAATTTTAAAATTTTCATTTTCTCACCAGGTATACTGATGTTATTTATTAGTTTGGAAAAATTTTTAGGTAAAAATGTTAAAAAAATTTTTTCATTTTTAGGAAATTTAACTTATTCTAGTTACCTTTTCCATTATCCTATAACAGCTTTAATTATTATATATTTTAAAGATAGAATTGAAATTTTTTCAAATAACTATTTTTTTATTGGCTATTTATTTTTTGTTTTATTTTTATCTCATCTTTCTTTTAAATATTTTGAAATAAAAACAAAATATTTTTTTCGTAAAATATTTGGAAAATAGATAGTCAGCTTTTCTACAGACTTTTCTACAAATGGCTCACAAACATATTGGTTACTGCGAATCCACCGCAGCCAGGACGCCGATGACGGCGACGACTTCCTAGACTCAAACTGAATATGGAAATAACTTTGAACAAGAATTCTTGGTCCACTGCTTGGTCCAAATTTGGTTCACTATGTTCCATAAAAATATAGACGCAGATTTCAGGGTTTGATATAACTTTTTTTAGAAAGAAAGTGTTGCGAACAATAGTGAATCACGAACGGTTAAAACTTTGGCGAGGTAGCTCAGTTGGTTAGAGCACAGGACTCATAAGCCTGGGGTCGGCGGTTC
>Ga0055584_100004431_pt1 | contig 13796 bp, 12 predicted proteins | sample OSDHelmetaG_FD_58716 | JGI IMG/M metagenome (GOLD analysis project Ga0055584, IMG submission 58716) | Pelagic marine sediment microbial communities from the LTER site Helgoland, North Sea, for post-phytoplankton bloom and carbon turnover... | ecosystem: Environmental > Aquatic > Marine >... | reverse complement strand
TCCGACGGACGCAGGTGCCTGCCAGAACTGCGAGCGGCCCCTTAGCGGCCCGTACTGCTCCAACTGCGGGCAGAAGGCCGTGGATCTGCGGGAGGCGGGGCTCCGCACCCTCCTGGGCGAGGGGCTGCGGGGGTTGTTCGATCGGCTCTACATCGTTCGGGATTCGCTGTGGTTGCTGACGGTCCCCGGGCACCTCACGGCGCAGTGGTTGGCCGGGAAGCGCATTGGGCACCTGAATCCTCTGCGGACCTGGGTGCTGTGCACGGCTGTGGCGAGTTTCGCGATGGCGGCGACGGTTCCCCCGGTGGCCGAGTGGGCGGCGCAGTACGCGCCCGACGCCGCGAAGAAGCTGGGAAGCGCCGAACTCGAGTTCCTGGACGGCTGGCGGAGCGTGTCGAAGGGGGCGCTGGCCGCCCTCGAAGCGGCGCTGGTGCTTCTGGTCTCGCCGGCGATCTATCGCTTTCTGCTGGGTCCCCACGAGCGAGGTCTGGTGGCCTACGTGGCGGCGGCGCTCCACGGCTCCGCGGCGGGCTCGCTTCTGATCGCGGCGTCGGTCGGGCTGGCCTGGCTGCTGGGGGGAGACCTCACCGACCCGGGGGACTGGACCGTGGTGCTGTTGGGCCTGGCGGCTGTTCCGGTCGGAGCCTGGTACAGCTGGTCCGTGCTTCGACGAGGCCTTGGCGCGACGCCGCGGCTGGTCTTGTTCGCCATCGCGGTTGAGGCCGTCGTCATCCTGGCGATTGCGGCGGCGGCCATGCTCGTGGATGGCGGGGTCGCCTGGTTCCTCATCGAGGCCCTGGCCGAGTCGGCGTAGCCCCTCACCCCCCCAGCAGCGACACCCGAAAACACGTCCGCCCCGGCTCCGACTCCAGCGAGATGCCGCCCCCGTGGGCTCGGCACACGGCCTGCGCGAGCGCCAACCCCAGGCCCGTGCCGCCGCCCTGGCGGTCGGTCGTGAAGAAGCGCTCGAAGATGCGGGCGCGGTTGCCGATGGAGATGCCGGCGCCGTTGTCGATCACGTCGACGCCGACGCGTGCGCCGTGGACCCAGGTGGTCACCGTGACGGCGACGTCGTCGCCGCCGTGGCGGTAGGCGTTGTCGATGAGGTTGCCGATCACCGCTTCGAGCTGGGCCGGCGTGCCGACGATCGACCCCGCTGCGCCACCCCGCTTCACGTCGGGGAAGCGCGCGATCACGCGGTCGACGAGGTCGTCCAGGGACACCGGCACGTGGGCCGAGGGTTCTTCGGCGCGGGCGAGGGCGAGCAGCCCGGTCACCAGCCGCTCCATGCGCTCCAGGTCCGCCTGCGCGTTGTCCAGGAACAGCGCCCGCTGCTCGGCCGGCATGTCCGCGTCGTCCCGCAGGAGCTCCACGGTCCCCCGCAGGGTGCTGATCGGCGTCTTGAACTCGTGGGAGACGTTCCCCGCGAACTCCGCGATGTACGCCAGCCGCTCCCGCAGGCGGTCGGTCATCGTCGCCACCGCCGCGCTCAGCTCGCGCACTTCGGACAGGTGCGAGTGCGCCGCCAGGTCCAGCGCCTCGGCCGCTTCCATGTCCCCGCCCGCCAGCCGGTGGCTCGTGCGCGCCAGCAGCCGCAGCGACCGCGAGAACCGGTACCCCACGTAGAACGCCAGGAGCGTCGTCAGCCCCAGGCCCAGCAGCGCCCCCCAACCCAGGCGCGGAGCCATGTGGATCAACGCCTGCACCTCTTCCCGGGGTGTGCGCGAGAGCAGCAGCACCGCCGCCAGCTCCCCGTCCACCACCACCGGCCGCGTCGCGAAGACCCGGACCCGGGCCCGTCGCTGCGGCCCGCTGAGCACCGCCGTGATCGGCGCGCCGTCCCGCGGACGGACCACCGCCGACGGCAGCCCGGCGAGCGCTTTGACGACCTCGGGCTGCCCGCTCAGGTTGTCGCCCAGCCCGTCCCCGCTCGACGCCGCCACGATCCCGTGGGGGTCCAGCACCCGGATGCCGGCCAGCGTCTCCTCGCGGATCGAGCGCAGCCGTGGCGACAGCTCCAGCTGGTGCAGCGTGCTCGTCGCGTCCAACGCCTTCGCCTCGGCCAGCTCGTCCTTGACCAGCACCGACAGCACCGCCGCCTGAAGCTCCAGCTCCGTCCGCGTCTGCCGCACCAGGTCCCAGCCCAGCGCGCCCGTTCCGAGCAGCGCCAACCACGGCAGCGTCAGCACGACCAGGTGGGAAGCCACGAGCGCCGCCCGCAGCGGCAGCACGATCCTCACGTGGTCTGCAGGCGGTAGCCCAGCCCGTGCACGGTCTCGATGGGGTCCAGCCCCGACTCGCGGCACTTGCTGCGGATGCGGCGGACGTGGCTGTCGAGCGTGCGGCCGCTGACCTGGTGGCGGCCGGGGTAGGCGCGCTCCATCAACTCGTCGCGCGTCCAGGCTCGCGAGGGCCGCCGCATCATCACCTGCAGCAGCCGGAACTCCGTGACCGTCAGGGCGATCTCGTCTTCGTCCACCCACACCCGAAACGCCTCGGCGTCGAGGCTCAGGCGCCCCAGCTTCAGCCGGTCCGAGTCCACCGCCACCGGCGCTTGACGGCGGAGCACCGCGCGCACCCGACTAACCAGTTCCCGCGTCGAAAACGGCTTGGCGAGGTAATCGTCCCCACCCAGCTCCAGCCCCAGGATGCGGTCCAGCTCTTCGCCCCGGGACGACAGGAACACAACCGGCACCTGGCTCGTCTTGCGCAGGCGACGGCAGACCTCCAGCCCGTCGAGCTCGGGCATGAGCACGTCCAGCACGATGAGCGCCGGCTCCTGCCGTTCGACCTCCGCCAGGGCCGCGAGCCCGTTGTCGGCCTCGCGGACGGTGTAGCCCTCGCGGCTCAGCGCGTAGCGCACGACCTCGCGCAGGCGCGGGTCGTCGTCGACGACGAGGACGTCGGCGCTCACGGGCTCTCCGTCAGCTGGCCCAGCTCGTCCAGGGCGGACAAGCGAGCGCGCAGCTCCGTGAGGCGGCCGCTCACCTCGACGGTGTCGCCGGCCAGGGCCCGAAGCCCCACCTGGATGCGGAGTTGAAGCACACCCGACAATACCGCCTCCGCCTCGCTGGCTGCGTGGGCCCGCGCCGCGCGGAGCCGAGTCAGAGAACCCCGGAGGTCTTCGGGGCCGTCCGACGGCGCCTCGGCCAGCAGGGTGTCGACCAGCGCGAGGCGACGGTCGGCCTCGACCAGGGACGAACGGAGCGCGCTCAGCTCCCCGTGGTTGGCGACTTGCTCGGCCGACGGGTCCGCGAGCGCTTCGGTCAGGGAGTCGAAGGCGGCGTCGATGCGGCGACCCAGAGGGCCTCCCTCGATCGCGGGCCGGGCTCCCAGCAGCAGGGGCCACACCCCCAGCGCGGCGATCGACACCCCGGCGCCGGCCCCGTCGCGGTGCAGGCGATGCCCCACCCAGGCCCCGACCCCGAGCCACCCCAGGGCGGCTACGGCCCCCACGTCGGCGGGAGCAAACGTCGCGACCAGCATCGCTGGCGCGGCCAGGGCCGAGGCCCCCAAGAGACTTGCCGCGGCCGCGAACATCACTGCGTCTCCTGGCGGGTGGCGTCGTCCCGAATCCCGTCGACGTCGGTCGGCAGGAACTCGCGCTTCTGGCGGAACATGCCCCCGCGCTCGGCTTCCCACTTCTCGTCGGCCCCTCGCGCGGTGCCGTACGTGGCGCCCAGGCCCGAGAACACGTCGGCTTCGAGAGGGCGCAAGAAGGCGACTTCGGCCGTCGGCCGCGCGATGAAGGGCCGCAGGAGCCACCCCGTTTGCGCGGTCAGCACCCCCAGCAGCATCAGCGCGGCCAGGCCCCCTTGCCAGCCTCGCCGACCCGGCAGCGCCGAGGCGACGGTCGCGAGCCCCGGGAGGGCACAGAGCGCCAGGGCGCCGGCGAGGACCAACACCGCCCGGTGGTAGTCAGGGTTCACCGAGTAGTAGAGCCACAGGACCGGCGAGAACGCTGCCGCCAGCAGGGCGGCCCGGGCCATGCCCACCAGCGCGGCGGTGTTGAGCCGGGCCCAGGACGCGGCCTGCCGGTCGACGGCGCTCAGGGCCCGCAGCGCCGGCAGCCCGAGCAGCACGGGGAGCACGAACAGGACGGGCATCTTGATCGCCGCGAACGGGATCTGGATGCCGCCTCGGTAGGCCCCGACGACGGCGCCAAACGTCGCCGCGCCGCCGGCGATGGTCGCCAGGAGGATGGGTCGGAGCTCGGCGGAGTCGCGGTCCAGCAGCGACTGCGGGGAGCGCAGGAGGTCGGCGAGGACGGGGAGGGCGTTCACCAGGCACCGCCCGTCGGGAGCAGCGCGAACTCGGTGGCCGCGAAAGTCAGGCGCACCGCGACGAGCAAGGCGAGGGTTTGCCAGCCCAGCACGAGGGCCACGAGGCGGCCGACGGCGATGGAGTCTTCGGGGTCCTCGGCCGACGCGAGCCGGCGGGCGGCGCTGGAGCCGGCGACGACCATGAGCAGCAGCCCCAGGACCACGAAGAGCGGCACCCAGAGCGACGACGTGACCGAGAAGAAGAGCATCGGCGGGACCAGCGCGAGCGCCACCCGGCCGGTCTGCACGAAGGCGCCGGCCACGGCCCCCACGAGCCGCTCGGGGGCGGCGCCCATCTTGGCGAGCTGGTGGCCCACGAGCAGCGGCGGCGACGTCAGCAGCGCGGTGCCGGCCGCGACCAGGGCGGCGGCGGGCAGCGAGCGGGCGGCGACCTCGACGACGCCTGACCCGAGCCCTGCGGCGAGCCCCAGCGCGCCGAAGCCCGCGAGGGCGATGAACACGTCGGGCAGCGCGACGTCGGGCGGCGGGGGGCCGGCGCGCCAGGGGGCGCGGGGCCGGAGAGCCGTTCGCGCCGGGGCGGGGCGAGCCGGGGCGGGGGCAACCGGGGGAGCCGGGGCCTGACCGGCCACGGGGAGTGCCGCGTCGACGGCCTCCACCGAGGGCGGCGCACCGATCCGGGGCGACGGGGGGGAAGGGGAAGCGACGGTGTCCATGGGTCCTCCGGGTTGACGAAGGCCAGCATGGGAAACGGATGGAGCATCGACGGGGCGGACCCGCGGGGATCCGCCGCAGCGTTTGTGCAGATTCCGTGCACGCCGGATCTGGCCCCGCCCCGCCCCGGTCCTGCCTCCCGCCGACTACCGTGCCCCCGTGAACTCGCCGCGCACCCTCGGCACCCTCGACGCGACCCTCATCGGGCTCGGCGCCATCGTGGGCGGCGGCATCCTGGCTCTGGGCGGCCACGCCCTGGCGCGCGTGGGCCCGGCCGTGCTGCTGGTCTTCGCCCTCAACGGCCTCTTCGCGCTGCTCACCGCCGGTTCCTTTGCCGAGCTGGCCACCCGCTTCCCGGTCGGCGGCGGTGCCTACGCCTACGCCCGCAAGATCGTGAGCGTGCGCGCGGCCTTCGGCGTTGGCTGGGTGCTTTGGTTCGCCTACATCGGCGCCGGCGTGCTCTACGCCCTGGGCTTCGGTGTCTTTGCGCTGTCGCTGCTGCACGAGCTGGTGCCCGGCATCGAGCTGTCGGACCCCCGCTACCCCGCCGCGCTCGGCATCACCGCCATCGGCGGCTACACGCTGCAGCTGCGCCGAAGCGGGGCCAAGGGCGGGCAGGCAGCCACCTGGGGGAAGCTGCTCGTCTTCGGGCTGCTCATCGTGCTCGGCCTGATCCGCGCCCCCACGATGGACGTCGCCGGCGCCCTCCAAGGCACCTTGAACGTCCCGGTCGGCTCCTTGCTGGGCGCCATGGGCCTGACGTTCATCGCCCTGCAGGGCTTCGACGCCATCGCCACCGTCGCCGACACCGTCAAGAACCCGTCCCGCACGCTGCCTCGGGCCATGCTCGGCTCCGTGGCGCTGGCCCTGGTCTTCTACCTGCCGCTGCTGTTCGTCACGATCGTCAGCGGCGTCCCCGTCGGCACCCGCATCGCAGACCTGGCGGCGGCTGGCCCCGACACGGTCCTGGCAGCGGCGGCCCGCAACTACGCCGGCGCCGCGGGCTTCTGGCTGGTCACGATCGCCGCGGTCATGGCGATGCTGTCGGCGCTGCAGGCAAACCTCCTGGCCGCGTCGCAGGTCGCGCGAACCATGGCCCAGGACCGCACGCTCCCCCGGGGCCTGGGGGCGCTGCACCCCACGTTCGGCACCGCGACGCCAGCGCTGCACGCCACGGCCCTGGCCATGGCCGGCGTGCTGCTCATCGTCCCCGACGTCGAGAGCGCCGGCGCGGCGGCCTCGTTGATCTTCCTGCTGACCTTCACGGCCGTGAACGTGATGGCGTGGCTCGCCCGCCGTCGGCTCGCGCCGGACCCGTCGGCCTTCCGCATGCCGCTGTTCCCGGCGCTGCATGCGTTCGCCGGAATCGCCTGCGGGGTGCTGCTGGCGACTCAGCTCGGCGGGGCCCCGGACGCCGCTGGCATCACGGTCCTCTGGCTCTTCGTGGGCGGGTTGCTCTACGCCGCCTTGTTCTCGGGGCGCGCCGAAGCGGCCGACGCCTTCGCCGAAGCCCACGATCCTCAGCTGCTCCAGGCACGTGGGCGCTCGTCCCTGGTTCTGGTGCCCGTCGCGAACCCCGCCCAGGCCGCTGCCCTGGTGGAGCTCGCGGCGGTGGTCGCCCCCCCGGTCGTCGGCGACGTCCTGCTGCTGACGGTGGTGCGGGAGCCGTCGGCCGAGGGCATCGACCAGGGCCACGCGGTCCTGCGCCGGGCGTTGCTGCGGTCGGCCGATGGGGGTCGCATGCCCCAGGCCCTGACGGTGTTTGGTCCGTCGCCGTCGGCCGAGATCCTGCGAATCCGGCAGCAGCACGCCTGCCAGAGCATCGTGCTGGGGCTCAGCACCCTCGGCCAGGTCGTCGCCGAGGGGCCGCTGGAGGCGGTTGTCCGGCAGGCGGAGTCCGACGTCGTCGTCCTGCGGGCACCGCCGGAGTTCCTGGTCTCCGCCGCGCGGCGGATCCTCGTGCCCATCGGCGGGCGCGGGAGTCACGACGAGCTTCGGGCGCGCCTGCTCGGGGCGTTGCAGCGAACCGGCGGTCGAGAGGTCACGTTCCTGCGGGTCCTGCGCCCGGGGGCCACGGCCGAGGAGGAGCGCGAAGCGACCCGCCAGCTTCAGCACATCTCCGACGACGAAGCCCCGGGCTGCGGCCGGGTCGAGGTGGTCCGCGCGGCCGACTTCGTGTCGGTGATCGATGAGCGCGCGGCCAGCACCGACCTGCTCGTGCTGGGGATGCTGCGGCTCGCCAACCGGACCCGCGGCTTCGGGGCCGTCGCGCTGGAGATCGCCCGCCGCACCGACTGCGCGGCCGTCTTCATCGGCCACCGGGGCTGACTCCCGGGCGCGGCGGGGCCCGGCGCCATCGGCATCGCCCTTGCGAGGGAGGCCGTCGCTACCCTGGAGATCCCATGCGCGCCGCTCTGTTCCTCGCCCTCGCTCCCGCCCACCTCCTGCTGGCCGCCTGCACGGTGGCCCCGGTCGAGATCACGATCGAGAACGCTGGCGACTCGGCCCGGTTCATCTCGGCCTACGACGAGCCCGAAGTGTTCGTCGAAGAGCAGACGGCCACCGGGTGGCGAGGCCTGGCGTCCTCGGTGGCGCTGCTCTGCATCGAGCAGTGCGGCCAGCCGGGGATGATCGTGTGCGCCGACGTTGCGCCCCCCGACGGGGCCTGGGTCCTCCTGCCTGGCGACTCGACGACGGTGACGTTCGAAGGCGAGCAGTGGATCCGGCGCGACAACGGGCTCACGGCCTGCGCCGACCGCACGGCGTTGACCGGCAACGCCCGGTTCACGGTCTGCCACGGGACCGGCGCGGAGACGTTCGACGGGGGGGCTTTGGATGCCCCCGCCGAGTCGGGGCGGGTCGGCGGCGAGCCCGACTTCGTCCAGCTCATCGACTCGGTGTGCGACACGTTCGAGTTCGACCTCGCCGGGGGGCGCGCCGTCACCCTGCCGATCGAGGCGCCCTGAGGGGCCGACCACCGCGGCGTTGGGAAAAGTCAAGAAGAAGGGAAGTATGTCAAGCATTTGTGCAGCGGTCTGCGGCCTGACGGACGGGTGCAGTGCTGGGGCGGCAACTTGTTCGGGGAGCTCAACGTGCCCGGCGGCGAGTACGTGGCCGTGACCGCCGGCGACGACGTCACCTGCACGCTCGACGCGGCCGGAGCGATCGGCTGCCACGGCTACAACGGCTGGGGCCAGAACGACGCGCCGAGCGGCACGTTCACCGAGGTGGTGGCCGGCTTCGCCAACGTCTGCGCGGTGCGAGAGAGCGGCCAGGTCGTCTGCTGGGGGTCGTGCATCGGCGAGTCCTGCTCGCCCCCGGCGGAGCCGCTGTCCCACCTCGCGGTGGGCGAGACCCACGCGTGCGGGCTCCGCGACGACGGCACCGCCGCGTGCTCGGCAAGTTCCCGACGGACGGCAGCTGGGCCCAGGTCGCCGCCGGCGAGAGCCACACCTGCGCCATCAGCGATGCCGGTGAGGCCACCTGCTGGGGCGCCAACAACGTGGGTCAGGGCTCGGTGCCTTCGTACTGAGCCAGGTCCGGCGGCTCAGAACCCCGTGAAGCCCGCGACGAGGATGGAGCGGGTGTCCTCGACCTCGACGCCGCAGCGGTCGGTGACCCGGGCCGTGAGCGTCGACTCCTGGGTCGCCAGGTCCTCTCCCGCGTGGGCCCAGGCGTCGTCCCAGTCGTCGCCCTGGGCGTTGTCGGGGTCGAAGTCGTCGGGGAAGAGCCAGGGCTGATCCCACGCGCTCACGAAGAACTGGACGGTGAGCCCGACGGCCTCGCCGCCGCCGTTGGCGCTGCGGAGCTGGAAGCGCGAGGGGCCGAAGCTGGCGACGCTGCCTTCGGGGCGGGTCAGCGCCACCTCCACCTCGGGGTGAGCGTCGCCCAGGCCGCCGGGGCCCGGGGGAGGGCTGGTGGCCAGGCCCGTCGTGCGCACCGCGGTCCACACGTGCATGCCGCCCTGGGTCCCCCACTCGGCGGTCAGGGTGTCGCCATCGGTCACCGAGCCGAAGGAGGTCTCGCCGGTGCCGAGCTCGACGGTGGCCGCGAGCTCGGCCAGCTCCGAGCACTCGTTGCAGGCGGCGAGGGCGAAGGGAAGAAGCAAGAGCAGCGCGCGCATCAGTTCTCCGGGGACGGTGCAGGGTAGTCGGAGGCGGTGAGTTCGGCTTGGCGGGCGATCACGTGCGCCAGGAGTTGGGCGCCGGCGGGGGAGAAGGACCGCCCGGTTTCCCGGTGTGCAAGGAGCTTCAGCTGCATCGGCACATCGCACCGCAGGTCCCGCTCGCTGAAGCTCCACAACCGCTGAAGTCGCTGCTCCTCCGCCAGGACTGCGTCCCGAGCGTCGCCGTGGTTCAGGCCTCCTGGGACCAGGGTGAGCCGCTGCCAGTGACGGTCGGAGAGCCAGCCGCGTCGGACGAGGACCCGCCCGAGTCGGGTGTCCTCTCGCTGCCAGGAATACCTGCCCGGTTTCGTCGCCGTGAACGACCGGACGGTGGCCGGAAGGGAGGCCCGGCTCTCGCCGTCGAGCAGGTAGTGGACGCTCGCGGATCGGACCCAGAACTGCGCCCAGCTGGTGACGGCGTAGTTCGGCGGTGCGTCGGCGATGCGTTGCAGAGTCGTGCGGGCCTGATCCAGCGCGGCGCCGGAGGCTCCGAGCACCGCGGCATTGCACTGAGGCCGAGCGGCCGCCCGCGCCCGGCCAGCGAAGCGGGCGGTCGGCGGAAGACGTCTCAGGTCCCGTGCCAGGGCCTGGAGCCCGACGCAGTCGGTCAAAGCTGGGTCCGCGTCCCCTCGCTCCACCGCGAACGAGATCCGGGCTGCAAAGAGATCGATGGCGAGGGTGAGGGTCGAGGTGTCTTCCCACGCGCCGAAGTCGCCCTCGACCCTCATCGGTCGGAGCTCGATTGCGCCGCCCAGCGTCTCGGCCTCGGTGGCGGCGAAGAGCGCGTCGAGGTGTGGCTTGGCTCCATCGACGGCCACCCGCCAGGCGGGGGGGATGTCCGCGATGGGGCCCTGTCCCTTCAGCGCAGCCCGCACGGTCTTGGGGTGTCGCTGCCGCTGGGCGTCCAGGTCCTTCCAGATCTCAGCCAGCGGCTCCAACGCGGCGAGCAACCCCTTATCAAAGGCCCCCGGTCGCGGCGGATCGGCGTGCGTTGGGCGGTCCTGGATCCGGGCTGCCATGTCCGCGGCGTCTTGCTGCAGCCCGGCCACGATCTCTTCGTCGGACGGCACGTCCAGGAGGAAGGCGACGCCTGCGAGCGGTCGGACGAGGTTGTTGCAGGAGCCGTAGCGAAGGACCGAGTGGGCCACCAGCCCTGCGCCGATCAGGCAGAGCAACAAGATGTGGAACGCCACGTGACGCACGGTTTGGCGCGCGACATCCAGGAGCCACCGAAGCACCCCCTACCTCTTCCGATTCGCCGCAACCTGAATCCACCCCGGCTTGTCCGCCGAGTGCAGCATCAGGTCGCCGTCAGCCAACGGGCACCGCGCGAAGTACTCGACCCCGGCTGCCCAGCGCTTGCCTTGAATGCGACTCAGCGTCGCGCGCCAGGTCGGGGGCGCGGACGGGGGCAGGGGCTCCCGGCCCACGGTCACACGGGTCTTCGACATCGTGGCTCGCTTCCAGGCCTCCTCCCCCACCGGCCGGTACGACAGCTCCACGCCGCGGCAGGCCACCGCTTCGCCGTCCACGGTCACCGTCAACTTCGTCCACTCCCGAATCACGGGCGGATCTGCGATCGCCGACAGCCACGAGTCCGGGGCCACCACCGTGGGGGCCGAGGCCGCTGCGGTCTCCACCGCCGCGACGGGGCGAACCGGGGCCTCGAGCGTGATGGGCGCAGGCTCCGACGGCGCCACGACTTGCTGGGTCTGCACGTAGGCCGCCAGCAGGCCCACCCACACCAGGGCGAAGCCCCCGACCGCCGGCCAGATCCACGACGGCTTCTTCTCCTCGACCGGGACGGCGACATCCGCGGCCGGCGCCACGTCCACCCGCGCCGCCACCACGGGCTCCGGCGGCCCGTTGTGCTTCCACTCGGCGAGCACCCGGCGGCCCTCGTCGACGTCCCAGCGCTCGGACCAGCTGCTCAGGCTCCGCAGCAACCGCCCCGCGTCGGGCGTGCGGCGCTCGGGGTCCATGACCAGCAGCCCGGCCAGCGGCTCCTGCAGCACCTCGACCTCGGCCTCGCTCAGCCCCCGTCGAAACATCAACCCCCGCCGCAGCGCGGGGATCCGGCCCGCCGGCACGACCGGCCCGTGGGGCGCGTACGGCTCCCCCAGGAGCAGCTCGAACAGCAGCCGCCCCAGCGAGTGCAGGTCCGAGCGCGCCGTCGGCGGCCCCTCTTTCTCTTCGGGCGCGCGGTACCGGGGGTTGGGGTTCAGCCCCGCCCGCAGCGAGATTCCACCGTGTTCATCGACCCCCACCGCCGCCGGCTGCACCGCGCCGTGGACCCCCGCGGACAGGGCTTCGGCGACCCCCGCGGCCACCGCGACGACCGCGGGCATCGGCAGCTGGGCCCCGCCCAGCAAGCCCGCCAGGGACCCGCGCGCGACGTCGGGCTTCGCGGCCCCTCGAACCTGCTGCTGCTCGCTCATTGGAGGGACGGCGACCCGCGCAGGACCGCCTCCCGCGCTTCGCACCAAGCCGCGTCAGCGGCGCCGTCGGCGGGCTCCCACGCCCCCCGCGAGCACGACGGGAGCAGGGCGAAGCCGATCAGCAGGGCTCGCGGGGTGGGGGAGGGGGCGGCCATCGGGTTCGATCCTGCCCCAGGAGGGGTCTGCGTGGGCGGGCCGCTGGGGCTCCGCGACCTACAGCGCCGTGCACTCCAGGGTGATCTGGACGGTGTCCACGCCCGCCTGCGTGCAGTCGTTGGCGAGCAGCTCGACCCCGATCACCGTGGTGGTGGTGGCCCCCGACATGGCCGGCGCGTTGGCGGTGACGCTGACGGCGCTCAAGTCCGAGGACAGGGGACCCCAGATGGCGGCGGCGCCGTCCAGCGCCGACGCGACCGACCACGACAGCGTGAAGCCGTCGCCGTTGGGGTCGAAGCTGCCCGTGCCGTCGAGCGCCACCACGACGCCCCCGCAGGGCTGGCAGATGTCGTTGCCGTAGGAGTTCACGTTGCAGGTCGTGGTCTCCGTGACGACCACGTCGAGGCCCGCGTCGGCGACCGGCGGGCCGGGGGGCGACGCCGGCAGGGAGTTGGGGTCGTCGTCGTTGCAGTCGCCGGCGCAGATCGTGAAGCCATCGCCGTCGCTGTCGCCGAAGTCGCTGGTCGACGGGTCGCAGTCGGTGTCGAGCCCGTCGCAGATCTCCGGCTGGCCGGGGAAGATGTTGGCGTTCGTGTCGTCGCAGTCGGGGATGCACGTGGCCACCCCGTCCTGGTCGTTGTCGAAGCCCTCGTCGATGGCTAGGTCGCAGTCGTTGTCGAGGCCGTCGCAGACCTCCGATGCATCCGGGGACATGGAGGGGTCCGCGTCGTCGCAGTCCTCGCAGCCGAGCCAGCCGTCGCCGTCGATGTCGAACTCGTCCACCGGGATGGCGCCGTCGCAGTCGTTGTCGATGCTGTCGCAGGACTCGGGGGCGCCGGGGTAGGTCGCCGCGTCGTTGTCGTTGCAGTCCAACGCGCAGACCGGCGTGCCGTCGCCGTCGTTGTCGTTTTCGGAGGCGGGGATGGCGCCGTCGCAGTCGGTGTCGGCGCCGTCGCAGATCTCCGGAGCGCCGGGGAAGACGGTCGCGTCGTCGTCGTTGCAGTCGTCGACGCAGGGGAGGTAGCCGTCGCCGTCGCCGTCGGGGCCGTCGTCGGCGATGCCGCTGCAGTCGTTGTCGATGCCGTCGCAGGCCTCGGGGGCGCCGGGGTAGATGGCGGCGTTGCCTTCGTCGCAGTCGCCGAGGCAGGGCGGGACGCCGTCGCCGTCGCTGTCGGTCTCGGAGACGGGCACGGTGCCGCTGCAGTCGGAGTCGACCCCATCGCAGATCTCCGGGGCGCCGGGGAAGACGTTGGGGTCGGTGTCGTCGCAGTCGCCGGCGCACGGCGCAACGAGGTCGCCGTCGCCGTCCGGGGCGTCGTCGATGACGCCGTTGCAGTCGGTGTCCGCGCCGTCGCAGGCCTCGGGGGCGCCCGGGAAGACGCTCGCGTTGGCGTCGTTGCAGTCGCCGTCGCAGCCGGACACGCCGTCGCCGTCGCCGTCGGCCTCGCCCGCGGGCACGAGGCCGTCGCAGTCGTTGTCGAGCCCGTCGCAGACCTCCGGGGCGCCGGGGAAGAGGTTGGGGTCGGTGTCGTCGCAGTCGCCGTCGCACAGCAGCCAGGTGTCGCCGTCGAAGTCGATCTCGGAGCCGGCCGGGCCGCCGGTGCAGTCGTTGTCCTCGCCGTCGCAGATCTCCGTGGCGCCGGGGAACGTGTCGGCGTTGCCGTCGTCGCAGTCGCCGTCACAGATCGTGACGCCGTCGCCGTCGTCGTCGGCCGTGGGCACCTCGGCGGCGCCGTCGCAGTCGTTGTCCAGGCCGTCGCAGAGCTCGGGCGCGCCCTCGTAGATCGTCGGGTCGGAGTCGTCGCAGTCGTCGGTGCAGGCCGTGACGCCGTCGCCGTCGGCGTCGAGGTCGTCGACGACGCCGTTGCAGTCGGTGTCCGCTCCGTCGCAGGACTCGGACGCGCCGGGGTTCACGGCCGGGTCGGAGTCATCGCAGTCGCCGCCGTCGCCGGTCCAGCCATCGCCGTCCGCGTCGTCGGTTGAGTCGTCGTCGTCGGCCGCGTCGTCGTCGTCGCTTGCGTCGTCGTCGTCGGCTGCGTCGTC
>Ga0055584_100004429_pt1 | contig 13802 bp, 8 predicted proteins | sample OSDHelmetaG_FD_58716 | JGI IMG/M metagenome (GOLD analysis project Ga0055584, IMG submission 58716) | Pelagic marine sediment microbial communities from the LTER site Helgoland, North Sea, for post-phytoplankton bloom and carbon turnover... | ecosystem: Environmental > Aquatic > Marine >... | reverse complement strand
AAATTCTTCCGCGAATTGAAGTAATTGGTTAAGTAGCTTACTTTTGTCAGCACAGTTAAAAGATATCCATTTTCTCATGTATGCAAATTTAGTGGGTAAGAGTATTGAAACAAAATATTGCTTTGAAATAGATTAATATTGTATTTTATTATGGAAAAGATAGATAAATAGACTATTTTCATTGGTGAAAGTTGAAACAGTATTATATATAATGCGTATAAATTACTTATTTTGTGAAAGAAAAATATAATCCATGGAGAAGATATACAGGTCCATTTTAATTCTGGTCTTGGGCATTTTTACGTTTATTTCCACATCGGCTGAGGTTATTTATGTGAAACCTAATAGTTCCAGTTCGGCGTGGCAAGGTAAAAGCCCGGTTTATAGTAGTTTACAAGATGCTCTTTCTTATGCCTCTTTTGGTGATCAAATATGGGTTTCTCAAGGAGTCTATTATCCAACCGGTGGAACAGATATGAGTATCTCTTTTGAATTAAAAGAGGGAGTTGAAATATATGGTGGGTTTAATGGAACTGAAGATGCTTTAAATGAAAGGGATCATATTCTTTATGTAACCACTTTGAGTGGAGGTATTGGAGGTGATGGAAGAGAAGATAATACTACTTCAGTTGTAAGGGCAGTGGGTAGCTCTGTCAGTCCTATTACATCGGCCACTGTATTAGATGGTTTTATAATAGAAGAAGGTTATGCTTTAAATATTGATGTTGGAGGAGCATTATACTTAGATTATGCCTCACCTCTTATACAAAATGTATGGTTTAGAAATAATTCAGGAGGAATTGGCGCTGCTGTATTTGGGACTTCTACTTCTGAAGCAACTTTTGCAAATTGCATTTTTTCGGATAATAAATCTTATTCAGCAGGTGGAGGTGTTTATGCTGCGGGAGCAATGACTTTTTATCATTGTATTTGGTATGGTAATACAAGTGATACAGCTCCTGGTGCTGCAACTTTCACCTCAGAAGATGCTCATATTTATAATTCTATTATCTGGGGAAATGGTCAGGAAACAGGTGCTGCTGTCAGTGGTGCCTCTATTTTTTATTCAATAGTTGAAGGAGGTTATAGCGGAGATGGAAACATTGAAAGTGATCCTTTGTTTTATGATGCCAGTCAAAATGATTTTAGATTAGAGACCGGTTCTCCCGCACTGGAAGCAGGTAGTAATTCATTTACTCCGGTGTGGCTAACTACCGATTATCTAAACAATAGTCGCATAAGTGGTATTGTTGACATGGGGGTGTATGAGGGAAGTGTAGAGACTCCTCAAATTAGTTCTCCTGGTTATGGAGATATTTTTGAATCGGGTATTACCTCTGTAGAATTAGTTTGGAACTGGTCAGAAGGAGAACCGGATAATAATGTTGGTTATAAAATTGAATATAAGTTAGATGGTGTTGAGCAGGATGCTATAGAGGGATTAACGTTAAATAGCTATTCTTTAGATATAATTGGTTCAGGAAAAATCGAATGGCGAGTTGCAGGTGTTGATATTTATGACAATTTAAGTTGGTCAAATTGGTCAGTTTTTTGTATTAAACGCGGAAGTCCGGTTTATGTAAAACCAGGTGGAGGAGGTAGTGGACAATCCTGGAGTGATGCTACGAATCTACCAGATGCTATAGATAACTATATTAGTGGAGATGAACTGTGGTTGGCCGAAGGTGTTTATAAACCAAATTCAGACACAGACAGAGAGGCTGCTTTTGAACTAAAAGAAGGAATGCAAATTTATGGAGGGTTTAAGGGAGTAGAAACCTCCAGAGATGAAAGAGACTGGTATAACAATAAAACTCGATTGAGTGGTGAGATAGGAACTTTTGGTGATTGTACAGATAATTCTAACAATGTTATAATTGCCAGAGGTACTGAAGAAAACCCTATTACATTAGCCACTATAGTTGATGGTGTAGTTATAGAAAAAGGGTATGATGTTGATACTGATGGTTTTGGAGCCGGTGTTCAATTAACCAATGCTTCAGTAAGCTTTTCTAATGTATGGTTTAGAGACAATTATTCCTATAGTGGTGGTGCTGTATATGGTGATGATAATTCTTCTCCTGAATTTTATAATTGTATTCTTAGTAATAATAATGCTATACGTTATGGAGGTGCAGTGCGTGCTGAGAAGCGTATGGTATTTACTAATTGTGTTTTTTATGGTAACTCTGCCGGTGATAGAGGTGGAGCCATTGATAATGCTGATAACGAGACTTTTGTATCTGTATATAATTCCATAGCCTGGGGTAATGTCGCTCCTTCTAATTCACAGTTTTATGCTATTGCTATTAGTAATTCTTTAGTAGAGGGAGGATATGGTGAAACTGATGTCTTGGTAGATGATCCATTATTTTTAAATGCTGAAGAGGGTGACTTTAGAATTAATTTATTATCACCTTGTATTGATGCAGGTAATAACGGCTTCTTATCTGGTGATGATTTGAAAGACTATAGTGGTCAGGAAAGGACTCAAGGTTTATTTGTTGATTTAGGAGTATTTGAGGGTGGAAATGCTACTCCTTTTCCTGAGTCACCTGCTTTAAGTGAAGTTTTATCACCTCTAAATACAGAGGTTATATTTGAATGGAAGTGGCAAGGAAGCGAAATTCCAAGTGAAGTAGTTTCCTATAGTTTAGAATACTCAATAAACGATCAGGATGTAATTGAAATACAAAGTATTGATAAAAATCAGCTTTCAGAAACTGTTACAGGGTTTTCGTCAGCTGATAAAATTACTTGGAGGATTGCTGTTTATACAGATGATATAAAGCCTTATTATTCACCCTATTCTGTGTTTTATATTGGAAGGGGTACCCCGATATATGTTAAGTCTGGAGCCTCAGGGAGTGGAGAATCATGGACTGACGCTACAGATTTGCAAACAGCCCTTGATATGGCACTTTTTGGAGATGAGTTATGGTTAGCTGAAGGTACTTATATTCCAACTGATGATGGCGATAGAGAAGTTGCTTTTGAGGTTAAAGACGGAGTTAGAATTTATGGCGGTTTTAGTGGTAGTGAAACTAGTCTTATTCAGAGAGATCCGGATAAATATGCGACTGTTTTGAGTGGTGAAATAGGAAGTTCAGGTATTTCTAGTGACAATACTTTTCATATTGTTAAAATGGAAGGTCGTGTGAGTGAACCTATAAGTAATGAAACTATATTGGATGGATTGATTATTGAAGATGGTTATGCTAATATTTCTATAAATGAAAATGAAAAGGGTGGTGGACTATATTTGAATCATGCATCACCGACAATAACTAATGTTATTTTTAGGAATAACTATGCTAAATATGGAGGTGCATTAGTTATTAGAGGTAATTCATCTCCCAGGTTTGGAAATGTTATTTTTTACGATAATGAATCAGAGGAAAATGGTGGAGCACTTTATACAGAGGCAGATGGAGATTTTTACAACTGTGTTTGGTATAATAATAATGCCGGTAGTTGGGGAGGTGCAATTTATGCCGACTCTAATAATGAGTCAAATGTTTTAAATTCAATTTTTAGAAATAATAAAGCCCTTTTGCTAAGTAATAATTTTAGGAATGTTAATGTTTCCTATTCTTTAACCGAGGATATTTCTTCGGGTAGTGATGATAATAATATTGGTGATGGTTGCATAAGTGGAGATCCTTTGTTTATTGATGAACAGAATTATGATTTTAGGCTAAATCACTCTTCTGAGGCGCTTGATTTAGGTTCATTGGCAATACCCGATTGGCTTGTGGTTGATTTTAGTAATAATAGTAGAGTGCTTAATAGTAGGGTGGATATAGGTGTTTTTGAAGGAGGAACTGATACAGCTATACCTACCAGTCCCGCAAATGATACAGCTATAGCTTTAGATGAAGGAAGTGTTACACTACAATGGTTTTGGCCGGAAAGTGAACCGGTAGATGTAACTGATTACTCATTAGTTTATAATATAAATGGTGGAGAACAAGTTGTCATTGATAATATAAGTGATTTGAGTTATGTACTAAATGGCCTTAATGTTTTGGATAGGGTTGAGTGGCGCATATATAGTAATCATAATGATGGTAGTCGTCGTTGGTCGGCTCCTTCTAAATTTATAGTCACTCGCGGTCATCCTATTTATGTTACTACAGATGGTCAGGGCCAGGGCACGTCATGGAGTGATGCTACTTCTTTACATGAGGCATTATTTATGGCAGTTGAAACCGATGAACTTTGGTTATCGGCCGGAACTTATTATCCTACTGAAATTGGTGATAGAAATGCTGTTTTTGAATTGCCTGATGGAATTAGTATATATGGCGGGTTTTCAGGAAGCGAAGTTACTTTGGATGAGCGTAGCTGGCTGCAAAATATGACTATTATAAGTGGAGATATTGGAACTCTAAATGACGATACTGATAATAGTTATAATTTAATTAAAGTTGAAGGTACATCAGATCTTCATATTGAAAATCTCATAATTGATGGTCTGATAATAGAAGGTTCAAGGGGAGGTTCAGCAATGGTTTTAGAATATGCATCTCCTATAATTAGAAATATATGGTTTAAAAATAATATTACTTCAGATTCAGGTGGTGCTATATGGGCTGATTCAGATTCAGAGGCACAGTTTGGAAATGTGATTTTCACTGATAATAGTGCTTCCGTTTTTGGAGGTGCAGTATTTGCTTACGGTGCTCTTAGTTTTTATAATTGCTTATGGTATGAAAATAGTGCCCCTTCTTATGGAGGAGCATTAGCGGCACAACAAGTTAATATCTATAATTCTATAGCATGGAGTAATAGTGCTAGTAACGGTTCTTCATTTTTTGGACCAACGGTAGCTTATTCCATTGTAGAGGGAGGATATGATGGAACAGGTAATTTTGATAGGAATCCTCTTTTTCTGAATGCAGAATCAAATGATTTTCAATTAAGAAAGGGTTCACCAGCTTTAGATGTAGGCCAGCAAGATGTTATACCTGATTGGTTGCTTACAGATTTTAGTGATAATGCACGTATTGAAGGTGAAAATATTGATTTAGGACCTTTTGAAGGATATATAGATGTTGAATTAAATGCTCCCGTTGCCAGTTCTCCTATTGATGGAACTGTATTTTCAACTAATACTAAAACTGTTACCCTTGAATGGAAATGGTTGAATGATATACCTGAGGGGGTCGTAAGTTATGATGTTGAATACAGGATAAATGATGATGATTTCCAGACTTTTTCCGGAATATCCTCTATGAAACAGGCTGTTGTTAATTTGATGCCTGGTTATAATATTAGATGGAGAGTTAGAGCTAATACAAGTGAAGGTACCTTAGATTGGTCTGATTTTTATACATTCTCAGTTTCTCTTGCCACAGGTATTTTGGAGACAGAAAATGATACTCAGAAAGTAGAACTTTGGCCTAATCCTTTGAGGTCTGGTGATAAACTCAATATAGAAATGCCATTTGTTATTAATCAAGGAGTTCTTCAGATTTTTGATTTGAGTGGATTAAATGTAGAGGAAATATTCTTTAAAGATTTATCTGGTATTGAAGTTAATACTGCTGGTTTAATAAAGGGAGTATATCTGTTGCGTGTTTATGATTTGAATGGTAAATCATGGACAGAGACATTTGTGGTGAAATAAAATATTGTAGAAATGTCACTTTTTGTAATTGCCTGAAATTTATAATTTATAGAATGAGACTATCAAATTGTTATCCCTAAAAAAGTAATAATTTGTTTGTATATTGGATATAATATTTTAAATTCGTATTTAATTCGATGCATAACTTGTCGAATTCTTATAAATTGTTACTTTACTTATTTTTAATATGGAACCTATAGTACAAATTGATAATCTGGATAAAAAGATATTAAGTCTTATTACTAAAAATGCTCGAATTCCTTTTTTGGAAGTTGCCAGGGAGTGTAAAGTTTCGGGTGCTGCAATTCATCAACGAATTCAAAGATTAATAAATATAGGTGTTATTAAAGGATCAGAGTTTGTTTTAAATCCTAGTAAGGTAGGTTATCATACTTGTGCTTTTATGGGGGTTTTCTTGAAAAAGGCCAGTCTTTTTGATAAGGTAGTTGAAATGTTAGAGCAAATTCCTGAGGTTGTAGAATGCCATTATACTACAGGACAGTATGCTATATTTATAAAAATATATGCACAAAGTAATGAACATCTGAAGCGTATTCTTCATGATAAATTACAATCTATTCCCGGTATTTCTTCAACTGAGACTATTATATCATTGGACGAATCCTTCAAACGTCAGATCCCTGTTGAATAAAAGGTCTAGTCTTCCCATACGAACACCATTTTCACCTGAATGTAAAATTAATACTTGCTTACCTGCAGCATTAGTTTCAATTATTGGCTCATCTAAAAAGGTATGGGTATGACCGCCTAAAATTATATCTATATATTGTGATTCAGCTGCAAGTTGGTAGTCGTCTATTCGTCCCTTATCCATTTTCAGGCCCAGGTGAGATAGTGCTATTACCAGGTTGCAGTTATATTTATCTTTTAATGTTTTGGCAGTGGCATCACCGACAGAGATAGGATTTAACCACGTCATACCTATATAGTTTGATGGAGCTATCAATCGGTTAGGATCTATTCCTAAACCTGTAATACCTATTTTAATAGGTCCTTTATTAATTATAATCCAAGGTTTTATTTTACCGGCAAGGGGAGTATTTTCAAAAGAATAATTTGCATTTACAAAAGGAAATCCTGCGTGTTCTATTTGTTCATTTAGAGATTCTATTCCATTGTCAAATTCATGATTTCCTAAGGTAGCGGCATCATACTTCATTTTAGTCATTAGTTCTAATTCCAGTTTTCCTTTATAGAAATTAAAGTAGGGTGTACCTTGAAAAATGTCACCGGAATCCAGTAGAAGTACATGATCATTTTCCCTCCTTATTTGATTTATTATTTTTGCTCTTTGGGCAAACCCTCCCATTCCCGGATAGCGACTATGATCATTAGGCATAGGGTCTATATGACTGTGTACATCACTGGTATGTAAAAGTACTATATGTGTATCTTTATTTCCTTTAAAAGCCTTGGAACCTATTGGCATAGCTAATAAGGCAGTACTGGCAAGTGCTTTTTTAATAAAATCTCTTCTGCTTTGCATTTCAATCTGATTCTAAATTATCGTTCATCTGTAATACGTATATTTTTACTAGGTGTAATAAGCTGATTATTTGCAGTCATGGTTTCTATACCTTCAATAATTATATCTCTAATAGTTTGGCTGGTTATTATTCGAGTATCAGCTTCCTTAAAAATACTATAGCCGTCTCCTCCTTCTGCTAAATAGTCAGAGGTTACCACCCAATATTCCTCAGTTTCTATTATATCAGAATTGTCTACTTTAATAGATGCGGGACCATCTTTTGTTAGAGTTAATGTTGCACCAGAAATACCGTCTCCATTTTCATAAGCTAAAATGTCGAAGAATTTTTGCAGTTGATCTCCTTTTAGCAAGATAGCTGTCATTATATTTTCAAAAGGCATGATTTCATATGCATTTCGTATTTTTATAGTGCCTTCAGGCAATGGTGTACGTAATCCCCTAACATTTACCAAAGCAATAACTTTTGGGTTGATATATCCTATATTTACTAAATATTTTAAACCTGCATTATATAGTAAATCTGCTACAAATGATGAGAGAGGACTGTCGGGTTTGTATGAATACAAGGTTGTACTACTTGTTCCAATAACCTTGTCCATAGCAAGGTTTACAGAGTCTCTATAAGGAAGTATAGTAGTATTTATTGCTGTGTCTATATTGCTGGGATTATTAATCTCTATAAATTCGAAATTAGTTAGTTTTGGAGTTGGAGCCTGGTTTGAACATCCAAATATTAGTATACTAACTAGTAGAATGTAAAAAATATTGCGTCTCATAGGTTTATGTTAAATAGAGGTGCATTTATGAAAGTATTATCATATATTAAATTGTTATTTTAGTTATTTAATTTACAAGAAACAAACTATTTGACATTTTATAATAAAGTTTTAGTTTTAAGTATGAAAGATTATAGAATATTTCTTCCATTTAATGTTCATGTTTCATGGGAATTATTTTTAGAAGATAAAGGTTACTCCTTGTTAGATAAATTAGTGCCTGAGATTATTAAAAACAAAAATTTTACTCCTAATCCGGATAGAGTTTTACATTTTCTTACTCTTGATTTAGATGCAGTAAAAGTATTAATACTTGGCCAGGATCCCTATCCTCAGGAAGGTATCGCCACTGGTAGGGCTTTTGAGGTTGGGCCCTTGAAAAAATGGACTGATCCATTTAGAAATACCAGTTTAAGAAATATTGTCAGGGCACTATATGATGCAGAATGCAATGAAAAACTAAATTTCAAGGAAATATTGGTTAAATTAACCAGGGGAGAAGGAGAATTTAAACTTTTGGAACCTAATAATATTTTTAAGTATTGGGAGAATCAGGGTGTTTTATTAATTAATACCTCTTTTACTTGCGAATTAGGTAAGCCCGGTAGTCACTCAGGTTTATGGAGGCCTTTTACTTTAGAATTGCTCCACTATATTAATAGAAGAAATCCTGATATTTATTGGTTACTTTGGGGTAATCATGCTAAAGAAACAGTGTCAGATATAAATATTAAAAACAAATTTGTAAGTTCTCACCCCATGATATGTTGTAAGCGAGAAGGTGATTTTTTATATGGAAAAGTTAATCATTTCAAAGCAACTAAAACGTTTATTGACTGGACAGGGAAAGAATCGTTTTAATATTAGAAATAGCGTATAGATCTAGTTTTACCTTCGTCGGTAGTGCTTTTTTTATTTCTAAATTCCCTATCAAGGTTGGGTTCGAAATATTGGAAAATGTCTATAGCCAGAGTTAATTCCTGGAAATTGGAAATATTTAGAGGTTTGCTTCCGAGTGGGAAATCATAGGAGTAGGTAAGTCCTATGTTTTCATTGATTTGTACCCCAATGATAATTGATGCCGATTGGTTTAAACGGTAGGATGCTCCTGCTGAAAAATATCCTATATAATTGTATATTCCCGCAATATCGTAGCTATTTTCTATATTTCCTTTCATCCTTGCAATACCGGAGAGGCGAAACAGATGATCATCAGCAATAAAGAGATTTAAGCCGGCAGACATATAATATTGACTGCTGCGGTTATATTCTAAATTGCTTTCTCCGGGATATTTAATATTGGCAGGTAGTATAAAGGGCATAGAAAAACTAAAGTAGTATAATGGAGAATATAATACCAGGCCGGTACCAAATGAAGGGGTATTGCCATTTTCTATATTATTTTGAAAGTTTGGATCAGTTGCATCATTTAAATCCAATTTATTTAAGTTAACCCAATGGTTGTTAATTCCTGCATTTATACCAACAGATAATAGATGGTTATGATTGACTCTAAGTAAATATGCATAAGTTAGTGAGAGATGGTTGGCTACAACCGGACCTGCAATATCTGATATTAGAGATGCCCCTACCGACATCTTTGTATCGTTTATTGGTGTGTGAGCCCCCATATAATATGTCATAGGAGCTCCTTCTACACCTATCCATTGTTGGCGGGTAGCAATATCTATTGCTAAAGAATTTCTGATACCTGCGTAGGCCGGATTCATCCATAGCGGACTATTGGTATATTGAGTAAAGGCAGGGTTTTGCTGTGCTGAGATTAGTGAGGACATAAATAATAGTCCTGCTATCATCATCAAGCTTAAATATGTGCTGTTATATTTTATTTTAGGTTTCAATTTTCAACTATCTGCTTAGGTAAATAAATCCTTTGAAATCGCCAATGCCATTAACCTTCATTAGGTAATAATAAGTTCCTGATTCTAAAAGTTGTCCCTTATAATCTCCTTTGTTAGCATATCCATCCCAATTATTATTATATTTATTGTCTTCGTACAATAGATTACCTCTACGATTGTAGATATAGATACTTATATCTTGAACGTTTTCAAAATCCGGTATGGTGAATGTATCATTTATTCCATCCCCATTGGGTGAAAACCCCTGAGGGATGAAAATTTTTTGTTCTACTTCTTGATTTAGAGATATAAAAACCCATGCCTGATGGCAATCACCATGCTTATCGCATACCTGATATAATAAAGAATCACTTTCTGTAAAATATTTATTGATATTGGGAACTATTTCCAGATCCTTATTAATAGTGGCAATACTATTATTAAAGTTGGTAATTATTTCCATACTAAGAGGTAAATCATAAAGATATTGATCATTGGCCAATGGGTCTATTGTGAAATTTTTTGTTTCATAACTAACAACTGTATCGTTTAGAGCTAAAGGTGCATAGTCGTAATCTTCAACAATAATTCTAACCATTGCTACTCCACAGTAGTCATAATTATTACAAATACGGTAATTAATAGTGTCTGTGCCTACATAAAAATCATTAGGAGTATAAATCAAGGTGTGTTGCTTTGTTATAGTTACAGATCCATTAGTAGCATGCTTAGTTATTTCTACACTGGAAACTCCACTACCAATCCCGTAATCATTATTAGTGATGTTTATTTCTACAGGAACCATTTTATAGGTCCTACCAAAGTCACCATTAGCGATTACCGGAGAATTGGCTGATAGATTATTTTGTGCATAAATATAAACTAAGCTTTGCAGAACAATAAAAATAGTTAAAGTCAGCGTTCTTTTCATAGGATAGGGCCTTTTAGCCATGAAAATAAATGTTTATTTCCATCTGAATAAACCTCGTTTTTTTCTAGGTGGTTTTTGTGTATCTACATTTAACATGTGATCTCTTTCTGAGCAAGGTAGAGATCTTGTTCTATTGCCATGGCAGAAATTGTAACCTGCTACCAGCATAAGGGCACTCCCAAATTGTTTCTGCGCAGAAGTAAGACCCAGTTGATGTTCTACTCCTACATTAAAACCTTTATAATTAATACCAACAGATGTTGCAGCACCAAGACTCATACCAAACTCTTTGTCAATAGCGCGACGATAGGCAGCTACTCCCCATAAAGAAAAGTCTTCATTAAAAGTGGGGATATCAATTTTTAAGTTAATATCAAGTCTACTGTCTTGCATTGAATTTTGACGATAATAAAGCAATGGTTCAAAATAAAGATCCCTCCCGGGATATTTAAATATTGTTCCTGCATGTAGATGAATATCCCGTGATAATTCCGGTTCCCATTCAGAATCGTACATAGGATTATTTTGAGGAAATAAGTTTGTAATGGATGTTCCAAAGTGATATTGGTTTATACGTAGCATTAATCCAGCATTAGCATTAAATCCAAATCCACTTTCTGAAGAACCTGTAATCGCAGGGTCTATGCCAATATCATCAAAACTGCTTTGATCTATAGAGGCCTGCTCAAGTAAGGCTCCCATACCAAAAACTATTGAAGTATTACCTTTTTTATTTTCTCTTAGCTTTACCTCTACAGAGAAAGCTTGCATTACACTAAATTTTTTATTATTACCATTTCTGTCATTATATAAATAAGTTCCGGAACCTACATTTTTACCGGCAGGCATTTGAACTGCCAATAACTGTGTTGTTGGTGCCAAATCAAAACCAAACCATTGACGTTGATAAAATCCATTAATACTTATGCAGCTCCGGTTAAAACCGGCAGCTGACGGGTTCATTAGAAACAGATCATAAACATATTGGTTGGTGATAAAATACTTTTGGCTATATACTCCTGTATATAGTAGTAGGAATGTCAGAGATATCAGAATTTTTTTGATCATTACTAATTATAGGTTATATAATTTTAAACCGGGGAAATTTTATTTTCCCCGGTAAAAATATTGCTTAGCGTTTCAATGTGAAGTGACCCCTGATATATTTATCAACAGGGATTAGATGTATTACATACCAGTAGTCATCTGAAGGAACTGCCTGATTAAGATATTCACCGTTCCATGCAGGATCATTTACTCCATATTTTTTAAGCAACTTGCCGTAACGATCGTAAATGTAGATGATGGATTCTGGTAATTTCTCTAGCCCTTCAATATCCCAATTGTCATTATATCCATCACCATTTGGGGTAAAGAAATTTGGTACTGTTATATCATAACTAGACTCGAATAAAAAGTTGGTAGAAACCTCACATCCGTTACTGTCTATAACATAAACGGTATATTCTCCATTGTCTAGATCTTTAAATGTTTTGTCATTTTGAGGCTCATTATTGTTTAGTGCATATGAATATGGTTCTGTTCCTCCTTCGGCAAATACTACCACCTGACGGTAAATAGTTGAATCAAGACTTGCAATGCTTGGAGTAGGGTAGAGGTCTACATTGAAAGTATCTCTTCTTGTCCAGCAACCATCATATATTTCAATTACATATTGTCCGCCATCGGTAATGGTTACAGTTCTATCAGACCCCAACTCAGTGTTGTTTTGGGTTTCATACCATCTATATGATACAATTGATGCTTCAGTGGGTTCTTCTTCAGAAGTTTCATAAGTAGTGAATTCTCCTGCATCCAGTACTTCAGAGAATGGAATATCACCCGTAGGCTCACATCCTTCTACATCGCGGCCTGATTCATATATAGGTACAGGGGCTAATTTTACAGCTTTGTCGGTACGAGACCAGCAACCATCTGTGTTTTTGACACGAACAACATTTACAGTGTCACTTAAACTGGCAACACGCCTGGTTTCATTTTCATATTTTCCATCGTGCCATAATATATTAGTCCATGTTTCGGTATCTCCCGTTGCTTCTATCATTATAGGAAGGGTATATTCGCAAACATCAACAATGTCTGATCCTAAATCTACTGTTGGATAATCTTTCCAAATTATTGAGGCTTCGGCTGAACCGGAACAACCATACTCATCAGTTACTGTAACAGTATATGTACCTTCTACTGTTTTTAAAGAGTTGGTATTTCTAATCGTTTTACCATTGGGAAGAGTCCATAGAATATTATATTCTTCAGGATCCTGAGCTACCGAAAGTATTGTGGCTACATCGGCACATACTTCCTTATCGCTAATATTTACCTCTGGGTGTTCTCTTAAAACTAGCGTTGCTTTTTTTGTTGTGGAACAGCCATTTTCGTCGATAATTTTCAGAGTAATTTCTCCGTCCTGATTCATGGTAAAGGTGTTATCTTTTGCATCACCATTTCCGGTCCATTCATAACTTATGTAACTATCCTTAGCTTCAACCACTATAGTTTCTCCTTCACAAACCTGACCGGTAGGTAAACTAAATACTGGTGATTCGAGTACAGTTAGAGTCATACTGCCACTTACCTCACAACCATCATTTGTTTCAAGAATCAAATTATAAGTGTAGGTTCCCGGCTTCTCAGGAGTAACTGTCAGGTCTGAATTTAATGGGAAAGGAGGTATGGTTGTTTCGTACCAGCTATAACTTTTTATACTACTCTTAAGATCTTCAGCAATAGCCAGAGTATAACTTTCTCCCAAGCAAATTTCTGCATCTTCAATTTCAATATTGGGTAAATCATATGTTGAAGCAGTAGCAAAATCAGAAGCAAAACAACCTGCTGTGTTGTATACTGTGAGACGGTAGGTGCTTTCAGGATTAGTTTCAGATAGCGCTACAGTCATAGTTGGCTCGTTGCTTGTTACCTCAAATTGATCAGTTATTTCCACTCCTTCCATTCCTTTTGGAATTGGAATCCATTCGTAAATATCAGGAATTAACTGATTTTGAATTTTGGAATTATAGCTTTCCATTTCTAATACTACGTTTGATTCGGGACATGCTTCCTTATCAGGAAA
>Ga0055584_100004428_pt1 | contig 13803 bp, 14 predicted proteins | sample OSDHelmetaG_FD_58716 | JGI IMG/M metagenome (GOLD analysis project Ga0055584, IMG submission 58716) | Pelagic marine sediment microbial communities from the LTER site Helgoland, North Sea, for post-phytoplankton bloom and carbon turnover... | ecosystem: Environmental > Aquatic > Marine >... | reverse complement strand
TGTCGGGATCCACACATATCAACGCGGCCTTCTCGGCATTTGGACCGCTCGTAGCGGCACGTTAATCGGGGCGTTCCGGGAGGGAGGGTGCTCGGAAACGCGCGGCCGGCCGGTGAACTTCGGTCGCAGTTCGGCGAGCTGGGCCGCCTCAGTAGTCAGGAGTCGCGCCGCCACAGCAAGGTCTGCTCGTGCGACACGATGTATGCACGATGTATGCACGATGTATGCATACATCCGTTATCGACTGATGTCGATCCGTGTTGCTGAGTCCGCCAGGTTCGCGAAAGCCCTGCTAGATGGCACGAGACAACACCAGGCAACACCGTGCGGACACAAGCTTCTCCGCCTATGGATCAGAAGGTTTGGCGTTCGAATCTCTACGGGCGCGCTGGACCGACGTGACGTCACGTCGGTTCGCGCAACCGGTCGAAGAATCTCACCGTCACGGTGAGGTCCTTCGTCTTGGTCGGGGTGTCGCGGTGCCTCTGCGCTCGATCCGGCCCGGGCACACGGTGTCGGGCCCGACCCTCGGCCGGTTGCGTGTCGACCGGGCGAACTCGGCAAGGATGTGGCGATGCTGAGCGGTTGGGACGTGGTCGTCATCGGGACGGCGCTGCTCGGGTATGCGCTGGTCTCGGGTCGGCTGACGGGTTCGCCCGTGACTGCGGCGATGATCTTCGTGACGGCCGGGTACGTCGCCGGATCCGACGTGTTCGACCTGCTCGACGTCGGGATCGGGTCCGCGGAACTCCGGCTGTTGGCGGAGATCACGCTCGCGCTGCTGCTGTTCTCCGACGCGGCCGATCTCGACACCCGACGACTCGTTCGTGAGTCCGTGGTTCCGGCCCGCCTGCTCGGCCTGGCTCTACCGCTCTCCATCGTGTTCGGAGCGGGGCTGGCGATGCTCGTGTTCCCCGACCTCCTGGTGTTCGAAGCCGCCGCACTCGCCGTGCTGCTCGCCCCGACCGACGCCGCGTTGGGCCAGACCGTCGTGGCGGACCGGCGTCTCCCGTCGACCGTGCGCCAGGGACTCAACGTCGAGAGTGGATTGAACGACGGTGTGTGCGTGCCCCTGCTCGTCGCCGCGCTCGCGTTCGCGGAGCTGGAGGAGGCGCCGACGTTCGACGGCCACGTGCTCGTCGACCTGGTCGAGGAACTCGTCGTGGCCGGCGTCGTGGGTGTGCTCGTCGCTGCCGTGATCGCCACATTGTCGATGGCGGCGGTCAGGCGCAACTGGGTGCAGGAGGGCTGGGCGCTGGTCATCCCATTGATCGCGACCGCGAGCGCGTACGCCGCGACCGTCGAACTCGGTGGCAGCGGCTTCATCGCGTCGTTCGTCGCCGGCATCACCTACGGCCGACTGCTCGGCCCGGCCGCCCATCGTTCGACGGAGCTCACCGAGCAACTCGGTGGGCTGTTGAGCGCGGTCACGTTCCTCCTGTTCGGTGCCGTGATGCTCGGGCGCAGCTTCGCCGGCATCGATGTCCGCACGGTCGTGTACGCAGTCGCGAGTCTGACCGTCGTCCGGATGCTCCCGGTGGCTCTGTCGCTCCTGGGCAGCGGTGCGCGATGGCCGACCACTGCATTCACGGGGTGGTTCGGTCCACGCGGGCTGGCGACGATCGTCTTCGCCCTGACGGTCGTGGAGGAATCCGGGCTCACCGGGACACGACGCATCGTCGACGTCGCGACCGTCACCGTGCTGTTCAGCGTCTTCGCCCACGGTCTGACCGCACCGGGCCTGACCGATCGATACGTCCGGTGGTTCACGACGAACGAGGACACGTTGACGCTCGAGACCGCCGAGGTCGCGGTTCGGCCCCGGCGCCGGATCTCGCCCCGATCGTTGTTGCATCGGGGCGCGGCCGACGTGTGACGGCCTGGTCGCTGATCGGCGCACGGTCGGCCGGTTGACCGCCGACGTCATCGGGTATGGGTCGCCCATGCGTCGGATCTGGGTCGAGCGGACGATCGACGCCCCCGCCGAGTCGGTCTGGCATCTCCTGGCCTCGACCGACCACTGGCCGGCGTGGGGGCCGAGTGTCCGGGGCGCCGCGATCGACGGTGGGGACCTCGTGCCCGGTGCGACCGGGCAGGTCGAGACCGTCGCCGGTGTGTCGCTGTCGTTCGAGATCACCGAGGTCGTCCAGGGGTCGTCCTGGTCGTGGAACGTCGCCGGGGTCGGCGCGACCGGCCACCGTGTCGTGCCGCTCGCCGGCGGTCGGTGTCGCGCCGGGTTCGGAGTGCCGTGGATCGCTGCTCCGTACGCGGCCGTGTGCGCGATCGCTCTGCACCGCCTGGACGAGTTGGCGACCGCGCAGCCCGCACCCCGGTGATCAGGACGGTCACCGATCGCACCGGTGATCACGCCGCGTCGGCTCCCGAGCGGTTGCGGATCACGCCGCTGAGGTGTGGGAAGGTGTGGCGGTGGAACACTCGACGGAAGGTTGGACGTTCGCTGACTCCGCGGCGATCGAGTGGATCGATCGTGGTCCCGGGATCGCGATGAAGGTGCTCGGTGGGGCCGACGGCCGTGTGATCGCGATGTTCAAGCTCGATGCAGGCTACGAAGGCGGTGTCCACGAGCACACCGATGCCGAGTTCACCTACGTGCTCGACGGATCGATCGTGTCGAACGGCGTGTCGATGGAGGCCGGCCATTCGTACGCGGTCGGCGCCGGCACGACGCACACCGAGTTCCGCACCGACACCGGCTGCACGGTGATCTCGGTCTTCCCGATGTCGTCCTGACGTCGGGATGCCGTCGTTCCCGGCGTGACACCGGCTGCACGGTGATCTCGGTCGTCCCGATGCCGTCCTGACGGCGGCTGTCGGCCTCCAGCCGGGTGATCGGTGCCGCGGCTGGTACGGTGCCACCGTTCTTGGGTGAGTCGCCTCGCTTGGATGGGCAGCGAACGCTCGTCCGGGCGGCATCGCTCGATTCGACACGGAGAGCGAGGAAGCATGGCGAAGGCCAAGAAGCAGGTCACCCGATGGTCCGATGGGTCGGTGGACGTCGACGAACTCGGACCGAGCGAACGGCTCGCCCACGAGCTGGTCAGCGAATTCGCCGATCTCGCGCCGTCGGTCGAGAAGATCATGGAGGCCGACATCAGCGACGAGGGACGGAGTGAGGCGCTCGGGTTGTTCCGGTCCTCGCTGGGTGTGATCGGTGACCCGAACCGTGATCCGCGGGTGGCCATCACGGCCGCCGGCGGTACACCTCCGCCCTACAAGAGCGACTGAACACCCCGGCGAGGGTGTTCGAACCCTCGTGACCAGGGTGGACATCGCCCGACTGGCACTGCCCGGGATGGTGAATTCGAGCGCATCACGATCTCGATATCGTTGATATCAAGTCGGTTCTGCAAACTCCAGTTCAAGAAGTCCGCGCACGATTCAAGTCGAGGGGCGTCCCTCCGATGACGAATCATGAAGTTCGTACGACGTGCATCGCTGGTGTTCAGCCTGGTGCTGATCGTCGCGATCGCCGTCGGGTACGTCGCCCGCACCTCCGAACTGGCCGGGGATCGCGATCTCAGCCTGTCGTCGTCGGCCGAACTGGGTGCCGCTCAGTTGGTGTCGATCGTCGACGCCACCACCGTGGCCGCCCTGGCGGCGACCGACCCGGTCGCCGCCGCCGACGCACTCGCATCGGTCCGGTCCGGGCTCGGGGTCTGCGTCGTCGGCGACGAGACCCAGGCCTGCAGTGGTGACGGCCCGATGCCCGACTCGGGAGGTCTCGAACAGGAGCAGGAACGGCGTCGCAGCGGCGCAGCCGAGCAGAGCGGCGAGGCGACCGTCACCGTGTACGACTCGGTGATGACGGTCGAGGCCACCGGCCCCGAGGTGACCGTCTTCGCCGCCTCGCCCGCCGTGCTCGATGTGTTCGGCTCCGACCACGCCGTCAAGGCGACCACGTTGCTTCCCGCCGGCGAGCGAGTCGGCGGTTTCACCGACGACCAGGGCCTCCGTCAGACCTCGACCGTGGCCGACCCGTCCGGAGGTGTCTACGTCGTCGCCACCGGTCCGAACGACGTGAACCTCCCGCCGGAGGAGTACCGCTTCTACACCATCATCTTCACGCTGGCCGTCGTGCTCATGGTGCTCGCCGGGGTGACGCTCTTCGTCGAGCAGCGCAACCTGCTCGAGCGGGCCAGCTTCGACGCCCTCACCAAGCTGCCGAACCGCAGTGAGTTCGAACGCCGCGCCGCCGACATCCTCGTCAACGCCGAGCGCGCCGAGAGCGGGGCCGCCCTGTTGCTGTTCGACCTGAACGGGTTCAAGCAGGTCAACGACACCCACGGCCACCACGCCGGTGACGAGGTGTTGCGGGTCGTCGGGTCCCGGCTGCGCAAGGCCGTGCGCGACGGCGACGTCGTGGCACGCTGGGGCGGCGACGAATTCGTCGTGGTCATGCCGGGTATCTCGACCGAGGAGATGGGCAGCCGACGTGCGCTGCAGCTCGCCGAGCAGATTTCCGGGCGCACCCGGCTCGACGGTATCGACGAGCCGCTGCGGGTCAAGGTGAGCGTCGGCGTCGCCGTCTGGCCCGATCACGGAACCGATCTCGGTGATCTCGTGGTCGCTGCCGACCGGGCGATGTACGAGGCCAAGCGAGAAGGCGTGACCTGCCGGGTGGCCGCCGCCCGTCTCAGCGACAGCGAACTCGTCCACACACACGTCTGACCGTTCGCTGTCTACGCTGCGGGCGTGACCACCGTCGACCACGCCCTCACGTCCAAGCTCGCCGGATTCGGTACGACGATCTTCGCCCAGATGTCGGCGCTCGCCGCGTCGACCGGAGCGATCAATCTCGGGCAGGGCTTTCCCGACACCGAGGGCCCTCCCGAGGTGCTCGATGCCGCGGTCGAGGCGATCCGTTCGGGGATGAATCAGTATCCCCCCGGGCCCGGCATGCCGGTGCTGCGCGAAGCGATCGCCGAACACCAGTTGCGCTTCTACGGACTCGAGTACGATCCCGACACCGAGGTGCTCGTCACGGCGGGCGCGACCGAGGCACTCGCCGGTGCGCTGCTGGGCATGCTCGACATCGGAGACGAGGTCGTGCTGTTCGAACCGATGTACGACAGCTACCAGGCCTGCATCGCCATGGCCGGCGGGGTGCTCCGGCCCGTCGTGCTGCGTCCGGGCGACGACGGACGATACGGGTTCGATCGCGACGAGTTCGCCGCCGCGTGCTCACCGGCCACGAAGCTGATCCTCCTCAACACACCCCACAACCCGACCGGCAAGGTGTTCACCCGCGACGAACTCACGTTCATCGCCGAGATCGCCGAGGAGCGCGACATCCTCGTCGTCACCGACGAGGTCTACGAGCACCTCGTGTTCAGCGGGACCGAGCATGTGCCGATGGCGACGCTGCCGGGGATGGCGGCGCGCACCTTGACGATCTCGTCCGGCGGCAAGACGTTCAGCACGACCGGCTGGAAGATCGGCTGGATGACCGGTCCCGCTCCGATGGTCGACGCCGCCAAGACTGCGAAGCAGTTCCTCACCTTCGTCAACGGTGCGCCGTTCCAGCCGGCCATCGCCGCCGGTCTCCGCCTGCCGGATTCGTTCTTCGTCGAGCTCGCCGCGGACCTGGAGGCCAAACGGGACCGCCTCCTACCCGGGCTCGAGGCTGCCGGGTTCATCACGTATCGGCAGGAGGCGACGTACTTCACCACGGTCGACATCCGACCGGTTCGTCCCGACGGTGACGGCATCGCGTTCTGTCTCGACCTCCCCGAACGGATCGGTGTCGTGGCCGTGCCGACCCAGGTCTTCTACGCGAACCCCGAACACGGTCGCCACCTCGTACGGTTCGCGTGCTGCAAACGGCTCGACGTCATCGACGGCGCGGTCGAGCGCCTGGCACGACTCGGCGGTTGACGTGCCGACCCTCCGATTCGCAGCGGTGCAACACGACATCGTCTGGAACGATCGTGCCGCCAACTTCGCCCACCTGGAGCCCCTGGTCGCCCGCGCCGTCGGTGGTGGCGCCGACGTGGTGGTGCTGACGGAGACGTTCTCGGTCGGCTTCGGCTTCGACGACCCGGACTTCGCGACCGAGTCGGAGGGTGGTCCGTCGTCGCAGTTCCTGGCTTCGGCTGCGCGTGACCACGGCGTCTGGGTGGGGGGCTCGTGCCCCGAGATCCGACACGATGCGCCCGTCGACGACCGGCGCCCGTCGAACTGTTTCGTGCTCGCAGGACCCGATGGCACGCAGCACCGGTATCGGAAGATCCACCCGTTCTCGTTCGCGAACGAGGATCGCTTCGTGCGACCCGGCACCGAGCTCGTCACGGTCGACATCGAGGGCGTTCGGGCCACCATGTTCGTCTGCTACGACCTCCGGTTCGCCGACGAATTCTGGACGCTCGCCGATGACACCGACGTCTACGTGGTCCCGGCCAACTGGCCGGAGTCCCGTCGCGAGCACTGGATGACGTTGCTCCGGGCGCGAGCGATCGAGAACCAGGCCTACGTGGTCGGCGTCAACCGTGTCGGATCGGGCGGAGGGGTCGACTACTCCGGAGACACCCGCATCGTCGATCCGCTCGGCGAGCTCCTCGCGACCGGCAGCCGCACGGAGACGATCGTGTTCGCCGACGTGTCGACCGAGCACGTCGCCGCGGTACGCGATCGGTTCCGGTTCCTCCCCGACCGACGACGAGCGTGATCGGGCCCTGGCCGGTCACGACCCGGTGAGGGCCTTGACACACCACTCGAGCAGCCAGCTCAGGTAGCCGTAGAGCGCGTACTCCGGCGAGTCCGCGAACCCCTCCGCGACCTCGTCGGCGTCCGGTTCGTCGGAGACGTCGAGCATGACGCCGAGCACGAGCCGGAGCGAGTTGATCGACTGCATCACCGCGACCAGCTGGCCCTCGTCGATCACCGCCTTGTCGGCGAGCGCATCGTCGACGACGTCGAAGGTGGCGAGCTTCGACTGCACGAGCTCGTCGCGCATCAACCGCTGGTATTCGGCTTCCATCTCGTCGTCGTCGGGGTAGGCGACCGGGAAGAGGCGTGCGATCAGCGACAGCGCCTCCTCGGTGGGCTCCGGGTCGCTGAGCAGCGTGCGCAGCTCGCCGGTGAGCCGGCGCACCAACGCGGTCTCGTCCGCGCCGAGGTCGAGCACGAAGCCGTCACTCTTGCGGCGGACCGGCCCCCGGAAGCGACTCATCGGCGCGGCTGCTCAGTCATCGGCGCCGTCGTGTTCCATCGTGGCCCACAACCCGTGCTCGTGGAGCCGGAACACGTGCATCTCGGCCTGCTCACGGGTGCCGTTGGCCACGACGGCACGGCCCTTGTGATGCACGTCCAGCATCAGTTCGGTCGCCTTCTCGTTGGAGTAGCCGAAGAGCTTCTGGAGGACGAAGGTGACGTAGCTCATGAGGTTGACGGGGTCGTTCCAGACGATCACGATCCACGGATGATCGGGCGCGGTGCGATCGTCGACGTCGGGTTCGACCTCCTGCGTCGGTTCGAGCGTCGTGGGCACGACCCCATTGTGCCCGGAACGACCGGACATCGGGTCGTTCGGCATGCCGACAACGCAGGATCTCGAGTGGCGTTGGCCGGTTCGTCGACGGGGCCGTACGATGGCGCACACTATGGCCGTCGGCAGCCGACCCCTCGTTCCGTCCAGGTTGGCGCCAGGCGGCGTCGTCCACGGCTCGCGGCGACCGGCGACCTCGACCATCGGGTCCTACATCGCCCTGACCAAGCCGCGCATCATCGAGCTGCTCCTGATCACGACGGTCCCCACGATGGTCCTCGCCGAGCGTGGATGGCCCTCGACCTGGCTGGTCGTCATCACCCTCGTCGGCGGGACGCTCGCAGCCGGTGGTGCCAACGCCATCAACATGTACGTCGACCGCGACATCGACAAGCTGATGGAGCGCACCAAGAACCGACCGCTGGTCACCGGAGTGATCGCGCCGCGCAACGCCCTGATCTTCGCGGTCGTGCTCGAGATCCTGGCGTTCGCCGTGCTGTGGACCGGCGCCAATCTGCTCTCGGCCGTGCTGGCACTGTCGGCCACCGCGTTCTACGTCGGCGTCTACACCCTGTGGTTGAAGCGGACGAGCCGCCAGAACATCGTGATCGGTGGAGCGGCCGGTGCCGTTCCGGTCCTGGTCGGATGGGCCGCGGTGCAGAACGACCTGTCCTGGACGCCGATCGTGCTGTTCGGCGTGATGTTCTTCTGGACACCGCCGCACTTCTGGGCACTGGCGATCAAGTACGCCGACGACTACCGGGCCGCCAACGTCCCGATGCTGCCCGCCGTCGTCCCGTTCGAGCACGCGGTTCGACAGATGGTCGGCCACACGCTGGCGATGGTGGCGTGCTCGTTGATCCTGATCCCGGTCGCCGACCTCGGCCTGCTCTACTCGGTGACCGCGGTGGTACTCGGAGCCACGTTCATCGGCGCCACGATCTGGCTCGGGAAGCACCCGACCGCATCGGCGTCGATGCGCGTGTTCGGATTCTCGATCACCTACGTCACCGTGCTGTTCGCGGCGATGACGCTCGACGTCCTGCTGTGACGGTCGCCGAGCTGCCGGCACTGCTGGAGGATCTGGGCCTGTCGCGCGACGACGTGGTGGAGTTGTTCGCCGAGCTCACCGAGCGGATCACCGCCGAGGTCGAGGCCGTCGAGGCGGAGCACCGCGCCGGCGCCGTGTGGCCGACCGCCGAGTTCGCCGACGTGGCAGCCGGCCGAGTCGATGACGCGACGGCCGAGGCCGTGCGACGACGAGGCTGTGTCGTCGTGCGGGGCAACTTCGAACGAGCGCAGGCCGTCGACTGGGATCGTGGGGTCGGCGACTATCTCGCCGTCAACGGCTTCGAGGAGCGTTTCGCCGAGCGGAACCCTGACGCGGCGGCATCCGGTTCACCCATCTGGGGCGTGTACTGGTCGCCTGCCCAGGTCGCCGCCCGCCAGCACCCGAACATGGAAGCGACTCGACGTTTCCTCAACTCGTTCTGGCATCACGAGTCCGACGGACGCGACTGGTTCGACCCCTCCCGTGACATCGGGTACCCCGATCGGCTTCGGCGGCGGGCGCCGGGCACGGCGTCGAAAGGCCTGCCCGCACACTCCGATGCGGTCTCCGGCGGCGGGTGGCGGATCGAGGAGAACGTCCGCGTGTTCCACCACGTGCTCGCCCGTGAGCCCGACCGCTACGACCCCTGGGATGCTGCCCACCGGACCGACGTGGAGCACGACTCGACCGCCCCGTCGAGCGTGTTCCGGACGTTCCAGGGGTGGACCGCGCTGTCCGACATGCATCCCGGCGACGGGGTCCTGCACACGGTCCCGATCCCACCGGCCGCCGCGTACATGCTGGTCAGGGGCATCGCCGGGGAAATCGGGCTGCTCGGCGACGAACCCGAGGCGGCCCCACGGAGGTTCCGTGCCGACGACCTGCTCATGCGGGCGATGGTGCCGATCCCGCCGGTCGAACCCGGTGACACGGTGTGGTGGCACGGCGACGTCATCCACTCGGTCGCCGACGCGTCGAACGACACCCGCTGGGGCAACGTGATGTACATCGCCGCGACGCCCAGCTGCCCGCGCAACGACGTCTACCGGTCGACGATGTTGGATCGCTTCCGTGGCGGTCTGAGCCCGGTCGATTTCCCCGAGGAGCACTTCGAGGCCGACTTCCGCGGCCGCCCGTCCGTCGACGACCTGAACGCCATCGGGCGGGGACACTTCGGCCTGCCGGTGTCGTCGTCGTGACCCCGACGGACGGACCGTGCTGCGGCCGTTCCCGGATTTCCTGTTCGACGGGGCTCGGCCAGTAGTGTTTCGCTCGGTAGTGTCGTCACGTCCCGTCGGGCGCTCGAAACCCCACATGTACCAGGCCAGCGAAGCTCAAGGAACGAACCACGTCTCATGACGACGATCGATACCCGTCCGGACACGGCGCTCAGCGACGACGACTCCCGCGACTCCGCCGTCGTGTCGTTCTTTGTCGGTCTCGGGGCCTGGGTGGTCACGACCGACCACAAGCGGATCGGGCGGATGTACCTCGGCGTCGGGATGCTCGGTGTCGTGGCGGTGTCGGTGCTCGGATTCGTGCTCGGCCTCGAACGGGCCGACGACAGCGGCACGATCCTCGAGAGCAACGCCCTCTTGCAGACCTTCCAGTCGTACCGGGTGTCGCTCGTGTTCGCCGCCGTCCTCCCGCTGGCTCTCGGTCTCTCGATCGCGGTCGCTCCGCTGCAGCTGGGAGCACGTTCGATCGCCTTCCCGCGGGTGGCGCTGACCGGGTTCTACTCCTGGCTCGGCGGGCTGGGGCTCACGATGGGCGCGCTCGCCGCGAACGGAGGCATCGGCGGCGGTGACGAGGATGCGGTCGATCTGTTCCTCGCCGGCCACGGTCTGATGATCGTCGGCCTGCTGGCTTCGGCCGGCTGCGTGGCGACGTCCGTCCTCACCACTCGAGCGCCCGGGATGACGATGCGTCGCGTCCCCGTGTTCGCATGGTCGGCCCTGATCGGCGCCCTGGGCATGTTGCTGGTGCTCCCGATCGTGTTCGGCGTGATCATCCTGCTGTTCCTCGATCACCGGTACGCGCAGTTGAACTTCGGCGGCGCCGAAGGCATCGCCGCCTGGATCGGCTGGGTGTTCACGGTGCCCGCCGTCGCGGTGTTCGCCATCCCCGCCATCGGTGTGGCGGCCGAGCTGGCACCGGTGGTCTTCAAGGCTCGACAGCCGATGCGTGGCGTCATGTTCGCCGGCATCGCACTCGTCGGAGTCACGGCGTTGGCCGCGGCCACGCAGCAGTTCGTGCAGGCCGTCACGATCGACACGACGGGTCAGGAGTTCCTCGAAGGCGCCGTGCCGATGCTGATCTTCACCGGGTTGCCGTTGCTGGGCATGCTGATCGTGATGGGCCTCGGGGCGCTCGCCGCCAAGGACGGCGAGGGGCGACCGAGCCTCAACGCCGCGTTCGTCTTCGCGTTCTTCGGGCTCGGCATGATCTTCGTCGGCCTGCTCGGCAACTTCGTCATGTCGATCACCGACCTGGAGTTGATCGGGACCACGTTCGAGGAGGGTGCCACGCTCTACGTCGTGTACGGCGCTGCGCTCTGCGTGCTGGGAGGCGTCGCGTTCTGGGCGCCGAAGCTCTGGGGTCGAACCTTGTCGGACAAGGCCGTGATGCCACTGGCGCTTCTGGGCCTGCTCGGCACGATCCTCGCGGCGTTGCCCCTCTACGTGGCCGGCTTCCTCGACCAGACCGGCGGCATTCCGGCCAACGACGCCGATGTCGCGGCGATCCTGTCACTCGACGGCGTCGACGGCGGTGCGATCTGGAGCACGCTCTCGCTGATCGGTCACGGCCTCGTGGCGCTCACGATCGTGGCCTTCGTCGGGCTGATGCTCAAGACCTTCACGGGTTCCGGTGACGAGGCCGACGAGAATCCGTACGGTGGCCAGACGATCGAGTGGAGCACGCCGTCGCCGGCACCCGCCCACAACTACGAACACGTCCCCACCGTCGCTTCGGCGACACCGCAGTTCGACCTGACCCACGAGGGGAGCCAGTCGTGAACACCGGTCAGCTCGCACTCCCACCCGCTGCGCCACCGGCGCCGCGCCGACAGTTGCTGATCGGCACCGCCCTCGCGTGCGTCGCCGGCACGATGCTGGTCGGTGGCATGCTCTCGGTCTGGGTCCTGCTGCGGGAACGGGTCGTGGACGCCGGCGGCCGCTTCCCGATCGACTACGTCATCCCCGAGGTCACGACCAACGTCATGTTGATCACGATCTGGTCGCTGTGTCTGTTCGCACAGTGGGCGGTGTACTCGGGCGGGCGCGGCGACCGGGCCCACACCGCCCTGGCCCTTGGTGTCTCCGGGCTGTTGGCGGTCGCGTTCATCAACGCCCAGGCGTTCGTCTTCGTCGGCATGGGCGTGGCGATCCGCGATGACTACTACGGCGCGTTGTTCTACGGTGTGATCGGCACGATGTCGGCGCTCGTGATCGCCGGTCTGGTGTTCACCACGGTCGCCGCCTTCCGGGCCCTCGGTGGCCGTTTGCGGGACACAGAGGTCCTGTCGGCACACGCCCTCTACTGGTATTTCGCCGCCACCGCCTACAGCGCGGTCTGGCTCGTCGTCTACGTCACCAAGTGAGTCAGCACCCACGATGATCACCACCGGTTCCAAACTCCTGATCGGCTCAGCCGCCGCCGCCGCCGTCTTCGCGGTGGTGTACGGCGTCGCACAAGGCGGTGCCCTCGGCACGATCGGGCTCATCTCGGCTGCGATCGCGCTGTCGTTCCTCGCCGGGCTGAACGCATGGGTCCGCGACTCGAACGTGTCGGCGACGGACCACGATGCGTTCGAGACCTCGGCGGCCGCACAGGCGACGGCCCGCCCGAGCCTGTGGCCGCTGCTCGTCGCCCTCGGGGCGACGACTCTGACGCTCGGCCTGGTCACGACCACGGCGTTCTTCGTGGTCGGTCTCGTCCTCGTCGCCGCCGGCGGTCTCGAGTGGATGGTCCAGGGCTGGAGCGAACGGGCGTCGTCGGACACCACCTACAACGACGAGGTCCGCGAAGTGATGGCCGACCCCCTCGAGGTCCCGGTCGCCGCGTCGATCGTGGGTGGTGTCGTCGTGTATGCCTTCAGTCGGGTGATGTTGGGCCTGCCCTCGAAGTCGGCGACCGTGATCGCGTTCTCGGTCGCCGCCGCACTGGTCCTGGCCGCCGGCGCCTTCATCGGCCTCCGGCGCGGGATCTCGAAGACCTCGATGACGGGTGCGTTCTCCGTGGCCGCGATCGCGCTGATCGGTGCCGGCGCCGTCTTCGGGCTCAACGGCGAACGGGAGATCGAAGAGCACCACTCGACGGCCTACATCGCCGAGGAGAACGAGTGCGGCACCGAGGAGACCGAGGCCGACGAGAAGGCAAGTCAAACCGTGGCCGCGAAGTCGAACGTGGCAGCCGAGATCACCTACGACGGCTCCGCGCTCTCCGCCGACGTGCCCGGGTTCGACGGCGATTTCGACACCCTCACGCTGCCGCGATCCAATCCGAACAACGTGATGTTCATCAACGAGTCGGGCGAGGAGGCCCGGCTCGTGATCGAGATGCATCCTGACGAGATCGACGGCGAGCTCTCGGGGCCCGAACGCATCTGCACGGCGCTGGTCGAAGAAGGCGGCGCCCAGTTCCTCACGATCGAGTTCGATCGTCCCTCGATCGCCGTCGAGGAAGGGTACGAGTTCACCGTCGCCGGCTCGGACGCCTCCCTCGAAGTGGTGGTCCCGTGAACCGTTCGGCTACCATGACCGAGAAAGTACGGACAAGTCCCCCCATGACCGAATCACGAACCGTCCGATTCCCGTTCCGTCGAGTCGTGGCCGCCGTCGGCGCCACCATCGCCCTGTCGGCGTGTGCGACCAACGCTCCCCAGGACACGTGGGCGCCCGAAGGCGAGTACGCCCAGGACATCCAGGACCTGCAGTGGTGGATCTTCGCCCTGGCCGGGGTCATCGGCCTGATCGTGTTCGCCGTCGTCGGATTCGCGGTGTGGAAGTACCGCGACCGTGGCCAGCCGATTCCCGAGCAGTCACACGGCAACGCGCTGGTCGAGTACGCGTTCATCGCCCTGCCCGCGGTGATCCTCACGGTGATCGCGATCCCGACGGTCGGGCTCGTGATCGACCTCAACGACACCGACAACGCCGACTGCGTCATCAACGTCACCGGTCAGCAGTGGTGGTGGGAGTACGACTACCCGATCGACGCGGACGGCAACATCTGCGGGTTCGCCCCG
>Ga0055584_100004426_pt1 | contig 13805 bp, 12 predicted proteins | sample OSDHelmetaG_FD_58716 | JGI IMG/M metagenome (GOLD analysis project Ga0055584, IMG submission 58716) | Pelagic marine sediment microbial communities from the LTER site Helgoland, North Sea, for post-phytoplankton bloom and carbon turnover... | ecosystem: Environmental > Aquatic > Marine >... | reverse complement strand
TATCGCCAAGTAACGTAATCCTCCGAAACTTTTCGTTCCTTGTGCAAGGATTTGAGTCCTGCGTATTTGCCCAGGTAGATCCATCCCATGTGCAGATCCTCACCTTCCAGTCCTAGCAAGGCATCCACCTCTGGACTTCCCTTGGACGCTCCTGTGCTCCAATACATGCCAATTTCCAAACTCTGAGCATGGAGGTGTATGTTTTGAACCGCCGCTGCCACCGCCCATTCCTCTTCGTATCGAGGCACACGCATGAGCGGGTCACGGTGGAGCACGATGGCAATAACCGCCGAAGAACGTTCCGCGATCATCGCGAATTTCTTTGCCTTCATCTCGGTGTCGTCATTCTTTCCCTTGGCATTGTACAAGCCTTGAATCTGTGTCTTGGCCAGTGCACTTTTTGCCTCACCCATAAAAACCTGAAAACGCCACGGCTCGGTCACTTTGTGCGTAGGCGCCCATCGCGCCACCTCTAGCAAGGCATGGACCTCTTCCCTGCTCACGGGATCTTCGTTGAACTCCTTTGGAAAAACAGATCGGCGAGACTTGATCCACGTGAGTGAGTCTTCTGGGGTCATCTTCATGATTCAATGGGTTTGAAAGTGCTCTTGTCGTATAATTGTGGCCAGTGGTCTAAAACGAAAGCGAAAATATACGTGCTCAAGCAGACCCGCCGTTATTGTACCAGATTCTTATTTCAGGAATTATGGGGTGCTTCACCGGAGGGTTAGCTTGCAGCAAGTTCACTCTCCGGTTTTTTTATGCAAGAAATTGTCATCCTTCTGGTCGCCTTTGGAGCCTCAATGCTCACCTTCTTTTCAGGTTTTGGCTTGGGCACCATGCTCACGCCCGCCTTCATTCTCTTTTTCCCACCAGAGATTGCCGTTGCAGCTACGGCCATCGTCCACTTCATCAACAACCTCTTCAAGCTCATTTTAATCGGGCGGCATACCGTTTGGTCGGTTGCGCTTAAATTCGGTATTCCAGCCATCCTTGGCGCCTATGCAGGGGCGCGTCTCCTCAGCCTACTCAGCACGAGCGATCAAGTCATTCACTTGCTTGGTTTTGAAACGAGCGGACTCAACCTGGTCCTGGGCGGATTGATCTTGTTGTTTGCCCTGATGGAATTGCTCCCTCGCTTGAAGGATGTACAGCTGAGCGCAAAGTGGCTGTTCCCGGGCGGAGTCATCAGTGGCTTTTTTGGGGGACTCTCGGGACATCAGGGAGCATTGCGCAGCGCATTCTTGGTGAAGCTCAAGCTTTCGAAGGAACAATTTGTAGCCACCGGAGTGGTCATTGCGTGCATTGTAGATACGATTCGCATCAGCACCTACGCCACGAATTTTGACATGGAGCGCATTGCATCCATGCGCCCGCTGTTGATCATGGCCACCCTAGCCGCTTTTGGGGGAGCGTTGCTCGGCAAGTATTTGCTCAAAAAAATCACGATCGGACTGATTCAGAATATCGTTGGAATATTGATGATCATTATTTCCATCCTGTTATTTTTGGGATTGATCTGACCACCGCGAACCATTTGTTGCCTTGACCGTTGAAACATTATGAAGCCAGCAGAATACGCTGTTCTCGCTTTTGTACTACTGATGCTCACGACTTTCTTCAGTGTGTACATCTGGTTTCAAGTCAAGCGTATCAAGCGCAACCGAGCCAACCGCCACCAAACAAAAGATGAATAGTGACCATTTTTAAACGTTAAGGCATGCAGCACATCGATCTTCTTCAGGAAATGGAACAGGCCCAGGTGGAATTTGAACAAAACGGTCTGATCCGAGCCGCCAAGGCCATCCTCAATGTTGAGTTCCGTTCGGAAAGCAACATCTCTTCCCGCATCGCAACAGGAAGCAGAAGCCCATCTTCCAACGAAGCTTGGATTGCTCATTTGGATCCCAGTCGTCGTTTTAACCTAGAAGCCATTGAGCGTATCTGCACCAGATTCAGGTTGCGCTTTCTTGAAAGTGATTTGTTTAAAGGAGACGTGCCCGCTGATGCCGTTAGAGAGGTGAAACGAATCGAGTCGAGTTTAGGGGTGCAGTTTTCCGCTTTCAAAATCCTAGCACCTGCCGAGCGCTTTCATTTGAAAGACAGCACCAAAGACCCCATACTCCTTGCCGAGCTTCCCAATGGTCAGTTTTACTACATCTTCCAATGGGGTGATGATATGAAATGGTACCAGCATTTGCTCAAGTACCCTTTCCGTCACATCGGAGCGCTTGCCGCATCCTCAAGCTTGATAGGTCTGATGATTGCTTTCCTCGTACCTTCACAGTTCGAAGCAATCCAAGCCGAGTTCTTTTTTCGCTTCTTCATGTTCAGCATGACCACATGCCTGATCATGACCCTTGCGATCATCTCGGCCATCATGTATTCAAAGGACTTTAGTGAGAATGTTTGGAACAGTAAATTCATCCGGTAAATTGCGTTACGTATTGTTCATCTGTGCTATCCTGAGCATCATTTGCATTCAGGGCTGCAAGACAGACGCGTCTTCTGGCGACTGCTACTATGACAAGGCCGATACCATGGCTGAGGTGATGGACATTCGTCCCAAAGCAGATGACGCTACCCATCTTGAGGTGATCTTAGATTTCAAAGCGAGTAAGCTCGCCTTCGAAGACCAAGAAATGGGACAACTCAAAGGCATACAGATCGATCAGGACTTTGTAGATCGCAATCGCATCAAGGTTGGAAACCAATACAGCGTCATCGTCAGCGAGATTACCAAAGGCGATTGCATTCCGCGCATCGTGAGCTTTCAGCACGCACTCGACTGACCCCCATGCCTACAAGCAATTCGGATTCTGCCCCTGAAGCTGTACGAACCTCCATCAACATTCCCTTTCTTTGAATCCCGATGCGCACCCAGATCGATATCGAAAAACTCCTCGCCGGAGATGTACTGACCCTCTCGAAGGCCATAACGCTGGTTGAAAGCACCCTGCCCGATAACCGGAAGGAGGCATTGCAACTGATCGACCGCATCTACGCCCATCGCACCTCATCCACGCGTATTGGCATCACAGGAATTCCTGGTGTTGGCAAAAGCACTTTTATCGAATCACTTGGACGCACGCTTTTGCAGGAAGGAAAGAAACTGGCCGTATTAGCTGTAGATCCGAGCAGCAACAAAAGTGGAGGAAGTATCCTAGGCGACAAGACGAGGATGGAAGAACTCAGCAGAGAACAAAATGCCTTCATCCGCCCGAGCCCCTCCAGCGGAACCTTAGGGGGCGTAGCAGCTAGAACCAGGGAATCCATGCTTTTATGCGAGGCCGCTGGATTCGATGCCATCATCGCAGAGACCGTGGGTGTCGGCCAAAGTGAAACGGAAGTCATCAACATCACAGACTGCTTTTTAATGCTCGCCATGCCAGGCACGGGAGACGATTTACAAGGCATCAAGCGAGGCATCATGGAAGCTGCAGATATTATTGTGATCAACAAAGCAGATGGAAGCAATGTAGATGCGGCACGCAAGGCGAAAAAGCAGTTACAAATGGCCCTGCACCTTTTCCCTTCTTCTCCTAGCGGCTGGGAAACACAAGTCTTGACCGCCTCTGGCTTGAATGATCAGGGCGTAAAGGAGACCTGGCTGACGGTGAAGCAAATGATGGATCACATGCGACGAGAAGGTCATTTTGAAGCGCGGCGAAGGGAACAGCAAAGGCGCGCCTTCGAGAAGTTGACAGAACTCAGCATCTTTGAGTACGTGATGCAAAAATTGGGTAGGTCAGGCGACGTTGATGCCTTGATGCACGAGGTAAACGCCGGTACCATAAACGAGTTTGCCGCTTCGCTCCAGATCATCGACAAGTTGGGCCAGCTCACCATGGACTAGGACCCTACTCTGGCCCTGAACTCCTTCTTCAAGATGCGAATAGCAATATCAGTAGGCAGTTTTTCGAGCTTACCTGCCACTTCCAGTATAGACTGAGAAAACGCCATCGAATCCGCGTCTTTATGCACTCTTTCAGCAGCCACGTTCAAGATGTTGATCGTCTCTTCGCGGGCCGCTTTCACACTTTCCCATGCCTCGGTGCTGACATACAATTGCTGTGCTAGGTTGTGGTCGAATTCATCTCGGATGATCTTCAACACTTCCGCTTGAAACTGCCGCGCGCTCATGCCCGGTTTGTTCACCCGAAACACAAGTCTCTCCGGATTGATGCGTTCCAGATAGAGGATCAGTCGCTCGAAGGCTTGCAATTGAAGGGGCATGTATTCCTTCCTTTTCTTTTCTGTCCACTCTCGCTCGTGCTCAAGGTTTCGCTGTCCGAAATACTGCTTCAACATGATGTATACTACTCCCACAACCGCCGCGCCCGTGGCGATAACGACCAAAATCAAGACAACTGCGCTCAATGCTTCCATACCGACAAAGATTGGAATTCTTCATCTTCGATTCCGCATCCTTTTAAAATTGTGCACTAAGCGTTCAAAACTGTCCAAAACAGGCGAAAAGAACACTTCATAGTAAGCCACTCAAATCTTTAGCTTTGCCCCACATTCTGTATAGATGACCATACTCTCCGAACGCATAGAAAGGCTGGCAGAATCTGAGACCATCGCCATGTCTCAGCGCAGCCGCGACCTTAAGGCCCAAGGGCATGACGTGATCAACCTAAGCTTAGGAGAACCGGACTACAACACGCCGGATCCCATCAAAGAAGCTGGCATCCAAGCCATTCGGGATAATTACAGCCACTACACACCTGTTCCTGGCCTGCAAGAAGTCAGAGAGGCCATTGTGGAGAAGCTGCGCCGAGACAACGGCCTGACTTATTCTGTAGACCAGGTCGTTGTTTCTACTGGAGCGAAGCAGAGTTTGATGAACGTAGTGCTCTGCCTGATCAATCCTGGAGATAAAGTGCTGGTAGCAGCACCGTATTGGGTTTCCTATGAAGCGATGGTGAAATACGCCGAAGGTGAAATGCGTACAGTAAATGCTGGCGTAGACCAGAATTTCAAGATCACACCGACGCAACTCGATGCTGCGTTGACAGAAGACACCAAGCTTTTCATGTTCTCTTCGCCTTCCAATCCAACGGGAGGTGCCTATTCAGAGGATGAACTTCGGGCATTAGGAGAAGTATTCAAGCGCTATCCGAACACCTTTATCATCTCCGATGAAATTTACGAACACATTCGCTTTGAAGGAGAGCATTTCAGCTTGGCAAAGGTGCCTGAACTCTTCGATCGCGTGATTGTCGTCAACGGCGTATCAAAATCCTTTGCCATGACCGGTTGGAGAATCGGATACATCGCAGCCAACCTGACCATTGCCAAGGCGTGCACGAAAATGCAAGGGCAATTCACCAGCGGCGCATCTGCCATCAGCCAAATGGCGACCAAGGAGGCCATGCATACAGACCCTGCAGAGTTAAAGGCCATGGTACAAGCCTTTGCCCAGCGTCGTGAGATCATGATTGACGGGCTTTCCAAGATTCCAGGCTTTGTTTGCAATCGACCCGAAGGAGCGTTTTACCTCTTTCCGAAGGTGTCTGAATTGTTTGGTAAGCAATTCAATGGTTCAGTAATCGCAAATGCCACTGACCTTTGCATGTACTTGATCAATGTGGCCCATGTAGCGACCGTTCCTGGATCGGCGTTTGGTGCGGACGAATACATTCGATTGAGCTACGCCGCCAGTGAAGAAGAATTAAAAACAGCACTCAGCCGAATTCATTCGGCCATAGAGCAACTCCAGTAATGGAAAAGAACAGGATCCTCAACGCGATCGGACAATTTCAAGGGCAAAAGATCCTTGTGATCGGAGACGTCATATTGGATGCTTACTACCGTGGAACCGTGGCGCGCATTTCTCCCGAAGCGCCGGTACCAATCGTAGAGTTGAAAGAGAAGGAGTATCGCCTTGGCGGTGCCGCTAACGTCGCCTTGAACGCCAAAGACCTCGGTGCTACATGCATCATGTGTTCAACCCTCGGCCAAGACCAAACGGCTTCCAACGTGATGAAGTTGTTCAAGCAAGAGGGTTTAAACACCGAAGGCCTTATCCAAAGCGATCGGCGAATGACTTCTGTAAAAACCCGTGTCATCAGCGGATACAACCAGATGCTCCGTATCGATGAGGAGATCAATGAACCCCTTTCGCCAGAAGATGAAAGAATCTTGTTTGACCGCATCAAGGCGATCATCGATTTGGAGAAGCCAGAGGCCATCATTTTTGAAGATTACGACAAAGGCGTGATCAGCGAGCACCTTGCGCAAGGGGTCATCGCCATCGCGAAGGAAAAAGGCATCATCGTGACGGTAGACCCCAAGCGCAGAAATTTCTTCGCGTACCAGGGCGCGACGATGTTTAAACCCAACATGAAGGAACTGCGAGACGGGCTGAACTGGCCTACGATGACTACATCAGACGCAGACCTCAAACAGGCTTTTACGCTGCTCCAAGAGCGCATGCCGGTGGACATTGCCTTCTTCACCCTATCGGCAGACGGAGTCTTCATGACCGACGGTAAGCGCACTGATCGTTTGCCTGCATTTAAGCGAAACATCGCAGATGTTTCGGGTGCGGGGGATACAGTAATCGCTACAGCCACCTGCGCACTGGTTGCAGGCCTAGATTTGGATGAAGTTGCTTTTACTTCTAACCTGGCTGCCGGTTGGGTCTGTCAGTTTCCGGGTGTGGTATCGATCACTTCAGAAGCCTTGACTGCCGAAGTAAACAAACACCTCTGACGTGGATATTCGATCCATCCGAGAGCAGATCAATCTGATCATTTACAGCAGTAAGACGAAGAACTTACAACGCCTCAAGCTATTAAGCATCTTCATCTCTCTCATCGCGATTGGAAGTTTGTTTTATTACCACGGTTTCGCGCATGATGCAGAGACGAGCACACTGTTGCAGCGCATTGTTGAGACCTCGTTTGTTTTTTATGTCATCCACTACCTGGCCAAGGTCTTCTACGATTTTGTCCCAAGACAATTCATTCGAGACAATTGGTTCGAAGGAATCATGGTGCTCCTTCTATTGCTGGAAGGGATCAGCTTCAACCTCTTTGACACCCTGATTCTCCAAACCGTTTTCAAGTCGCTCGGCTTAGACAGCTTGGCGGCATTGAGTGTGGTTTTCCTGCAGTTTTACCTCTTCATTGTGGTCATATTGGAGCTCAGCGACAACACCAACATCATATCCAACATCAAGCTCCATCCTTCTACCATTTTCATTGCCTCCTTCCTCGTGATTGGCGGTGTGGGCACCATTCTACTGATGCTGCCTGAAATGACGGTAGACGAAGGTTCGATGGGCTTCGTAGATGCGATGTTCACCTCCGTCAGCGCCACATGTGTGACGGGTTTGATCGTTGTTGACACGGGGACATTCTTTACGTACAAGGGACACATGGTGATCATGTTGTTGATGAAGTTGGGCGGATTGAACATAGTGTCTTTCGCTTACCTCGCGGCGTTTTTGAACCGCGCTGGAATTGGCATGAAGCAAGACGATATCATCGAAGATTTCATCACCAAGGATGCCTTTTTCAATGCGAAGGGAATGCTCATCCGAGTATTCACATTGAGCGTGTTCATTGAGGTAGTAGGTGGGCTGATGATCTATTTCTTGATCACTCCAGACATGCCCTTCGAGAGCGAGGGAGATAAACTGTTTTTTGGCATCTTCCACTCCATTTCGGCGTTCAACAACGGTGGATTCTCTACCGTAACGGACGGAATATACGCTCCTTTTGTGCGCAGCGCATACTTGATACACTTGGTCGTAGCATTGCTCATCCTCTTGGGCGCATTTGGATTTACCGTCATGTTTGACCTGTTTACTCCGAGCAAGATGCGCGACCGCTTGAAGCATCCATGGAAGCGTCCAAACCTGAGCACGATCCTCGCCGTGCGCACCCACATGATCTTGATCGGAGTAGCCGTTGGCCTCTATCTTCTGGCGGAATGGGGTGGTTCCTTGGCCGACCATAATTTCATAGAGAAGACCATCATTGCACTTTTCCAGAGCGTTTCAGTGCGATCCGCTGGCTTCAATACGGCGGATATTTTCGGCCTGAGTACGGCAACGATTTTCATGTTAATCTTCATGATGTTCATTGGAGGAAATACCTTCTCGACGGCGGGCGGAATCAAGACTTCGACCTTCGCCTTGATTTGCATCAATACGTGGTCGATCATTCGCGGAAAGAAGAAAGTGGAAGTGCTGAGGAGAACCATTCCAAATGACGACATGCTCAAAGCTTTTACCGTGCTGGTGACCTTCAGTGCGGGAATGCTCATATGCATTTATGCGCTTTGCATCACCGAAAAGCACATCCTCGATATGCCAGATCGTGGACTGATCGACTTGATATTCGAAGAAGTATCTGCCTTCTCCACGTGTGGATTGAGCACCGGCGTTACAGGAATGCTCAGCGACAGTGGCAAAGTGATCCTTGCCATCTCGATGTTCATCGGTCGATTGGGAACATTATCCATCATCTTCGCGTTTTCTAGGAAGATCATCAGTACAAACTACTCATACCCTGAGGAACACATAATGGTAGGCTAATGGCGGAGAACGCAGCAGAGAAGGTAAAACCTTACAGTCAGGACGGCAGCAAGAAAGAACAAATCGCCCAGATGTTTGACAACATATCGGGGAACTACGATTTGCTGAACCATCTCTTGAGCATGAATATTGACAAGGGCTGGCGGCGGAGAGCAGTGAAGTTACTTCGACCCTATCAGCCCAAGGTATTGCTGGACGTTGCCACCGGAACGGGAGATTTTGCCGTTGAGTTGATGGCGTTGAACCCGACTTCGATCAAAGGCATTGATATTTCAGCGGGTATGCTGGAGGTAGGAAAACAAAAAATGGTCAAACGAAAATTGGCTGATGTCATCGACCTTCAATTGGGCGATGCGGAACATTTACCATTTGGCGACGAGCATTTCGACGGCATTACCGTAGCCTTTGGGGTTCGGAATTTCGAGAACTTGGTTGCTGGGCTTACGGATATGCGTCGCGTACTGAAAAAGGGCTTTCCTGTTGCAATCCTGGAGTTCTCGAAGCCTAGATCATTTCCGATGAAGCAGATTTATAATTTCTACTTCAAGTTCATCTTGCCGACTATCGGCAAGGTCGTTTCCAAGGACAGTCGTGCCTATACCTACCTGCCGGAGTCGGTGAATGCATTTCCTGAGGGTGATGACTTCATTCAAATCATGCGTGAAGTGGGTTATTCGAACATCCGAGAGCATCGACTCACCTTCGGCATTGCCACGATCTATCTGGCTGAGAAATAAAAGTTGACCACGATTCGTTTTTCTTTGCACTGAATGCGCCTCTTTCCCCTCATAGGATTTGTTGTCACGTTCGTGCTCTTCAGCACGGCATCGATCGCCCAGCGCGACATACCTGAAAATTTGCCCAAATTCGACAAGAAGCAATTGCATTTTGGATTCCAATTGGGGTTGAGCAGCAATGGCTTTGCGCTACGGCAGGACCTTTCAAAGTCTGACTCATTGATCGGCTTGGAATATGGATCACAACCGGGCTTCATCATTCACGTTGTGAGCGAATTGCACATGGGGTCCCATTTCGGCTTGCGCTTCACCCCAGGAATTGCATTTGCCGCCCGTGATTTGAGGTACAGCTACGTCACCCCCACTGGCCCGACAGCCGTGCCCTTGGTTCGCACCATTGAATCGACCTTCATCGACGTGCCATTGTATCTTAAGTTTCGTTCAGCGCGGGTCAACAATTTTGCCCAATACGTCTACGCAGGCTTCAATTATAGCATCGACCTTGCTTCGCAGCAGTTTGTAGACAATCAGGTGGATGAAAAGGGGCAGTATGTGGTTAAACTGAAGCGGAACAACTACATGGCAGAAATTGGGGTCGGATTCGACTTCTTTCTTGAATACTTCAAGTTCAGTCCTGAATTGCGCTTCAGTTACGGCGTAAACAATGTAATCGTGCAAGACAATACCGTCTATGCCACGCCCATCGAGGCATTGCACTCGCGCATCTTCGTACTTGCCTTCAATTTCGAAGGTTAAACTTACCTGGTCCAGGCATACATTAGAATACCCGCCGCCATGGATGCATTCAACGATTCTGCACCTGCAACTCCCGGAATGGACCTTCTTTCCGTCGCCATAGCTATGATTTCAGGTCTGATACCGTGCGCTTCACTGCCAATGATCAAGGCACCCGGAAGCGATTGCCTCAAGTCGGCTATAGGGTCTCCATCCATGACCGCGGCCATTACGTGAAAGGACGGATTGTGCTGCTTCAATGCATGGATTCCCTCAGAGATGTCAAGCACAAAGGTCTCAACACGGAAAAGGCTCCCCATGGCAGACTGCACCGCTTTCGGATTGAAAACGTCGACGCAATTCTCAGACAAGATCACCTTGCGGATTCCAAACCAATCCGCGGTCCGGAGGATGGTGCCTAGGTTCCCAGGGTCGGATATTTCATCCAAGATGAGGATGCGTTCATCGACTCCTACTAGCGGATCAAAAACCTGGTCTTCAGGAATGCGGAGAACAGCCATAGCGGGAGAGGGGGAGCTCAAAGCCGTCATCTGCTGCATATCTTTCTGGCTGACCTCGTGCGCAGAAGGAACCGCTACTCCTTCCAGCGCATAAACCTTTTCAACCGGCCAACCTGATGCCAAGGCTTCCTCTACGCCTTTCACTCCTTCTACGATGAATTGACCAGACAGCTTCCTGCCCTTCTTCCGGTGCAGAGCCCTTACGTGCTTTATTTCGTTCTTAGAGATCAACGACGATTTAGATTAGCCTTAGCTTTGAGCCAAAGATAAGCGGCCTTTCATGAGGATCAGATCCGTATTTCTCTTCTTACTCATCACCCAGCTCATCGCTCAGTCGTGCCGACCTGCAAGGCACATTGAGGAAGGGAAATATATTGTTTCACGCGCACGTGTCCATTTAAACAAGCAAAGCGACATCAGCTATGAAGCCGACGTTGAAGACTTGGATGCGTCAATCAAGCAGAAGCCATACCGACGCTGGTTTGGAATTGTTCCGTTCAATGTATCTGTCTGGAATTTCACCTACAAGCGCAACCAAGAAAAGCGACTCATCTCCTACTTAAAGGAAACCATTGGTGAAGCGCCTCCTGTCTTCGAGCCCTACCTCCTGAAGAAATCGGTAGAGCAGATGGAGGCCACGTTGCGCAACAACGGATACTTTGAGGGAAGCGTGAGCGCAGAAATAGATACCAATCGAAGAAAGGTCAAGATGAATTTCTACGTTGAAAGCGGAGAAGCATATACCATGCGCGCCGTTGGATACGCCTTCGAGGATACTGCGATCGCTAAAGAATTTCGTGATGGATTCAAAGGCAGCTTTAAACGAGGCGTACGTTTTGATTCCGAGGTGTTTGAAAATGAACGAGACCGATTGACCAAAATGATGAAGAATCGGGGGTACTTCACCTTTGAAAAGATCCATGTGATTTTTGATGTAGACACCAACTTACCCGGCAGAAAATTTGATGTAACCGTCCGTCTGCGCAACCTTCGACTCACCCAGAACAATGGGCAGAAGGATACCGTCGTGCAGCGTTCGCATCAGATTCACACCCTACGCTCGATTTCGATCAACGAAAATTACAACGCATCCTCAAAGCGGTCCACCGCGCTCGACACGGTGGACTTTGCGAACATGCAATTCTTGTACAAGGAAAAATTGATCGTTCGGCCTTCGCGGCTCAAACGCAACATCTTTATCAAGCCTGGAGACATCTACACGCTTGATCGCACCAACTATACCTATGATCGACTCAACGCCTTGGGCAATTTCCGCTTCATCGATATGCGTTATTCGCCCTTGAGCTCAGACACGAATGGAGCTGAATTGGATCTATTGATTAACCTGACGAAGTCACCACGCCAATCGTTTAGCGTGCAAACCACCGGCACTCATCGCTCGGGCAACCTGGGCATCTTCGCGAGTTTTGACTACCGCAATCGCAATTTATTTCGCGGGGCAGAACAGCTTGATTGGAGCATTTATGGGGGCTTAGAGTCACAGCGCACCAACGGTACCCAGGGAGACGTATCGAACGAAGTAATCGAAAACGTAAAGTTGTTCAACACCTATGAGTTTGGAGCACGCGTCGGCCTAACCGTACCGGACTTCCTGTTCCGTTTTTCGCGCAAGGATATGACATGGGCAAAAGAACCCAAGACCAACATCAGCGCGTCCATTGACAGGCAGTTCAGACCGCAATACGACCGCACCTTACTCAACACCAACTATCGGTATACGATGCGCTTACGCGATAAGGACCAATTGGCCATTTCACCAATAGACCTTAGCGTCATCTCGCTGTCTAAGGACTCCATTTTTGAACGCCAACTTCAATTGACGAACAATGCCTTGCTCATCAACAGTTACAATGACCATGTCATCGCCGCCGGAAAAGTTTCGTACTCCAATATGACCAAGGATGACAACGTGACGAAGAACTACCATTATTACACCTTCAATTTCGAAACGTCGGGTAATATACTACGAGCCTTGGGCAAGCCTTTGGGATTGGACTATGACGCAGAGCGAGACTCGTATTTGGTTCGGAACATTGCGTTTTCTCAGTACATCAAGCTGGATGGCAATTTTGTGAAGTACTTCATCCTGAATGAGCACAGCAAAATGGTCTACCGTCTGTTCGGTGGAATCGGTGTGCCGCTGACCAATCTCAACGTCATCCCTTTTGAACGCAGCTTCTTCGCTGGTGGATCGAATGACATACGCGCTTGGCGGGCCCGGGCCTTGGGTCCAGGTGGATTATCTGAAACGGAAACCTACGGCATTGACCAAGTGGGTGAGGTACAGCTGGAAATCAATACAGAATATCGCTTCCACATCATTAAAATAATAGAAGGGGCATTGTTCATGGATGTCGGCAACATCTGGTTGGTAAAAAAGGACCCTGAACGGCCGAATGCAGAATTTGATCCAACGCGCTTCTACAAGGAAATTGCCATTGCTCCAGGAGCAGGCATTCGCTTGGACTTTTCCTTTTTTGTACTCCGACTGGATGCTGGATTGCAACTCAAGGACCCACAATTACCCGTCGGCGAGCGATGGTTATTTCAAGGGAAGGAAGAGACCCTACTCTTGCGGAAGGCGGCCAACATCGAACGCGTATCCGACGGATTTTCGGAAGTCAAAGAATGGAATGGCGCTTATCGGCCACAGGTCACCTTCAACCTCGGAATCCTGTACCCTTTCTAACATTATGAAGTCAAAATTATTGGTATAGCTTTGCACCATCCAAAGGACTCAGCATGGGATGGTTTAAACGCATGACCGAGGGTATACGCACCCCGACGAAGGAGAAGAAGGAAACGCCTGAGGGCTTGTGGTACAAATGCCGACAGTGCAACCACGTAGTTAGTTCTGACGAACATGCCCAATCTTCGTGGGTTTGTGAGAACTGCAACTACCACGAGCGAATCGGATCACATCAGTACTTCCAGATCATCTTCGACAACAATCGCTTTACAGAGATCAATCCGCACATGGTATCGGGTGACCCTTTATCGTTTGAAGACACCAAAAAGTACGCTGACCGATTGCGCGGATCTATCCGTAAAACGGGATTGCACGACGCCGTGCGCACTGCCTCTGGAAACTTACACCGCAAGAAGGTTGTCGTGGCGTGCATGGATTTCAGTTTCATAGGTGGCAGCATGGGATCAGTGGTAGGCGAAAAAATTGCGCGCGCCATCGATTATGCGATTGAGCACAATTCGCCCTTCATCATGATCAGCAAGAGTGGCGGG
>Ga0055584_100004425_pt1 | contig 13805 bp, 10 predicted proteins | sample OSDHelmetaG_FD_58716 | JGI IMG/M metagenome (GOLD analysis project Ga0055584, IMG submission 58716) | Pelagic marine sediment microbial communities from the LTER site Helgoland, North Sea, for post-phytoplankton bloom and carbon turnover... | ecosystem: Environmental > Aquatic > Marine >... | reverse complement strand
GACGGGCTGGTCAATTTTGCCACTGAAAATGCCATCGATCTGGTGGTGGTCGGCCCCGAAGGCCCGCTGGTTCTGGGTCTGGTCGACCGGCTGGAGGCCCTGAACATCCGTGCCTTCGGCCCGCGCGCCAATGCTGCCATGCTCGAAGGCTCCAAAGGGTTCATGAAGGACCTCTGCGCCCGCCACGGAATCGCGACGGCAGCCTATGGCCGGTTTACCGAAGCCGAATCCGCAAAAGCCTATATCCGCGAACAGGGCGCTCCGATTGTGGTGAAAGCCGATGGCCTGGCCGCCGGCAAGGGTGTGACCGTCGCCCAGTCCGTCGAGGAAGCTCTCAAGGCCGTCGATGATGCCATGACCCACAACGCCTTTGGCAATGCGGGCGCGGAACTGGTCGTGGAAGAATTTCTCGATGGCGAGGAATTGTCATTCTTCGTTCTGGTCGATGGCACCAACGCCCTGCCCCTCGCCGGTGCACAGGATCACAAGGCCGTCGGCGAAGGCGACACCGGGCCGAACACCGGTGGCATGGGGGCCTATTCCCCTGCACCGTCTCTGACCGAAGCGCTGGAATCCGAAGTGATGGAAACCATCATCATGCCGACCGTGCGCGGCATGGCCGAAGATGGCTGCCCCTATACCGGCGTGCTCTATGCCGGGCTGATGCTGACCAAAGACGGACCGAAACTGCTCGAATACAATGTGCGGTTCGGTGATCCGGAATGTCAGGTTCTGATGATGCGGCTGCGCTCGGACATCGTGCCAGCGCTGGTCGCGGCCTGTGACGGCGTACTGGAGAGTTTCGACCTGCGCTGGTCCGATGACGCGGCCATGACCGTCGTGCTCGCCGCCAATGGCTATCCGGGTGGCTATGAAAAAGGCACCGAGATCAAGGGCCTGGACGCCGCCGCAGCGACCGGCGCGATGGTGTTTCATGCCGGCACCATGGCGGAGGGCGAAAAAATACTCGCGAATGGCGGGCGGGTCCTCAATGTCACGGCTCACGCACCGAGCATCGCCGAAGCCCAGCAGGGTGCCTATGCCGCCATCGAGGCCATCGACTGGCCCGACGGGTTCTGCCGCCGGGATATCGGCTGGCGGGCGATCAGCTAGACCGGCTAGCGCAACCCGGCGAAGAATTCCTTTAACAAGGCCGCGCAGGCGGCTTCCTCCATCCCGCCGATAACCTCGGGCGCGTGATAGCAAGTCGGCTGGCTAAAAATGCGCGGCCCGTGTTCCACACCGCCGCCCTTGGGGTCATAGGCCCCAAAGATCACCCGACGAATGCGTGCAAATGCAATTGCCTGCGCACACATCGCGCAGGGCTCCAGCGTGACATAGAGATCACACTCGGTCAGACGCGGCGTGCCAAGTTCCCTGGCCGTGGCCCGGAGAGCGAGCAATTCGGCATGTCCCGTCGGATCGCGGTCCTGCTCCACACGATTGGCCGTCTGCGCCAGCACGCGGCCCGTCGTAGCTTCCACCACAACAGCGCCCACCGGGACCTCGCCATAGGTCTGTGCCGCGCGGGCTTCCTCAAGCGCGAGGGTCATATAAGTCTTTTCCGCCATGGGGCGACGGTGCCAAGACATCGCTGAAATTGCAACGGCGCAGGCAGGAAGCGTAGATTGCGCTCATGAAACGACCTGTGATTGGCATAACCCTCGATTCCGAAAAGCCCGGCGGCTATTCGAACCTGCCCTGGTACGCGTTGCGCGAAAACTACGCCGATGCCGTGACCGCAGCAGGCGGCCTCCCTTTGCCCCTGCCCCATGAACCGGATCAAGCAGAAGACTACCTGAACCTGATCGATGGTCTGGTGGTGACTGGTGGCGCTTTCGACGTCGACCCGGCCTTGTTCGGCGCGGGCGAACGGCACCCCACGGTCATCACAAAGGACCGGCGCACCGCCTTCGAACTGGCGGTCACACGGAGCGCGATCGAACAGGACCTGCCGGTGCTGGGCATCTGTGGCGGCCAGCAATTGCTGCATGTGGTGCTGGGCGGTCAGCTGATCCAGCACATCCCCGATGAGGTGCCCGAAGCCCTCGCCCATGAACAACCCAATCCGCGTGACGAACCGGGACACAGCGTCACCATCAAATCGGGAACATTGCTGCACCGGATCGTCGGTTGCGACCGTCTGGATGTGAACAGTGCCCATCACCAGGCCGCCAAGGGAGAGCCCGAAGGCGCCCGCATCAACGCCGTAGCTCCCGATGGGGTCATCGAAGGTATCGAGGCCCCCGATCGGAAATTCTGCCTCGGAGTGCAGTGGCACCCGGAGTATGGAGTCTCCGCCGGGGATGCCGCGATCTTCAAAGCCTTCATCGAAGCCGCCTGAAAGAGCCCCCATGAGCGAAGAACCCAACAAGGGCGAGCGCATTGCAAAGGTGATCGCGCGTGCGGGCCTCGCCTCGCGGCGCGAAGCCGAGCGCTGGATCGAAGCCGGTCGCGTGACCCTCGATGGCCAGAAGGTGGAATCCCCCGCCCTGAACGTCTCACCGGAGGCCGATATCCGGATCGACGGCCAGCCGCTCCCGGCCCGCGAAAAGGTGCGGTTGTGGCGCTATCACAAGCCCCGGGGCCGTCTGACCACCAATCACGATCCCGAGGGTCGCCCGACAGTGTTTGCCGACCTGCCCCCGGAGCTGCGCAACGCCAAGGCCGTGGGCCGTCTCGACATGAACTCCGAAGGCCTGTTGCTGCTCACCAATGACGGCGAACTCGCGCGACGTCTCGAATTGCCATCGACCGGATGGGTACGCCAGTACCGGGTTCGCGTCCACGGACGGATCGATGACAGAAGCCTCAAACGGCTTGCCGACGGCGTCACCATCGAAGGCATGCATTTCCGCCCTGCCGCCGCTGAACTGGAACGCCAGGTCGGCGCCAATGGCTGGGTCAACATCACCCTGCGCGAAGGTAAGAACCGGGAGGTGCGCCGATTGATGGAACATCTCGACTACAAGGTCACCCGCCTGATCCGCACAGCTTATGGTCCTTTCCAGCTCGGCAAGCTGGTCCGCAGCGAGGTCAGCGAAGTCCCCGAACGGGTGATTCGCGATCAGGTGCCACGCAATTGAGACAGCCGGCCGGACGTATCCGCATCCATGGCGGGTCCCGCCGGGGCCGCATGATCGAGGTGCCTTCGGGTGACGGGTCACGCCCCACCGGGGCCCGCGTTCGTGAGGCCCTGTTCAACATTCTGATCCATATGGAACCGGGCATGACCGGCAGCACGGTACTCGACGCCTGCGCCGGGTCGGGCGCACTTGGTATCGAGGCCCTGTCCCGCGGGGCCACCCACGCGACGTTTTTCGAGACCGATCGGGATGCACTCGCCACCATCACAGACTCCCTTCGGAACCTGAACCTGGATGACCGCGCCACCGCAAAGCGCGCCGATACCTGCAAACCTTCTCCCAACCGGGATGCGCCCTGTGACCTAGTATTTCTCGATCCGCCCTATGCCAGCGACATTGCCGCGATGGCCCCCGGCGCCCTTGTCGAAGCCGGCTGGATCGGTCCCGAAACCCTGCTGATTGTCGAAACCCGGCGATCAGCCCCGGTCCTGCCCGAGGCCGGGTTCACCGAGGTCGACTGCCGCGGATACGGAGATACGGCGTTGTATTTCCTGAAAGCGGCAGAACCCGCCTAGCGACGCCCGAACAGGCGCTCGATATCGCCGATCTTCAGCTCCACATAGGTCGGACGTCCGTGATTGCACTGGCCGGCATGGGGGGTGACTTCCATTTCCCGCAACAGGGCGTTCATTTCATCCCGGTTCAGACGCCGCCCTGCCCGCACACTGCCATGGCACGCCATGGTGCTGCAGACATCATCCAGCTTCTCCTTGAGGGTATGTGCGCCACCCAGTTCGGCAATGTCATCGGCAAGGTCGCGCACCAGTCCCGCGATATCCGCCTGACCGAGCAATGCGGGCACTTCGCGAACCACCAGAGCGCCGGTTCCGAATTTTTCCAGCACCAGCCCGAGCTCGCTCAACTCGTCGGCCCGGTCTGCAAGCGCATCTGCGGCCGCTGTCTCCAGCTCGATCACCTCGGGCAGAAGCAGGCCCTGACGCTTCACCCCACCTTCGGCGAGGGCTGACTTCATCCGTTCATAGACCAGACGCTCATGCGCGGCATGCTGGTCCACGATCACCAGTCCATCGCGGGTCTGCGACACGATATAGGTCTCGTGCATCTGTGCCTGGGCCGCCCCCAGCGGATAGTCGGCGACCGCATCCGTATCCGCCCCTGCAGGTGCTGCCATCGGCGCCGATGGCGCGGCATCCAGTCCGGGCAAACCCGACATGTCCTCGTCATGGGGCGCGTAATACTGGGCTGCCATCTCCGCCAGACCTTGCGGCACCGGCCCGCGGCCATATCCGGAATTCGGCATTGGGGGCAATCGCATGCCGGTCCCCGGACGAAAGGCCCCCAGTGCGGAATCAGCAACACTTGTGGAGGCACGATGCCCGGCCTCGGCCAGCGCGTGTCGCAGCCCGCCGACAATCAGCCCGCGCACAACGCCCGGGTCACGGAACCGCACTTCGGCCTTGGCCGGATGCACATTCACGTCGACCAGCTGCGGATCGATATCCACGAACAACGCAACCAGCGGGTGACGTCCGCGTGCCAGAAAATCCTGATAGGCCCCGCGCACAGCCCCGGTCAGCAGACGGTCGGTCACCGGGCGGCCATTCACGAACAGATACTGGTGCTTGGTGGTGTTCCGGTTGAGAGTTGGCAGGCCTGCATGGCCGGTCAATCGCACCCCTTCCCGCTCGGCATTGATCGCCAGAGCGTTGTCGGCAAACTCGCGCCCCATCACGGCGGCAAGGCGGCGCAGGCGCACATCCTCGGGTCCGGCCAGCTCGCCACCAACCGTACATTCGAACCGCGTGCGTTCGCCGTCGCCAATGGAAAACGCGACTTCAGGATGGGCCATGGCGAGCCGTTGCACCACGTTGACGCCATGGTCCATCTCGGTGCGCTCGGCTTTGAGAAATTTCAGGCGTGCCGGCGTGGCAAAGAACAGATCGCGCACTTCCACACGTGTCCCACCGGTCAGTCCGGCCGGCTGGGGTGGTGTGACCTTCCCGCCTTCAATGCGGATTTCCCATCCATCCGCACCCGGTGGTCGCGAGGCAATGGACAACCGGCTGACCGAACCGATCGATGGCAGGGCTTCGCCTCGAAAACCCAGAGTAGTGATATGGGTCAGATCATCATCGGGAAGCTTGGAGGTCGCATGGCGTTCAACAGCCAGCGACAGTTCTTCGGCGCTCATGCCACAACCATCATCAGTCACGGCAATCAATGTGCGGCCACCCTCGCGCAAGACGATATCGATCTGCCGGGCACCGGCATCCACCGCATTCTCGACCAGTTCCTTGACCGCCGATGCCGGGCGTTCGATGACCTCTCCCGCCGCGATCCGGTTGACGATCGTTTCGGGGAGCCTGCGGATGGTCACGACGAGATTCCCGTTCGACCCGTCAGAAGACGGCGGCGGGCATTCTCCTTGCCATCCTCGACGGCGGGCTGATCAAAGGCATCCACCCCCAGCAGGAAGGCTGCCATCACGGTTTCCAGCATGAAATGCACCATCAGGGCCCCGATCGCGGTCTCATCCACCCGGGTGATACCCATCCGGCGTACCGGGCGGTTGTGCCCGAGCAAACTCTCGATCGTGGCCGCCTGTTCGACCGACATCAGGTCACCTGTTGTGTATCCCGCCAGATACGGGACCCCGGCAATTTCGGCCAGAGCTGGCGCGACACGCTCACCGCGCCCCGCGAGTTCCTGAGTAATCACCGTGAACATCTTGTCATCAGGACCATCCAGATACAGCTGAAGCTGGCTGTGCTGATCCACCGCACCCAGCGCATCAATTGGCGTGGTTCCCCGACCATTCTTGCCCAGGCTTTCAGCCCACAACTGACGGTACCAGCGTGCCAGAGGCGCCATGGTATCCGCGTAAGGCATCAACACGGTCGTCCGGGCCCCCTGGGCCCGCAGCAACTCGATGGAAACCGCCGCACCTGTCACAGCCGGCGCATCACGGCCATCTTCAGAACGCAAATTGATTTCGAGGGCTTCCGCACCACCTGCGCGGATCGCCTCAATATCGAGCCCGACCAAAGCCGCCGGCAGCAAACCAACAGCGCTGAACACCGCATATCGGCCGCCGATCTCCGGATCATGGTCAATCACGGTGATGTCCCAATGGGCCACCAGTCGACGCAATGGATTGTCACCGGGTTCCGCTATGGCCACCACAAAATCAGCCTTCGCATCGGATTCGCGCGCTGCAGCGAGCAACGGGACAATCGTCATGGCCATGGCGAGTGTTTCGGCCGTGCCGCCAGACTTGGAAACGACGACAGCGCCCGTGCGGGCCAGATCGACCGAGGCGACGAACCGGGCAAGGGAATCCGGATCGGGATTGTCGAGAAACCGCAATTCAACCGGCGGACGTGCGGCCAGCGCGGCCAGGGCTTCGCCCCCCAGGGTGGAGCCGCCCACACCGATGATGGCCACCACATCGCAATGCTCGGACAGACACTTCGCGGCCGACCTGATCTCGTCAAGATCATCGGTTTGCTGCACCAGCGTGAGCGGTGGAAAATCATCTTCGGCAAGCGCGCCCCGCAACAATGTCCAGGGCCCTTCCGCCGCATCGAGCACCATCGCCATGGATTCAGCGGACGCACCCCGGTCGCCAATGACCGCGGCAAAGCAGCCGCTTATATCGTGGGTATAGATGTCAGGCATGGTTGCAGCATGTCCAATGGAAGGACGGGCAGTTTGCGTTGCCAGGCACATGCGCGGCAACGCCGAACATTGTGGACAATCCGGGTGATTCGCGGAAACCCGGAGGCGGCGCGCAGCTAGCCGTCTTCGCGGATCGTATGGGTGGCGTCGATATTTTCTGGGTCACCGACAACCACAACCGTCAGGGCTGCCGGATCGAGAACACGCTTGGCCACAAGATTCACGTCTTCAAGCGTGACCTGCGCGATCAGGTCATTACGTTCGTTGAGGAACTCGATCCCCAAATCGCGGCGCTGGACCGCAACGAGCATCCCGGAAATGGCCGCGCTGTTCTCGAAACGCAGTCCGAACGAACCGATCAGATTGGCTTTGGCCTTGTCGAGCTCATCCTGGGTCACACCAAAGGCGCGAATACTCGCCCATTGGTTTCGCACCAGCTCCACGGATACGGACACGGCCGCATTTTCGGTCCCGGCGCCGCCCAGCCACAATGCCGCGCTGTCCATGGGCAGCAGATAGCTGAACACCGAATAAGCCAGCCCGCGCTTTTCGCGAATTTCGTCATAGAGTCGGGATGTGAAGCTGCCACCACCCAGAATATGATTGAGCACAAGTGCGGAATAATAATCCGGGTCATCACGATAGAGACCCTTTTGCCCGAACACCACACGGCTTTGCGGGTTCTTCTTCTGAACCACGATCACGTCCCCGGCCGCCGCAGGTTCCATCTTCGGAATGGTGTAAGCCTCTGCGCGTTCGGGAAGGTCTCCGAATGTCTGATCAAGCAAAACCCTGAGATCATCGGGCGTGATGTCGCCGACGACACCCACGATCAGTTCGCTGCGTGCCAGGCGTCGGGTCACAAATGTCCGCAAATCAACATCCGTGATCGCTGCCACGCTTTCGGCTGTTCCTTCACGCGGACGGGAATAGGGATGATCCGGGAAGGTTGCGGACCAGAAGGTCCGTTGCGCTATCTGATTGGGGTCGTTCTTGCGGGCTGCTATCCCCGCCAGGATTTGCGCACGAATGCGTTCCACGGCGCCCGGATCAAAGCGCGGCTGGGTCAGCGCCAGACGCAGCAGATCAAAGGCTTCATCCCGGTTTCGGGTCAGCGCCCGCAGATTACCACCGAAATTGTCCCGGGATGCATTGAAGGAAAGCGAAATGGATTCATCCGCCAGACGGCTCTGAAAGGCTTGAGAATCGAGATCTCCGGCACCCTCATCGAGCAGTCCTGACACCATATTGGCGGTGCCCTGACGACCAATCGGATCCGTGGCCGCACCGCCGGGAAACAGAAAGCGCATGGATATGATCGGCAAGCTATGGTCCTCGACCAGCCAGGCCTCGATACCCCCCTTGCTGATCACCCGCTGGATTTCGATCGCCTGCGCAGAAACAGGCACCAGAAGAATGGCCAGTGCAAAAACCGGTGCGCGCAGACCACGCATCAAGGACAGGCTCATGACTTGTTCCCCGGTTCCGCGGGCAGCAATATCCCGGTGGTTGAAGCAGTCGGATTGAAGACTGCACGGGCCGCTGCATTGATCTCTTCCACCGTCACCGCCTGAATGCGTTTCGGCCAGGCCTCCACATCGTCAACCGTTTGACCACTCGCCAGCGCCGCCCCGAATATTCTGGCCGGGCCGGAAACACTGTCCCTGGCAAAAATCGCGCTGTCGATCAGTCGCCGTTTCGCGCGATCGAGTTCGTCCTCCGTCACGCCGTCTGCGAGCAGTTTGGAAATTTGCTCGTCAATCGCGGCCTCCACATCGGATATCTTCACCCCGGGGCGCGGCGAGAACCAGAAGCCGAATGTGGTGAGATCAAGCGATCCCGGTGAATACCAGGCTCCCGCAGATGCCGCGAGAGCGGATTCTACCACGATGGAACGATAGATGCGTGCCGTGGTTCCGCCGCCGATTATCTCTGACAACACCTCCAGCGCGTAGGCGTGTTCGCTCGCCCCCGAGGTGTAGCTCGGCGCCAGATAGCGACGTGACCAGCTGGGTTGTTCGACCCGGGCATCCCGCATCACGACTTCCCGCGGCGCGCGCTGCGGGGGTTCGGAGGGACGAATTCGCGGGGGTAGATCACGCGCGGCAATCGGTCCGTAATACTTCCGGGCCAGTTGAAACACCTCATCGGGGTCAACATCGCCCGAAACAACCAGAACCGCGTTGTTGGGCGCGTACCAGGTTTTGTAAAAAGCTTCGAGATCGGCAAGGCTGATATTCTCGATCTCATGCGCCCAGCCGATGATGGGCAGGCGATAGGGATGATTGAGGTAGGTCGCCGCTGCAACCTGCTCGGACAGCAATGCGCTCGGATTGTTATCGGTGCGCGAACCTCGTTCTTCCAGAATGACCTTGCGCTCAGGCTCGATGATCTCGCTGGTCAGAACCAGACCGGTCATCCGGTCTGCCTCCAGCTCCATCATGGTTGCCAGATGCTGGGGTGCCACGGTCTGGAAATAGCCGGTGTAGTCCTGCGAGGTAAACGCGTTCTCGCGGCCGCCGACACTCGCCACGATTTCCGAAAACTCCCCGGGCGCCCGGGTCTTCGTTCCCTTGAACATCAAGTGTTCAAAATAATGCGCGATACCCGATTTTCCGGCGGGCTCGTCAGCCGCACCGGCACGATACCAGATCATGTGCGTGACAACCGGGGCCCGATGATTTTCGATCACCACAATCTGCAGGCCGTTGTCGAGTTCGAAGGTTCTGGGATTGAACACCTGCGCGAAGGACGGGACGACCAGAAGTGGAATCAAAGCCAGTGAAAGCACCCAGGCAGGCCATCCGGGCACCATCGTGAATCCGTCCTTCATCGCAAATTTCCTTCCAGAACCTTCAACGTCGCCAGCAGATATGGCGCGCAGGCCTGCACGTGCAATGGCTATGTGCAAACAGATGCTCACTTTCGCGCGATTTTGTGGAAACAATACGGCGGATCAGATGATCAGAATATCTTGAGCAGACTGTTGCTCTTCCGCTCAATCGTCGGCGTCTTGGCCCCTTCGGATGGCGGCACACCCAGCGCCTGTGCTTCACGCAGACGACGCGCTTCATCTGGCGCATCGACAACGGCGGCCGGTGAGTCCTGTTTGAGACCCAGCAGGCCGCGTACGAAATTTTCGTTTTCCTCAACCAGAACATCGCTTTCACGATCGATCTGGGAACGGATCAGCGGATCGGTTTCCAGCGCACCGGCACGGGACAGGAATGCTGATTCTCCCGTTGTGGCGCGTGTGACGCCTTCACGCGGCGCTGCCTGCGTGTTCGGCCCCTGATTGCCACGGAGAGCGTTGACCCCCGGATTCTTGTCAGCATCATCTCCGCGGAAAACCGCCTGACGGGCCTGTTCACGTGTTGAAAGAGTGGTCAGGTCTTCGGCACCCGGACGCGGCGGACGCAGATTGAAATCCGGCGGCTGGGATAACGGCGCACGCGGCACCACAGAGAATTCATCCGGAGAGGTGCGCGACAAACCCAGAGCACGCTTGGTTGAATCACCGCATGCCGAGAGGGTCAATGCGGCGAGCGTCAGCAGAACCAAGGTCACGCGTGGTGACCGGGACATCAAATCGTTCATGGATGGTTCGCTTCGCTTCAACATATCTGTCTTCAATATAGAGGGTTTTCAGACGGATTCGAGAGGGGTCTCTAGTTTATCGCACGCGGAGAACCGAACAAGCTATCATAGAGCAGCATCGCTGTACCCAGCACGATGGTCGAATCCGCCACATTGAAGGCTGGCCAGTGGAAACCGAAGGCATGGATATCGACAAAATCGATCACCGCACCATAGACGACACGGTCCACGACATTGCTCAACGCTCCGCCCACCACAAGGGTCAAGGCAAACACCACCATGCCGTTGCCGGCCCGCACAAGCCAGATCAGAAGCACGACCACGATGGCCAGAGCCAGACCGACGAGGATCCAACGAGACGTATCCGAATCTCCGAACAGCCCGAAGCTCACGCCGGAATTCCAGACGGGCACGAGATTGAAGAACCCGGTCACCTCGACGATGCGCGGCGGATCAAAAACCATCGAGAGCATCAGCTGTTTGACCGCCTGGTCCACAACGATCAGTACACCGATAAAAATGATGGCCCAGCGTGGCATCAGAAGACGGCCGCCCTACTCAGCGGCCTCCTTTCCATGATCTACTGCGTCGGAACAACGCGCGCAGACATCGTCATGATCCTGCGCGCCAACATCGGGCAAGACCTGCCAGCAACGCGCGCATTTCTCGCCTTCCGCGAGGCCCGGCACCACGGCAATACCTTCAATGTCAGGTAATGCGAACGCATCTGCAGGTGCCGCACCCTCGATCAGTTCAGCAGCTGATGTGATCGAAATCTCGGCAAGATCAATGCCGTCCATCGCCGCCACCGTTGCAGCGTCGGCGTAAACGGTCGGTGCCGCCTGCAGGCTGGATCCAATCCGCTTCTCGGCGCGTTCGATTTCAAGCGCCCCGGTTACAACCCGGCGCAGGCGACGAATCTTTTCCCACTTCTCGGCCAGTGCATCGTCGCGCCAGCTGTCGGGGACCTCGGGATAGGTGCGCAAATGCACGCTGTCCGCGTCACCCTCTCCGGCACGCGCGAGCCAGGCTTCTTCGGCCGTGAAACATAGCATCGGGGCCAACCACGCGGTCAGATGTGAGAAGAGAATATCGAGAACCGTGCGCGCCGCACGACGTCGTAGACTGTCCGTCCCGTCGCAATAAAGCGCATCCTTGCGGATATCGAAGAAGAAAGCCGACAGTTCGACCGCACAGAAATTGTGCAGCGCTGTCCACTGGTCGTGGAATTCGAAATCATCCGTGGTCTGACGCACCAGCCGGTCCATCTCCCAGATACGATGCAACACCCAGCGCTCCAGCTCGGGCATATCGGCCGGCTCCACCCTTTCGCTGGCGTCGAAACCATCGAGATTGCCGAGCAGATAGCGCAGCGTATTGCGAATGCGCCGATAGAGATCGGCCTGATGCTTGAGGATTTCCGGCCCCAGTCGCAGGTCTTCGGAATAGTCCGAGCCAACCACCCAGATGCGCAGAATATCGGCGCCCAGCTGCTCGACTGAATCCTGTGGCGACACATCGGTCCCGCGGGATTTCGACATCTTGCGACCATCCTCGGCCATCACGAAGCCATGGGTCAGCACCGCATCATAGGGTGCCCGGCCGCGGGTGCCGCAGGATTCCAGCAGCGAGGAATGGAACCAGCCACGATGCTGATCGGAACCTTCAAGATAGAGCGAGGCCGGCGATTGCAGGTCCTCGCGTTTCTCGAGAACAAACGCATGGGTCGAACCGGAATCGAACCAAACATCGACAATGTCACGCACCTGCTCATAGTCATCGGCGTCATAGGCATCGCACAGGAAGCGCGCGGGCGGGCTGGCAAACCAGGCATCACCACCTTCGGATTCGAAGGCTTCGGCAATCCGGTCAAACACCGCCTGATCACGCAGGACCTCACCGGTCTTCTTGTTCACGAAGACCGGGATCGGTACCCCCCAGGCACGCTGGCGTGAGATGCACCAGTCCGGACGGTTTTCGATCATCGAGCGCAGACGGGTCTGGCCCTGGGGTGGCACGAAACGCGTCTCCTCGATCGCGTTCAGGGCTTTTTCGCGCAGGTCATTCGTCTCCATGGAGATGAACCACTGAGAGGTGTTGCGGAAGATCAGCGGTGCCTTCGAACGCCAGGAATGGGGATAGGAATGAACGAGCTTGCGCCGACCCAGAAGGCTGTTCTCGCCTTCCAGCACGCTCATCACCGCACCATTCGCTTCGCCCTCCTTGCCTTCGGGAGTCAGGACCGCCATGCCCGCAAACAGGGGTACGTGTTCGAAATAGCAGCCATCGCCATCCACCATATCGGGAACGGCCAGACCATGCGCCCGCCCCAGATGGAAATCATCCTCACCATGGCTGGGCGCAATATGCACAAATCCCGTGCCCTGTTCGGTGGTCACGAAATCGGCCTCATAGACCGGGACATCATGTTCGAAGCCCTTGGCGCGCAGCGGATGGGCGCAAACGCTCTCCGTGATCGCAGACCCCTTCAGGCGCGCAACCTCGCGATAGGATTCGATCCCCATATCCTTGCATGCCGTCTCCAGCAGCGCGGCGGAGACGATCAGTTCATCATCGATCACCGCGCGGCTGTGTTCGGTGACCCCTGTGACGGCGAGGCGCACATAGTCCAGCTCCGGGCCGACAGCGATGGCCCGGTTGCCCGGGATCGTCCAGGGCGTCGTTGTCCAGATGACGATCGCTGCGCCTGCCAGAGCCGGATCGGCAGCTTCAACAATCGGAAACCGCACATAGATCGACGGCGAGGTGTGATCCTCATACTCGACCTCGGCATCCGCCAGAGCCGTCTTCTCCACGACCGACCAGAGCACCGGACGTGCACCACGATACAAGCCGCCATTCATCGCAAACTTAGCGATCTCACGGGCGATCTGGGCCTCTGCCGGATAGGCCATGGTCGTATAGGGATCGGCCCAGTTCCCGAGCACACCCAGACGCTGAAATTCCCCGGACTGGATATCGACCCAGTGTTTGGCAAATTCGCGGCACTCCTTGCGGAACTCCAAGATCGGTACGTCGTCCTTGTTCCGGCCTTCGGCGCGATACTTCTCCTCGATCTTCCATTCGATCGGCAGGCCGTGGCAGTCCCAGCCCGGCACATAGTTCGAATCCCGACCCATCATCTGCTGAGAGCGGTTGATCACATCCTTCAGAATCTTGTTCAGCGCATGGCCGATATGCAGATGCCCATTCGCATAGGGCGGGCCGTCATGCAGGATGAACGGCGTCCGACCGGCGGATTCGGATCGCTGACGCGCAAACAGATCCAGCTCCGACCAGCGCGCGAGAAGCTCCGGCTCCTTCTTCGGCAAGCCGGCACGCATCGGAAATTCTGTCTTCGGCAGGAAGACGGTGTCCTTGTAATCGATGGCCATGTTTTGTTCCCAAGTATCCGGGCGGCTT
>Ga0055584_100004424_pt1 | contig 13810 bp, 11 predicted proteins | sample OSDHelmetaG_FD_58716 | JGI IMG/M metagenome (GOLD analysis project Ga0055584, IMG submission 58716) | Pelagic marine sediment microbial communities from the LTER site Helgoland, North Sea, for post-phytoplankton bloom and carbon turnover... | ecosystem: Environmental > Aquatic > Marine >... | reverse complement strand
TTGTTTTTTTTAATTTCCTTAATTTTTTTTGATCTAAAATCACTGTGAATAGATAAGTAAAATTTTTCAACATTAAAGCTACGAAATACAACTGTTCGAGCTTGAGGTCTAGAATCATTATCTAATGTACATAATGTGGTATGATGAAAGTTTGATTTTCTATCCTTAACTCCCCTTGATAACAGTGACTTTAGTTCTAAAAGAGTTTTATCAATATCATTATAGAATTCAGGTAGTTCTTTCATTATTGACCTCGTATAAAACTATTGCTGTTGCATGCGATACATTTAAACTATCAACTAATTCCGAGTTAACAGTATTTATATTGACTCTAAAGTCACATTTTTCTAACGAAAGTTTTTTAATTCCTTTATTTTCTGAACCTAAGACTATAGCTAATTTTACATCTTTAGGGATTGTACTGATTCTTTTCTTTGAATTTGTATCTAGACCAACTATCCAGAATTCTTTTTTTTTCAAAATTTCTATTGTTTGATTTAAGTTTATCACTTCAATTAACTGTATTTCTTCAAAAGCACCGGAGGCTGATTTTATCAAGTAAGGATTGATTTCAAAAGAATTATATTTTGTATATAAAATTGTTTTAACACCAAAAAGAAAAGCTGTGCGAATTATTGAGCCAACGTTTTGACTGTCAGTTAGAGAATCTAAAATTAAAACTATATTTTCTTTTTCTATTTTTTCCAAACTATTAATTTTTATTAAAGGATTACAATAAATTACGAAACCTTGATGTGTATTTAAACCAAGAGAAGAATCTATTTGATTTCTTTTTTTTATGGAAACTTCTTTAATATTTCTTTTTTCAATCAAATTTTTATATTTTATAAAAACTTGTTCTGTACACATTATTTTATAAACAACTCTATTCGTGTTGCTTAGCGCTGCAATGCATGCATGTGTACCAAAAATTAATTGTTCATTATTGTTTTTCATAATAAAATTTAATTAATTATTTTTTACTTTACAAATTATAGAATTGCAAAGTATACATTTATTCTATCGGAGGGATGGTAGAGCGGTCAAATACATCAGACTGTAAATCTGACGGAGTAATCCTACGTAGGTTCGAATCCTACTCCCTCCACCACTTTTAGCTGACTCCCAGTATTTCTAAGGCCTTTTCTGGTGGTCTGCATACCCAATATTTTTCGTAAAAAAGAATTGGTCTTTGAAGTAGTTTTTGATCTTCATATATAAACTGACTTAATCTTGATTTAGACTTGAACAAATCATCATCAAATTCTTTATTCTTCCTAATAATTTCTTTAGTATCTCCTGCGAGATTAGAAATTATTTCTTTAATTTCATTTAATTTTAGTGGCGATTTTATATAATTCCGTAATTCAAATTTCACATTATTTTTTTTTAATAATTCATGACATGTCCTTGATTTTGAGCAATTATGGTTATGGTAAAGTATGATTTTCATGTGATAAACTTATTTACAATAATTTTATCACATGATAATCAAAAGAAGTATTTTTTTTTGCGGGTGTAGCTTAGTGGTAAAGCCCCAGCCTTCCAAGCTGGTTACGAGGGTTCGATTCCCTTCACCCGCTCCAAATTTAAGGGGTGTAGCTCAGTTGGTAGAGCGACGGTCTCCAAAACCGTAGGTCGTGAGTTCAAATCTCTCCGCCCCTGCCATTTTAAAAAAAATCAATATACTCCATTTGATACTAGTTCAAGAAAATGTGGCAATGTTTTGCTGGCAGATCCTTTGAAACTTTTAGTAAATAAACTTGATTTTGCAGTTTCTTTTAAATTAAATTCGTAAAGAAAAATTTTCTTTCCCCTGCTTAGAATGTAATTGATGAATCCTGCAGCTGGATAAACATTATTAGAAGTTCCAATCGAGATAAAAACATCTGTTTGATCTAGGAAATTATATATTTGCTCTAGATATTTTGGTTCCTCACCAAACCAAACCACATCAACCCTAACCTTACCAGGTTTTTTACAATTAGCACAAATATACCTTGAACTAAGGTTAAAATCATAAACAATTTTGTATCCACAGTACATACAATAGAGTTTTTCAAGTGAACCATGCATGTGTAATAGATTTTTAGACCCTGCCTTCTCATGAAGAGAATCGATGTTTTGAGTAACAATCAAAAACTTTTTATTACAAATTTTCTCCAATTCAACAAGTGCTTTATGTCCTTCATTTGGTGTAATTGAAGATTGGTTAAAACTAATTTTTCTTTCATTGTAAAAGTTATTAACTTTATCTGGATCTCTCTGAAATGCTTCAGGTGTGCATACATCTTCTATCTTGTAATTATCCCAGAGACCATCTTTTTCTCTAAAAGTTTTTATACCACTTTCGCTTGAGATACCTGCACCGGTTAAAATAAAAATATTTTTATTTATTATAGTCAAATTTTATTAATTTAATCATTTGAAAAATTCTAACAATATGCTAACTATACCAAAAAAATATTATATTTGTGATAATATGAATAAAATTTCGTCATTTTATAAAGAAGTTAAGCAAGAAGCATTGAAAATTACATGGCCCTCTAAGCCTGAAGTAATATCTACCACCATAATGGTGTTTATTTTTGTGCTTATTTCCTCACTCTTTTTTTTACTTGTAGATAAAATTATTTCGTATCTAGTCACTTTGATGCTTTTTTGAGACTCATTATGCAATGGTATATATTACAAGTTTATTCTGGAAATGAAAAAAAAATTGAGAGAGAACTCTTAGCTCAAATAGAAAAAAGAAAATTGGAAAACAATATTGAGAAAATTTTGATTCCTTCTGAAGAAGTTATAGAGATGAAAAAAGGAAAAAAGGTTAATGCAGAAAGAAAGTTTTTTCCTGGTTATATGTTAATGAAAATGAAAATGGATGATGAACTTTGGCATATTGTGAGAACAATACCCAAAGTGTATGGATTTTTAGGAGGGAAAAAAGGTGAGCCAATTCCTGTTTCTCAGGCAGAAATTGATTCAATTTTAAATCAAATGAAAGATGGTCTTGAAAAACCAAAACCTTCTGTTAGTTTTGAGATTGGTGAACAAGTTAGAGTTTCAGATGGCCCATTCTCATCTTTTAATGGGATGGTTGAAGAAGTTGATGAGGAGAAGGCAAGATTAAAGGTAAGTGTTTCTATTTTTGGTAGAGCAACTCCTGTTAATTTGGAATACTCTCAAGTTGAAAAAATATAATTATTAGGATTGTTAAATGGCAAAAAAAATTGACGGATATATTAAGTTACAAATAGCGGCAGGACAAGCCAACCCATCTCCACCTGTTGGCCCAGCTTTAGGACAAAAAGGGGTTAATATAATGGAGTTCTGCAAGGCATTTAATGCTGCCACCCAAAAACTAGAGGCGGGTATGCCAATACCTGTAATAATTACGGTATTTCAAGATAAGTCATTTAAGTTTGAAACTAAACAACCTCCTGTTTCTTTTTTTATTAAAAAAGCTTTAAAATTAAAAAAAGCATCTAAAACGCCAGGTAAGGAAACAATTGCAACACTTTCGAAAAGTGATGTTAAAAAAATTGCTGAAGAAAAAATTAAAGACTTAAATACTAATAAAATTGAGTCTGCAGAAAAAATGATTGCAGGAACAGCTAGGTCAATGGGAATTAAGGTGGAGTGATGAAGCAAACAAAAAAAAATAAAATTATATTAAATGAAATCAAAGATAAGGTAATTTTTAAAATTGACGAAGCAATCACGACGTCTAAAAAGTTTGCGTCTAAAAAGTTTGATGAAACCTTAGATGTTACTATAGTACTTGGAATTGATGCAAAAAAATCTGATCAACAAATTCGAGGTATTATTAGTTTGCCAAAAATGCCTTCCAAAAAAATTAAAGTTGCTGTTTTTGCGGATGGAGATGATTTGAAGAAAGCTAAAGATTCTGGTGCAGATATAGTTGGTTCTGAAGAGCTTGTAGAACAAGTAAAAAATGGTAAGATAAATTTTGATAAATGTATCGCAACACCAAAAATGATGCAAAAGGTAAGTGTTTTGGGTCAAATTCTGGGTCCCAAGGGATTAATGCCAAACCCTAAGCTTGGAACAGTAACTAATGATTTAGTGTCTGCAATTAAAAATATTAAATCTGGTCAAGTTGAATATAAGACTGATAAAGCTGGTTTAGTTCATGCTCCTATTGGAAAAATAAGTTTTAGTGATGATGAGTTGAAGAAAAATATAGTCTTTTTTCTTGATGAAATAAAAAAGAAAAAACCAGAAAACTCAAAGGGTGTTTTCATAAAAAAATTTTTTATTACCTCAACTATGGGTCCGGGCTTGCAAGTTGATTCAACAAGTGTTATGTAATATTTAACTTTTCTGTCATAGACTTCAGGTGGAGTTTAAAACTTCTTAAATTTCCTGGATAGATGGGTTGATCATAAGATTTACTCAGACAGATATTGGAGCTGATTAAAGTGCAAAGAGAACAAAAACGTGAATTTGTTGAAAAATTTAATTCCATATTGAAAGATATGGAGTTTATGTTAGTGGCAGATTATAAGGGGCTTAATGTTTCTCAAATTTCTTCTCTTAGAGAGCAGATTAGTGCGGTAAATTCAAACTTTAGAGTTGCTAAAAATACGTTGGCAAAAATGGCTATAAAAAATACTAATTTTCAGAAATTAGATAGGTTGTTTGTAGGTCCAACATCAATTGCATATTCTGATGATCCCGTTTCCACATCTAAAGTGCTAGTAGACTTTGCTAAGGAGAATGAGAATCTTAAAATTCTTGGCGGAGCAATGGGAGAAAAGGAACTAACTGTTGATGAAATAAAAACATTGGCTTCACTTCCAAGTTTAGAAGTTATTAGATCTAAGCTGCTAAGCTTATTAATTTCAACACAAACGAATATTGCATGTACTTTAAACGCGACACAATCTGGTTTAGCTAGATTAATAAATACTAAATATCAAGAAAAAGGAGAGTAAATTATGGCTGATATCCAAAAAATTGCTGATGATCTATCAAGTTTAACTGTACTTGAAGCTTCAGAGTTAACAAAGATTCTAGAAGAAAAATGGGGTGTTTCCGCCGCTGCACCTGTTGCAGTTGCAGCTCCTGCAGCTGGACAAGCAGGTGGCGATGCTGCTGCAGAGGAACAGTCTGAATTTGAAATACACTTAGCAAGTGCTGGTGAAAAAAAAATAAATGTCATCAAAGAAGTTAGAACAATTACTGGCTTGGGCTTAAAAGAAGCTAAAGATTTAGTTGAAGGAGCTCCAAATAAGTTAAAAGATGGCGTTAGTAAGGAAGATGCTGAAAAGTTCAAAAAACAGCTTGAAGAAGCTGGTGCAACTGTAGAACTTAAGTAGCATCAATTATGAAACAATCTTTTACTTTTAATCATAACATAAGAAAGAGTTTTGGGAAAATCCCTGATCTCGTAGACATGCCTAACCTTTTGGAAATCCAGAAGAATTCCTATGAACTTTTTCTTCAAAAGGATGTAAAGCCAGAAGATCGAGAAGATATTGGACTACAGGCTGTGTTTAATAAGGTTTTTCCAATCAATGATTTCTCCGGTATTGCTGAACTTAAATTTGTAAAGTATGAACTTGAAGAACCTAAATATGATGTTGAGGAATGTATTCAAAGGGGTAGTACATATGGCTCTCTTCTAAAAGTCACACTGAACCTTATAATTAGAGAAATAGATGAGGAAACTGGAGTCACATCTGTGAAAGATATCAAAGAGCAAGATGTTTACCTCGGAGATATGCCACTGATGACTTCTAAAGGAACTTTTGTATTTAATGGAACTACGAGAGTTGTTGTTTCTCAAATGCATAGATCACCTGGAGTTTTTTTTGACCATGACAAAGGTAAAAGCCATGCAACCGGAAAGTTTTTATTTGCCTCAAGATTAATACCATATAATGGTTCTTGGATAGATTTTGAGTTTGATGCAAAAGATTTAATTTATGTAAGAATAGATAAAAGAAGGAAATTTTTAGCATCAACCCTTCTTCTAGCCCTTGATGATGAAAAGTCCTTAAAATACAGAAAAGAGTGCATAGATAACGGCAGCGACCTTGACTATAATAAAATTAACGGACTATCTCAAGAACAATTATTTTCGATTTTTTATAAAATTAAAGCTCTAAAAAAAACCGAAAAAGGATGGGAATTCAATTATAATAAAGAGGAATTCTTAGGCAAAAAAGTTGATATAGATATTATTGATTCTGCAACAGGTAAAGTATTTTTAAAATCCGGAGAAAAATTTAATATCTTAGTAGCAAATGAATTAGACAAAAGCTCTGTTAAAAGTTTACTGATTCCTGATGAACAAATCGTTGGTAATTATTTAGCTAATGATATTTACGATGAAAATAACGGGATAATCTTTTTTGAGGCTGGAGACGAAATATCAGAAGAGACCTTAAATTTTATGAAAGAAAAAAATACAAACTCTTTGAAAATTTTAAATATAAATTCATACAGCCAAGGAACTTATCTCAGAGATACTTTTTTTGCTGATAAAAATAAAAATAGAAATGACGCTGTTAATGAAATTTATAAAATTTTAAGACCTGGAGAACCTCCAACAATAGAGGCGGCAGATAAGTTATTTAGAAGTCTTTTTTTTGATAGAGAAAGATATGATCTTTCTCCTGTAGGGAGATTAAAAATTAATTCTAGATTAGGTACAGAAGCCGACCTAGATACTAGAACTTTAATGAATGAAGATTTAATTAAAATAATTGAATATCTTGCTTTTCTGAAGGATGGCAATGGACAGATAGATGATATAGATCACTTAGGAAATAGAAGAGTCAGGTCTGTTGGAGAGCTTCTTGAAAACCAATATACCCTTGGCGTCATTAGGATGGAAAGAGCTATTAAGGAAAGAATGACTAACGCTCAAGATATAGAAACTGTAATGCCCAATGATTTAGTTAACCCAAAACCGGCTTCAGCAGCAATAAGAGAATTTTTTGGCCAAAGCCAATTATCACAGTTCATGGATCAAACTAATCCACTCTCTGAAATAACGCATAAAAGAAGATTATCTGCATTAGGACCTGGGGGATTATCTAGGGAAAGAGCTGGATTCGAAGTTAGAGATGTTCATCCGTCTCATTACGGGAGAATTTGCCCAATTGAAACTCCTGAAGGTCCAAATATTGGATTGATTAACTCATTAGCCACATATTCGAAAGTCAATAATTATGGTTTTATTGAAACACCTTACAGGAAGGTGATAAATTCAAAGGTGACACCAGAAATTGTATATCTATCTGCAATGGAAGAGGAAAAATTTGCAATAGCACAAGCCAATGAACCTCTCGATAAAGATGGTTCATTCGCCAGAACCTTGGTTTCATGTAGACAAAACGGTGAATTTTTAATGTTAGATCCAGAAAACCTTGATTACATTGACGTTTCACCTAAACAATTAGTTTCTGTAGCTGCATCACTAATCCCGTTTTTAGAAAATGATGATGCCAACAGAGCATTGATGGGTTCAAATATGATGAGACAAGCTGTGCCACTTCTGAAAAGTCAATCTCCCTTCGTAGGAACAGGGATGGAATCAGTTGTTGCTAGAGATTCTGGTGTGAATGTAGTAGCTAAAAGATCTGGTTATGTAAATCAAGTTGATTCATCAAGGATTGTTGTTAGTGCTATTGAAAAAGTTGATAATGATACAGGTGTTGATATTTACAGGCTTAGTAAGTTTCAAAGATCAAATCAAGACACTTGTATTAATCAAACTCCTTTAGTTAGAGAGGGTGATTATGTTCAACAAGGAGATATTATAGCTGATGGCCCAGCTTCTAAAATAGGAGAACTTGCTCTTGGAAAAAATGTGACAGTAGCTTTTATGCCATGGAATGGTTATAATTATGAAGACTCAATTCTTATTTCAGAAAAGCTAGTAGTTGATGATGTTTTTACATCAATCCATATTCAAGAGTTTGAAGTTGTTGCACGTGATACAAAATTAGGTCAAGAAGATATAACTCGAGATATACCAAACGTTGGTGATGAATCGTTGGTCAATTTAGATGAAGCAGGTATTGTTCATATTGGGGCTAAAGTAAGTCCAGGCGATATTTTGGTGGGAAAAGTAACACCTAAAGGTGAATCTCCAATGACTCCGGAAGAAAAATTATTGAGAGCAATCTTTGGTGAAAAAGCAGCGGATGTAAAAGATACCTCTCTTAAGTTGCCACCAGGCGTTTCTGGTACAGTTGTAGAAGTAAGGGTGTTTTCTAGGCGAGGAGTTGATAAAGATGAAAGGTCTCTATCAAATGAAAGAATGCAAATTGAACAACTTCATATGGATATGGAAGACGAGAGATTTATTCTTGAATCGAGTTTTGAGAAAAGTTTACAAGAACTTTTAATGAACCAAACTTCGCAAAGCGCTCTTGACGAAATATCAAAGGGTACAAAGTTAGATAAAAACAACCTAAAGAATATCAAGCTATCCCAACTAAAAAAGATTGTAATAAAAGATGATAAAGTTATGAAAAAAATTGAAATGCTCGATGATGCATTTCAGAAGAGTCTTGATTTACTTAACAAAACATTTCAGTCAAAAGTTGACAAAGTTCAATCAGGGGATGAGCTTCAACCTGGTGTGATGAAGCTAGTAAAAGTTTTTGTAGCTGTTAAAAGACAACTTGCGCCTGGAGATAAAATGGCCGGACGGCATGGCAATAAAGGAGTAATATCGAGAATAATTCCTGTTGAAGATATGCCTTACATGGATGATGGCACACCAGTTGATATAGTTCTCAACCCACTTGGAGTTCCTTCAAGAATGAACGTAGGTCAGATATTAGAAACTCACTTGGGAGCAGCGTCTGTAGATTTAGGGAAAAAATTCTTTAAGCTCGCACAACAGTCTAGGAAACAAAAAGATAAAATTAAGGAAATAAAAGATTTATTTTTAGATGTTTATGGAAAGAATGTTTACGATGCAAGGTTTAAGGATTTAAAGGATGATGAGATTATTAGAAGGGCATACAATCTAAAGCTTGGCGTTCCATTCGCAACGCCAGTTTTTGACGGTGCCAAAGAACTAGACGTTAATAATTTTTTTGAGATTGCATCAAGTGATACAAGCGGTCAAAAAAAACTCACTGATGGACGAACTGGAACTGAATTTGATAGAGCTATAACTGTTGGACAAATTTATATGCTTAAATTAAATCATCTTGTAGATGATAAAATCCATGCAAGATCAATTGGTCCCTACAGTCTTGTTACACAGCAACCTCTCGGTGGTAAGGCACAATTTGGTGGCCAGCGATTTGGTGAGATGGAAGTCTGGGCTCTTGAGGCTTATGGTGCTTCTTATACTTTACAAGAAATGTTGACTGTAAAATCTGACGATGTGTCTGGAAGAACTAAAGCTTATGAAACTATAGTTAGGGGAGATGATAACATAGAGTCTGGAATACCCGAGTCATTTAATGTTCTAATTATGGAACTTAAATCCCTCGGTCTTAATGTTGAACTACTTGAAAGAAATGTAAATTAAGAGAGAAATTATGAGTGATTTATTAAAGTTAATTGAAAAGCCTACTTTGGTCAATTTTGATCATCTTAGAATCTCCATAGCTAGTCCTGAAGAAATCTCTTCATGGTCGCATGGTGAAATAAAAAAACCTGAGACAATTAATTATAGAACTTTCAAACCAGAAAGAAGTGGTCTTTTTTGTGCTAGAATTTTTGGTCCAATAAAAGACTATGAGTGTGTTTGTGGTAAATACAAGAGAATGAAATTCAAAGGTATTATTTGTGAAAAATGTGGCGTTGAGGTAACTTTGACTAAGGTAAGAAGAGAGCGAATGGGACATATTCCCCTAGCTGCACCGGTTGCACATATTTGGTTTTTAAAGTCTCTTCCGAGTAGAATTGGTCTTCTTTTAGACCTGGCTTTAAAGGACCTTGAAAAGGTTTTATATTTCGAAAGTTTCATCGTTACTGAACCTGGAATGGTGAAGGACATAAAAAAATATGATATTTTAGATGATGAGACTAACGCCAGTCTCAAAGAGGAACACGGAGATAGCTTTGAAAGTATGATTGGTGCGGAAGCAATCCAAAAGCTTCTTTCAGAAATTGATCTTGAAGAGGAAAAAAAGACTGTTAGAGAGGACTTGGCAACCACAAATTCAGAAACTAAAAAAAAAAAATTAGTTAAACGTTTAAAATTAATAGAAGCTTTTTTAGAATCTAAACTTAAACCTGAATGGATGATCTTAAATGTCATTCCAGTTATACCTCCAGAATTGAGGCCGCTTGTTCCTCTTGATGGTGGAAGGTTTGCCACATCAGATTTAAATGATTTATACAGGAGAGTAATAAATAGAAATAATAGATTACAAAGATTATTAAACTTAAAAGCTCCTGATATTATTGTTAGGAATGAGAAAAGAATGTTACAAGAAGCCTGTGACGCATTATTTGATAATGGTAGAAGAGGAAGAGTAATTACCGGAACTAATAAGCGACCTCTAAAATCTCTTTCAGATATGCTTAAAGGTAAACAAGGAAGATTTAGACAAAACCTTTTAGGAAAGAGAGTTGATTACTCTGGTAGATCCGTAATTGTAACCGGTCCTGAGCTCAAATTACATCAGTGTGGAATTCCAAAGAAAATGGCTATTGAACTTTTTAAACCATTTATTTATTCAAAATTAGAAAAGTATAATATGGCTTCAACTATCAAAGCTGCCAAGAAGATGGTCGAAAAGGAAAGACCAGAGGTCTGGGATATTCTTGAAGAGGTTATCAGAGAACATCCAGTTCTACTAAATAGAGCACCCACATTACATAGGTTGGGTATTCAAGCATTTGAACCTATGCTTATAGAGGGTAAAGCTATCCAACTTCATCCTTTGGTTTGCACAGCTTTTAATGCAGATTTTGATGGTGATCAAATGGCAGTTCACGTTCCACTATCATTAGAAGCACAACTTGAGGCAAGAGTTCTAATGATGTCGACAAATAATATATTATCGCCTGCTAATGGAAAGCCAATTATTGTTCCTTCTCAAGATATGATTCTTGGATTGTATTATCTTAGTCTGGTTAGCCCGGGAGATAAGGGTGAAGGGATGATTTTTGCATCTTTGGAAGAACTCATTTTGGCAATAGATCAAAAAATTGTTTCTTTACACTCTAACATCAAGTGCAGATATAAAACCTTGAACGAAAATTTTGAACCAATAACGCATACGGTTGCAACTACACCTGGAAGAATGCTTATTAGTGAAATCTTTCCAAGACATCCAAGAGTAAGTTTTGATATTATTAATAAAGTTTTAACAAAAAAAGAAATAAGTAATGCAATTGATATTGTTTACAGGCACTGCGGGCAAAAAAAGACCGTTATATTCGCTGATAAATTAATGGATCTTGGTTTTAAAGAAGCTTGTAAAGCAGGAATATCGTTTGGTAAAGACGATTTATTAATACCAGAAACAAAATCTTCTTTATTGGATAAAACTGAATCTAAGGTTAAATCTTATGAGAAGCAATATGCCGAGGGCTTGATTACTAAAGGTGAAAAATATAATAAAGTTGTGGATGCATGGGCTAACTGCTCAGATGCCGTTGCCGATGAAATGATGAAGATTATGGTTCCAAAAGAGAACGATAAGGTGGAGATGTACAACTCGGTTTATATGATGGCAGATTCTGGTGCTAGGGGGTCAGCTGCTCAGTTAAAACAACTTTCTGGTATGCGAGGTTTAATGGCAAAACCGTCAGGAGAAATTATTGAAACCCCAATCATGTCTAATTTTAAAGAGGGTCTTACTGTTGCAGAATATTTCAATTCTAGTCATGGGGCTAGGAAGGGTTTAGCAGACACGGCATTAAAAACTGCGAATTCTGGTTACTTAACAAGAAGATTAGTAGATGTAGCTCAAGATTGTATCGTAACTGTAGAAGATTGCTTTACAAACAAATATATTACAATGGAAGGTTTAGTTGATGGTGGTGAGGTTGTTGAGCAATTGTCAGAAAGGGTTCTTGGTAGAACATTGGCAGAAGATATTATTGATAAAGAAACTAATAAAATAATTGCTGAAAATGGGGAAATAATTACAGAAGAACATATAATTTTAATTGATAAGGCAAATTTAGAAAAGATTAAAGTAAGGTCCCCCATTACCTGCGAAGCTGAATTTGGTATATGCGCTAAATGTTATGGTAGAGATTTAGCCAGAGGTACATCTGTTAACATAGGCGAGGCTGTCGGTGTGATTGCAGCCCAGTCTATTGGAGAGCCAGGAACACAGCTTACAATGAGGACGTTTCATATTGGCGGCGCCGCACAAAGGGGTACCGAGATTTCAAGTATCGAGTCTAAATTCTCGGGTACAGTTAAGTATCTTAATCTTAAGTCAGCTAACGATAGTAATGGTTCAGTAATTAATATGTCTAGAAATGCCACATTGTTAATTCTTGATGAAAATAAAAAGGAAAAAGAAAAACATAGATTACCTTTTGGTTGTAAACTAAACTTTAAAGAAGGGGTTAAAGTTAAGGTCTCGGATATAATATCCGAGTGGGACCCTTTTACGTTACCAATTATTGCTCAAGCCAACGGTGTTATGATATTTCAAGACCTTGAGGAAGGAGTATCGACTAGGCAAATAGTAGATGATTCTACAGGACTCTCAAGTAACATTGTTATTGATTGGAAGCAACAAACAAAGAATCAAGATTTATTACCACGACTGGAAATACATAATAAACCAAAAGATGGTGAAGTTTTAGTTCTTGAGAACGGTAGTCCTGCTAGTTACGAACTACCAGTAGATGCAATTATTGGTGTTATCAACGCTAAAAAAATTAAAGAAGGTGATGTAATAGCAAGAGTTCCTAAGGAATCAAGTAAAACTAAGGATATCACAGGCGGGCTACCTAGAGTAGCAGAACTATTTGAGGCTAGGAAACCTAAAGATCATTCTGTGATTGCAGAGATATCAGGTAAGATTGTCTTTGGAAAAGATTATAAAGCTAAAAGAAAAATATCGATAGTTTCGGATGATGCATCGGTTGAACCTGTTGAATACGTTATTTCAAAAATCAAACACTTATCTGTACAAGAAGGAGACTATGTAGATATCGGAGACATAATAGTAGATGGAAGTCCAGTTCCACATGACATATTAAGAGTCAAGGGTATGGAAGCACTAGCCTCATATCTTACCAAAGAAGTTCAGGATGTTTATAGACTTCAGGGTGTGAAAATAAATGACAAGCATATTGAAGTTATTACAAGGCAAATGATGCAAAAAGTAGAAATTACAGACCCAGGTGATACTACATTCTTATCAGGAGAACAGGTAAGTAAGAAAGAGTTTTTAAGTACCAACACCTCTGTTGAAAAAGAGGGTCTTAAACCAGCTAAATGTTATAGAATACTTTTGGGAATTACTAAAGCTTCACTTCAAACAGATAGCTTCGTTTCTGCGGCATCGTTTCAAGAGACAACTAGAGTACTTACAGAGGCTGCTGTTTCTGGTAAAAAAGATAGCTTGATGGGTTTGAAGGAAAACGTAATTGTTGGAAGGTTGGTTCCGTGTGGAACGGGTTCTTTTATGTCACAAGTTAAAGTAGAAGCAGTGAAAAAGGATAAAGAGTTACTTGAAAAGGCAAATTCAGAAGATTCTGCCTAATAAATCTTAAATCTCCTGATTTTTTTAATTCAGTAGTTGACAGTAAAAAAAGATATAATACTATTCAGAAAATAATTGGTAGTGGCTTTGCCAAACACAATTTCTAACTTTAATTTGAGGATTTAATG